>Ga0209251_1002661_pt1 | contig 12343 bp, 10 predicted proteins | sample SaaInlV_100m_DNA_6_FD_184665 | JGI IMG/M metagenome (GOLD analysis project Ga0209251, IMG submission 184665) | Marine microbial communities from expanding oxygen minimum zones in the Saanich Inlet - Saanich Inlet SI073_LV_10m_DNA (SPAdes) (version 2) | ecosystem: Environmental > Aquatic > Marine...
ATAAAAAAAATAATATATTAAAAATTTTATTCATTACATTTTTTCGGGTAAAGAAACGCCTAAAATTTTCATACCATTTTGTATCACAATGGTTACAAGGTTAATGATAGCTAAAATTTCTACTCTTTTAATTTTTCCATTTTCTATGAATTTGTACTTGTCATCTTCATTTCCTTTACTCCAATACGAATGGAATAAAGTTGATAATTCATATAAATAAAATGGGATTTTATGTATTTCGAAATTTTTAGATGAAGACTCAACAATTTTAGGCCATTCAAATATTTTTCTAATTATCTTTTCCTCTTTTATATTTAATGTAAAATTTTGCTCATTTAATGAAATTTTACTATTTAAATTAATATTTAAAGCTCTGTGCAAAGAATTAATTCTGGCATACGCATATTGAACATAAAAAACAGGATTGTCTTTAGTTTTAATTTTTACTTTATCGAAATCAAATTCTAATTCTACATCATTACTTCTATTTAACATCATGAATCTTATCGGATCTTTATCTACTTCATTAAGTAAATCTTGGACTGAAATAAAGTCTCCTGCTCTTTTTGACATTTTAAAAGGTTTGCCATTTTTATAAAGTTTAACTAGTTGGCATACCTTACAATTTAACTTTACTTTATTATTAGATAAAGCTGATACAGCCGCAGTTATTCTTTTAATATAACCGGTATGATCAGCGCCTAAGATATTAATTAAATTGTTGTAATTTCTATCTATTTTATCCATATGATAAGCAACATCATTAGCAAAATAAGTCCAAGTACCATCATTTTTTTGTAAAGCTCTATCTGTGTCATCATCAAATAAAGTAGATTTAAAAATTAATCTTTTTGTCTTTTTCCAATTTTCATTAATTTCACCCTTTGGTGGTGGTAAATATCCTTCTTCTACAAATTTTCTGTCAATTAGTTTTTTTACAGTCGTATTAACTAGATCTTTATTAACAAGATCTGTTTCAGAAATAAAATTATCATGTGAAATACCTAATGAATTTAAATCATTTTTAATTAATTCCATTGACTCTATAAGAGATTTTTCTTTAAGAAAATTAAAAATTTTATCATAATTATCAAAATTTATATTTTTGTTTTTGTCTAAAATTTTTTTTGCTATTTCTTTAATGTATTGTCCAGGATATAAATTATCTTTAAGAGGAAATTTTTCTTTAAATTTAATTTCTTTTATTCTTAAAAAAACAGATTCTACAAAATTATCAATTTGGTTACCATAATCATTGATATAATATTCTTTGATAACAGTGTTTCCATTAAATTTAAGAAGATTAGCTAAAACATCACCGAATATAGCTCCCCTACAATGCCCTACGTGCATTGGACCCGTCGGATTTGCTGAAACAAATTCAATATTGTATTTATCGTTTGATATTTTTGACCCATAATCCTTGTTATTTTCTAAAATTAAATTAATATTCTTTAACATCGCTAATTTTGATAATTTAATATTTAAAAATCCAGGCCCAGCTATTTCAATTACTTCAAAATTTTTAATTTCATTTTCAAATAGCTTTTTCAATTGAGCTGCAAGATTATTTGGATTTATTTTATTCGATTTACTTAAAACTAATGAAATATTACAAGATAAATCAAAATTAAATTTTTCCGGCGGCACTTCTAGATTAACACTTTTTAAGTTATCAAGATTTATTAAATCTAAATTCTTTTTATGTCTTAAGACACAAACTTTAATTTCAGATAAATAATGTTCAAATATATTCATTTAATTTTTTTATATAAATTTATGGCATATCTGTCTGTCATACCAGCAATATAATCACAAATTATTCTTTCTAATTTAGAATTTTTATATTTTTTAATATTAATATATTTTTTTGGATTTTTTATAATTATGAAAAACAATTTTTTAATTATCTTTTTACCATAATTTGTTTTTTTTTTAACATTTTTATGAAAGTACATTTTTTCTTTTAAAAATTTTTTTATTTCTAAATCAAATCTTTTCATTTTATAAGAAAAACAAACTATTTTTTTCTCTGTGTTGTATACTCCTTTTAGATTTTTAATTTTATTAGTTTTAATATTTTTTTCTGTAGTTTTAATTACATCAATGACCATTTCATTTATAATGTCTCTAATAATTTGCCTTACAATTAAATCTGCAGAATATTTCGTGAATTTACTTCTATGTTTAGAAATAATTTTATTAAGAATTGGGATATTTTTGAGATCATTCAATTTAAATAAATTTGATTTCAAGCCATCTTCTAAATCATGACTGTTATAAGCAATATCATCTGAAATCGCTGCTATTTGTCCCTCAAGAGATGTATTGTTTAAAAATTTTATTTTATTTTTGAAGAAATTTTTACCAAGTATTGTATCAAATTTGGTTTTGTTATTTACAGGACCATTGTGTTTTATTAATCCATCAAGAGTTTCAAGAGTTAGATTTAAACCATTAAAGTTATAATATCTATTTTCTAGTATTGTGATAATTCTTAATGTTTGAATATTGTGGTCAAAGCCACCATAATTCTTCATGCAATCATTAAGAGCTTCCTCCCCAGCATGACCAAAAGGTGTGTGACCAAGGTCATGTGCTAAACTTAATGTTTCTGATAAGTCTTCATTTAAATTAAAAAATTTAGATAGTGTTCTTGCAATTTGTGAAACTTCTAAGGAGTGTGTTATTCTTGTTCTAAAATGGTCTCCTGAAGTATTAACAAAAACTTGTGTTTTGTGCTTTAGCCTTCTAAAGGCTGTAGAATGTATTATTCTATCTCTATCTCTTTGAAAATCATTTCTAAGAGTTGTTTTTTTTTCTATTTTAAACCTTCCTTTAGATACAAACGGGACGGCTAATTTAGATAATTTGATAATTGTTTTTTTTTGCATGCTTACTATATATAGATTATATACTAGTTGTATTGTAATTATGGAAAAAAAAATTGATTTTACTGAAGAGGCTCTGAATGAGATTAGTAAAATTACACAAACTGATGATAAAAAATATTTCAGAATAACAGTTAAAGGGGGCGGCTGTTCTGGCTTTAAATACAATTTTGGTTTTGACAAAAAATCAAATTTGGATGACGTTATTTTTGGCAATACTATTATAGATAAAGCATCTCTAGAAATTATTTCAGGATCTGTAGTTGATTTTAAAAAAGAAATGATTGGAGAGTCATTCGTAATAACTAATCCTAAAGCTACTGCGTCTTGTGGTTGCGGACTATCATTTTCAATTTGATGAAAATTATCTCTTGGAATGTAAATTCTGTTAGAGCTAGAATTGAAAATATTCTTAATTATATAAAAGATTCTAAACCAGATGTTTTACTCTTACAGGAAATAAAAACCCAAGAAGTGAATTTTCCAAGAGATACTTTTAAAAATATCGGATATGAGTCTTACATATATGGGCAAAAAAGTTACAATGGTGTAGCGATAGTATCAAAGTTAAAGTTAAATAATATTAATATTGATTTTATTAAAGATGAATTAAATCAAGCACGAATAATTACAGGCGAAATATTTTTAGGAAAAAAAATAATTGATCTAATAAACATATATGTCCCTAATGGCAATCCAATTGATACTCAAAAATATGATTACAAAAAAAATTGGCTAGAAAAATTTATAAATAGCATTAAAAAAAGGTTAAAAAAAAATTCTAATTTATTAATAGCTGGAGATTTTAATATTATTCCTGAAGAAATAGATGTACATGATTTTAAAAGATATGAAAATGATGCTTTAGGCAGACTAGAAATAAGAAAAAAATATAGAGAATTAATTAATTTAGGATTTAAAGATATCTATCGTTTACTAAATAAAAAAAAACAAGAATACACTTTTTGGGATTATTTTGCTGGGTCTTGGCAAAAAAATAATGGTATGCGAATAGACCACTTTCTTCTGTCAAATAATTTAATTGAAAACGTATCATCAATCAATATTAATAAAAAACCAAGATCAAAAACAAAGCCATCTGATCATACGCCTATAGAATTAATAATTACTTAAACCTTGACTCTACCGTAAGCATCCTCATATCTTACTATATCAGTCTCCTTTAAAATTGAACCTAGTTGTGCTTCTATTATCCTAACTGGTGTTTTATTAATGTTTTCTATTCTATGAATAGCTGTTTTAGGAATAAAAATAGTTTCATTTGTTCTTTTTAAAAAAATTTTTTTGTTAAGTGTTACTTTTGCAATACCTTGCGTTACAAGCCAATGTTCAGATCTATAGAAATGTTTTTGTAAACTTAGGATACCACTAGGCTTTACATATAATTCTTTAATTAAAAAGTTTTTACCATTAAACAAATTTGTGTAATTTCCCCATGGACGATAAAAAATATTCTTTTTTTTTATCAAATTTTTTTTATTTCTTTCGAACATCATACAAATTTCTTTCCAACTTCCCAGATCAGACCAGGGAATATTAAGTTTTATTGCATTTATATCTTTTGTTTTTTCTAAAACCGCATAGTCGAAGGATTTAGCAATACTTTTGATAAATGCTTTTTTATTTAAATAGTAAGTATTTTGTGAATAATTTGATTTTAAAACAGCCTCTTGACAGTTTTTATAAGTTTTAAATTGATGCTTTTTAAAATTATTAATAATTGAATCTTTTCTTAAAAAAAACAATCCTGAATTCCAGTAACCATTTTTTTTAATAAGATTCTTTGCTTTTAATTCACTGGGTTTTTCAATAAATTTTACCACTTGGTTAACTTTTTTATTTTTTTTGGTAAAAAAATAACCATATTCACTCGAGGGGTTAGTAGGTTTAATACCAAAAATAAAAATATTTTTATTAGTTAAGTATTTTTTATTTTTTTTTATTTCATTGTAAAAAATATTTTCTTTTTCTATCAAATGATCAGCTGAAAGAAATAATAAAGGCTGCACAACTGGGATATCTTTAATTAAAGCAGCGCTAAGAATAGCTGGACCAGTATTCATTTTGGCTGGTTCTAAAACAATTTTATATTTCTTAATTTTATGTTTTTTAAGATGTTTTTTTATTTCCTTTAAATATTTTAAATTTGTGCTGATTATAGGTGAATCAAATATTATGTTTTTAGTTCTTTCTAGAGTTTTTCCTAATAATGTCCAATTACCAAAATCAATGAATTGCTTTGCTTGGTGATTTTTTTTATTCGGCCAAAGTCGATTTCCTGAGCCACCACAAAGAATAACTGGTCTTATTTTCATTAAATATTCGAATATTCTTTAACTTCTTTTTTTTTACCTGGATGTGTTGGTGCGCCTAAATAAGCTGGACCAACTGTTTGAGCGTATTTCCACAATGTTCCTGAACCAAAACTTGATTTTTTTTCTTTCCATTTCTTTTTTCTGGTTTTTAATTGAGCTTTAGTTAAACGAACATTAATAGTTCCTTTTTTAGCGTCGATATCAATAACGTCTCCGTTCCGTAAGAGCGCTATGGGACCTCCTACTGCAGCTTCTGGTCCAACATGACCTACACAAAAACCTCTTGTTGCTCCAGAAAATCTTCCATCAGTTATCAAAGCAACTTTTTCACCTTTTCCTTGACCATAAATTGCTCCTGTTGTTGAAAGCATTTCTCTCATGCCAGGGCCACCTTTAGGTCCCTCGTATCTTATAATTATTACATCGCCATCTTTATATTTTTTTGTTTGTACTGCTTTCATCGCATCTTCTTCATTATCAAAACATCTTGCTTTTCCAGTAAATTGTAATTTTTTCAAACCAGCTATTTTTACAATGCCACCTTCTGGAGCTAAGTTACCCTTTAAACCTACTACACCTCCATCAGGAGATAATGGATTATTAAACTCTCTTAAAACTTTTTGGTTAGTATTAAATTCTACATTTTTTAAATTTTCTCTCATAGTTTTACCTGTAACTGTCATACACTCCCCATGTATAAAGCCTCCTTCTAGTAAAGTTTTCAGCAGCATAGGAACACCACCGGCTTCCCACATATCTTTTGCCACATATTTTCCGCCAGGCTTCAAATCAGCAAGGTAAGGAGTTTTTTTAAATATTTTAGCTACATCCATTAGGTCGAACTTAATTCCTATCTCATTTGCTAAAGCCGGTAAATGAAGTGCTGCGTTAGTAGAACCACCGGTAGCTGCAACAATGGTTGCTGCATTTTCTAAAGCTTTTTTATTAACAATATCTCTAGGTTTAATATTTTTTTCTAATAAATTCATTATTGTTTTTCCACTTTGATAAGCATATTTATCTCTTTCTTCATAAGGAGCTGGTGTACCAGCAGAATAAGGTAATGCTAATCCTATAGCTTCAGATACACATGCCATAGTATTAGCTGTAAACTGCCCGCCACAAGCTCCGGCACTTGGACATGCTACTAATTCTAATTCTTTTAATTCTTCTGATGACATTGTGCCAGCTGAATGTTTTCCTACAGCCTCAAAAACATCTACGACAGTTACGTCTTTACCTTTAAACCTTCCAGGTAAAATTGAACCACCATAAATAAAAACACTTGGAACATTTAATCTTAACATTGACATCATTAAACCTGGTAAGGATTTATCGCATCCAGCTATACCCACTAAAGCATCGTAACAATGTCCTCTCACAGTTAATTCAGCAGAGTCAGCTATAATCTCTCTTGAAATTAAAGATGATTTCATTCCTTCGTGACCCATTGCGATTCCGTCTGTAACTGTAATTGTGCAAAATTCTCTTGGAGTTCCACCTGTTTCTCGTACACCTTTTTTAACAGATTGAGCTTGTCTCATTAATGCAGTATTACACGGTGCAGCTTCATTCCACGTCGACACTACACCAATAAAAGGTTTAGCAACATCTTCTTCTGTTTCACCCATTGCATAATAAAAAGATCTATGGGGTGCTCTATCAGGACCTAACGAAGTATGACGACTTGGCAATTTTTTTTTGTTAAATTTAGACATGTTTAATTTATACTTGATACAATACTTCTTAATTTTTCATCTTCAATAGTTAATTCGTCTAATAATTTTTGGTCATTTTTTATGATTTCTTTAGGTGCATTCTTCAAATAAGCTTGATTATTTAATTTATTTTTTAATCCATTAGATTGTTTTTCTAATTTAGCTAATTTTTGCAATATACCTTCTTTTTGAGAAATTAAATCAATATCTTCACTAAATTTAATAGAAACTTTTTCATTAAGAGTTAATATTTCTATAGTGTTAGTTTCTTTTTTTTCTAAAATACTATTTATTCTTCCTACTTGTTTGAATAAAGTTTTATGTTTTTTCACTAAAATTTTTAATTTTGAATTTTTTTCAGGAAAAAAAACATCACTCAATAATTTAGGTGTAACTTTCAATTCAGCTTTTGTAGATCTAATACTTGTTATAAATTCTATCAGGTAATTAATATCAGTTTGATTTTTGTCATATTTATTAATTTTTTTATACTCTGGCCACTTAGCAGAAATTAAGTTTGTTTTAAAAATTTTATTATAATTGTTTTTTAACCAAACACTCTCTGTGAAAAAAGGAATAAAAGGGTGTAACATTTTTAAAATATTTGCCATCATAAAAGATGAAAATAATCTAGCTTCCTTAATATCTGTTGCATTTTTTGAGATAAAAATTGGTTTTAAAAACTCTAAATACCAATCACAGTAAGAATGCCAAACAAATTGATAGATATATTTGGCAGCTTCATCAAATCTGAATATTTCAATATTTTTAGAAACTAGTTTTTGTGTTTTTATAAATTCGTTATATATCCATTGATTAATTGGAAGTTTAATTAAATTTGTATTTATTTTTTTATCAAATTTGCAATTATTTAATTTTAGAAAATTATTCGCACTCCAAATTTTAGTAATAAAGTTTCTATTTCCAATAACTCTATCTTTAGATAATTTTACGTCTCTTCCAGGTGATGCCATTGATATTAAAGTAAATCTTAAACTATCTGCACTGTATTCATTAATTAACTCAAGTGGATCAATCACATTACCTTTTGATTTAGACATTTTTTGTCCTTTTTCATCTCTTACTAAGGCATGCACGTAAACTTTGTGAAATGGAGTTTGTTTATTAAAAAAATTACCCATCATAAGCATCCGGGCAACCCAAAAGAATATTATGTCAAATCCAGTAACAAGAACTGATGTTGGGTAAAACTTAGAAAGCTCTTTCGTTTTTGATGGCCAACCTAGTGTAGCAAACGGCCATAATGCAGATGAAAACCAAGTATCTAAAACATCTGTTTCTTGTTTGAGTGTAAAAGATTTTTTTTTATTTTTTTTTTTAGCTAATTTTAAAGCTTCTTTTTTATTCTCTGCAACAAAAATATTTTTATTGTCATCATACCAAGCGGGTATTCTATGACCCCACCAAATTTGACGTGATACACACCAAGGCTCGATATTATTCATCCATTGAAAAAAAGTTTTTGTCCAATTTGCTGGATAAAATGATGTTTTATTATCTTTTACAATTTTAATAGGTTTTTTTGACAATTTTTTTGCATCTACAAACCATTGTTTAGTTAATAATGGCTCTATAATAGTATTAGATCTGTCTCCATAAGGAACTTTGTTTTTAATAGACTCAATTTTAACTAATTGACCATTCTCTTTAAGTTTTTTTATTAAAAGTTTCCTAGCTTCAAACCTATCTAAACCTATGAATTCTTTGATGCCATTTTTATTAATTGTTCCATTTTTTTCAAATATATTAATAATTTCAAGTTTATTTCTTTTACCTACATCGTAATCATTAAAATCATGAGCAGGAGTAATTTTGACTGCACCTGAGCCTTGTTCTGGATCAGCATAGTGATCCGATATAATCTTTATTGTCCTGTTTACTATTGGAATATTAACATTCTTGCCTATAAGGTTTTTATATCTGTCGTCTTTTGGATTCACAGCTATAGCTGTATCACCCATCATGGTTTCTGGTCGTGTAGTAGCAATTATTATTTTATCTTCTGAATTAAGTAAAGGATATTCAATATAATATAATTGGGATTGTACATCTCGTTGGGCTACTTCTAAATCAGAAATTGCTGTTTGTAGTTGAGTGTCCCAATTAACTAATTTTTTATCTTTATAAATTAGTTTTTTTTTATAAAGATCAACAAATACTTTAGTAACAGCCTTAGATAAATCCTCATCCATTGTAAATCTTGTTCTCGACCAGTCGCAAGAACAGCCTAATTTTTTAAGTTGCTCTAATATGATTCCACCAGACTCCTCTTTCCATTTCCAAACTCTTTGAATAAATTTATCTCTACCTAAATTATTTTTGTTTAAACCTTCTTTTGAGAGTTGTTTTTCAACAATAGCCTGAGTAGCTATACCAGCATGATCTGTGCCCGGCTGCCATAACGTTTCGAGACCTTTCATTCTGTTAAAACGAACAAGCACATCCTGAAGACTATTATTTAAAGCATGACCCATATGCAATCTGCCAGTTACATTTGGGGGAGGAATAACAACTGAAAATTTTTTTGAAGATTTTCCTTTTTTTGGTTTAAAACAGCCGTTCTTAATCCAAAAATCTGAGATTTTTTTTTCTTCTTTAAGGTGATTGTATTTCTTAAATTCCATATTTATAGATTATTAACTAATTTACTTTATATCAAAAGGTCTACAACCTTAAATAGTTAGATTTTTCTTTATTAAAATAAACAAATGCTTTAAATAAATTGATATTAATGAATATTGGCCACGTGGCGGAATGGTTACGCAGAGGATTGCAAATCCTTTTATCCCAGTTCGATTCTGGGCGTGGCCTCCAAAAAAACAAGTTGTTTTATTTTATTAAAAAAAGTAAGTTGCTTTTTATTCCTCGGTAGCTCAGTTGGTAGAGCAGTTGACTGTTAATCAATTGGTCGCAGGTTCGAGTCCTGCCCGAGGAGCCAATTAAACAGCCTTTTCAATTTTAGTAGTATTATTTAAAATTTGTAGAATTTTGTCTTTTTGAATTGAAGATAAGGAAGAAAAAGTTCTGCTTAAAAAAGAATAATTTAAATCATCGCTTCCATCTTCGCTGCTGCTAATATCTCTAAATTCTTTAAAATCTTCAAAAAAATAAATGATTGGAACTTTTAAAAATTGAGATAATTGCATTAATCTATTTGAGCTAACTCCATTTGTACCTTTTTCGTATTTTTGAATTTGTTGAAAAGTAACATTAATAGCTTGAGCAACTTTAGTTTGTGTTAGACCTAAAGACAATCTTCTCATTCGGAGTTTTTTCCCAAGGTGTATGTTAAAATTTTCTTCCATTAGATATCTAAATTTTTAATTATAAAACCCCAAATTGTACTCTTTGGCAATAGGTAAAAAAAAAAAAAAACTTAAAAAAACAGCATTTTCTCTATTGACTTTGGGTTCTAAATTCAGAGTTAAATTATCTAAACTTTGATTATTTCACTTCTTTAATTCTATATTCCCAATAACCATTTTTATCAAAAGCTGCCTTTACCCAAAGATATGTATCTTCCTGATACCAAATATCTGTATTAAGCCTCTTGCTATCTGGAAGAGTTTCATCTGAAGATTTAAAATTAAAATGTAATGTTTTATAAACATTATTTCCTATTTTAATTTCCTCTTTACCTATAAATGTAACGGTTTGATCTATAATTCTACCTGAAATTCCACTAATCTGTGCTTTGGCTTTTACTATTTCATGATTCCACCATGTGCCAACTATAAATTCATTGCTTGCCGTACCTTTGTAAGAAGAGCCATCAATAATTAATTTTTCATCACTTGAATCAACATTAATATTTACGTATCTATCTTTTTTATTTTGCTTAGTTTTAGATGCGTAACTTTTAAAAACACCATTTTCATAATTTTCATCACTTTTTGCAAAATATTTGTATAAATCAACACCGAGTTTAGTGATCTTAAAATTAACCTCACTTATTACCGATAGATTATTTTCCTTTCTTTTAAAATCATATTTATGATACCCAATTAATTTATTATTCCTATATAATTCATATTCGAGGTAATTATAATTAGCGTAATGTTCTACATGGCTAGAAGATTTAAAGCTAAATAACAAAAATATTGCAATTGAAAGTAAAAAATTTTTCATATATTTAATGATATGGACACAAACTCAGTTATATCTCAGATTGGAAATACACCATTAGTAAGATTAAAACAAGCCTCCGAATTAACAGGCTGCCATATTTATGGCAAAGCTGAATATTTTAATCCTGGGGAGTCTGTTAAGGATAGAGCTGCATTGTTTATTATTCAAGATGCGATTAAACGAAAATTAATAACCAGAGGCGGAACGATTGTTGAGGGAACTGCTGGGAATACTGGTATTGGTTTAGCGGTTGTGTGCAAAGAATATGATTTAAAATTAAAAATTGTAATACCTAAAACTCAATCTGTTGAGAAAAAACAAACATTGAAAAAATTAGGCGCTGAACTTATCGAAGTTGATGCAGTTCCATACGCAAATCCAAAGAATTATATAAAGCAATCAAAACAAATTGCTGAAGATTTAAACAAAACTAGTCCAAATGGAGTTTATTGGGCTAACCAATTTGATAATACAGTAAATTCAGATGCACATATTGAAACTACTGCTGAAGAAATATGGAACCAGACTGCTGGAAATGTAGATGGATTTACATGTGCAGTAGGTACCGGAGGAACTTTAGCTGGTGTTTCTATTGGATTAAAAAATAAAAATAAAGATATTAAAATAGCTTTATCTGATCCAATGGGTTCAGCTTTATACTCTCATCATAAGAACAATAAATTAGAGAGTAACGGTACCTCCATCACTGAGGGAATTGGTAATGGAAGAATAACTAAAAATTTTGATAAAGCATTAATTGATGATGCCTTTCAAACCGATGATATTGAAGCATTAAATTTAGTTTATGATCTAATAGAAAAGCAAAAAATAGTTTTAGGAGGTTCTTCAGGTATTAATATAGCTGGTGCAATAAAACTAGCAAAACAATTAGGTCCTGGTAAAACAATTGTAACTATTCTTTGTGATCACGGGAGAAGATATGCTAGTAAAATTTTTAACAAAGAATTTTTGAAAAGCAAAAATTTGCCGATACCTAAATGGTTATAAAATTTGGCTTAAGAAAAGTTTTGTCCTATCAGATTTAGGTTTATCGAAAAAATCTTGTGTTTTAGCTTTTTCAACAATCTTACCTTCATCCATAAAAATCATGCTATCCGCAACTTCTTTAGCAAAACCCATTTCATGAGTAACAACAATCATAGTCATACCACCTTTAGCTAAATCTACCATAGCGTCTAAAACTTCTTTAATCATTTCAGGATCTAATGCAGAAGTGGGTTCATCAAAA
>Ga0209251_1002670_pt1 | contig 12315 bp, 10 predicted proteins | sample SaaInlV_100m_DNA_6_FD_184665 | JGI IMG/M metagenome (GOLD analysis project Ga0209251, IMG submission 184665) | Marine microbial communities from expanding oxygen minimum zones in the Saanich Inlet - Saanich Inlet SI073_LV_10m_DNA (SPAdes) (version 2) | ecosystem: Environmental > Aquatic > Marine...
ATGCCCACCGCGAGACTTGAACTCGCACAACCGAAGTCACTGGTACCTAAAACCAGCGCGTCTACCAATTCCGCCAGGTGGGCAATGCACACACTTTAAAGATCGCCGCACAATGGGGGAAGCGATTCGCATCGTCGAACCATGCTCGCAACCCTCAGCGGTGACATTTGCCTGCTGTTCGGCCTCGCCTTGCTGCTCCTACCACTGCTCGCTGTCGAGCTAAGCCGTCCTCGAGACGGAGTATGGGGAGCGGTTGTGCTGATCCTTGGCCTGGTGCTGGTCACCAGCAGCGACCGGATGCGGGGAGCCCCCATGCTGGCCGTGCTTTGCGGCAGCCTCTTGATCAGCCGCCTCAGTGCCGAAATAGGCCAAGCCAGGTGGCGCGCTTTAAGTGAAGAAGAACAAAAAAAACTTGGATCGCCAGACCACTGGCTCAACAACCTGCAGCAACTTGGCTCCGCTGTGGCAAGCCTGGGGGGAGGCCTCACAGGAATCGTCAAACAACTCAAACCAGCAGGAAAATCAGGAGTCACCTCAAAAAAGTGGGTTCGTCCCGAGCCTGAACCCTCCAACACTGCTGAAGCCGAGCCTGAACTCAGCACGTCCACTGAAGCCCAGCCCGAATCAACTCCTGAAACCACACCGGCCACAAGCGCACCGGAGAGTGAAGGCGAAGCCTGATAATTCCCCAATCAGACCAGAGAGCCTGTGAGTAAGGAAACACGCGGTGCCGCTGAGGAACGTCCCTCTTACAAAAACACTCTCAACTTGCTGCAAACCAGCTTTGGGATGCGTGCCAATGCCGTAACCCGGGAGCCAGAACTCCAAAGCTTTTGGGCGGATCACGGTATTGATTTCAAGCTTGGCTTAACCAACAAAGGACCGACCTTCACCCTCCACGACGGGCCGCCCTACGCCAATGGCGCCTTGCACATGGGCCATGCGCTCAACAAGGTGCTCAAAGACATGGTGAATAAGTACCAAATCTTGAAGGGACGCCGCGTTCGGTTTGTGCCTGGATGGGACTGCCATGGCTTGCCCATCGAACTCAAAGTTCTCCAGTCGATGGATCAGGAGCAGCGCCAGGCACTGACTCCAATCAAGTTGCGCAAGAAGGCTGCTGCCTATGCCCGAAAGCAGGTGGACGGCCAAATGAAAGGCTTCCAGCGCTGGGGTATCTGGGCTGACTGGGATCAGCCCTACCTCAGCCTGCAAAAGGAATACGAAGCAGCTCAGATTCGAGTCTTCGGCGACATGGTGCTGAAAGGCCACATTTATCGCGGCTTAAAACCAGTGCACTGGAGCCCCAGCTCGCGCACCGCCCTCGCCGAGGCGGAACTGGAGTATCCCGATGGCCATGTCAGTCCAAGTGTCTACGCAGCCTTCCCCGTAGTGGAGCTTCCTGGGGCACTGCGCGATTGCTTGCAAACAGAAGGCATCGTCCTACCCAGTGAAACGGAGGATCTCGGCAAGGCGGTACAAGTCGCGATCTGGACCACAACCCCTTGGACCCTCCCCGCCAACCTGGCGGTGTCCGTCAATGAGCGACTCGACTATGCCCTCGCCGATGACGGCAAGGGTCGTCTGCTGCTCGTGGCGGCTGACCTCATCGAATCCCTGAGCACAACCCTCGACCTTCCCTTAAAGCGAAAAGCCACGATCAAAGGCTCGCTCTTGGCCGGCCTGATCTATCGCCACCCCCTCCTGGACCGGACAAGCCCAGTGGTAATTGGCGGCGAATACATCACCACTGAATCGGGAACAGGCCTCGTTCACACAGCACCGGGCCATGGGGTCGATGACTTCCATACGGGCCAAAAAAACGGCTTACCCGTGCTTTGTCCTGTCGACGAAGCGGGCACCCTCACCGTCGAAGCCGGGCCCTTTGCCGGTCTCAACGTATTGAAGGATGCCAATCCAGCCATCATCAAAGCCCTCGAACAGGCTGATGCCCTGCTCAAGCATGAGCCGTACGGCCATCGCTACCCCTACGACTGGCGAACCAAAAAACCAACGATCTTTCGCGCCACCGAACAGTGGTTTGCCTCCGTCGATGGTTTCCGTGACCAAGCGCTCGCCGCCATTGACAAGGTGAATTGGACCCCAACATCGGGTCGGAACCGGATCGAATCCATGGTGAAAGAGCGCGGTGACTGGTGCATCTCCCGCCAGCGCACCTGGGGCGTACCGATTCCGGTTTTTTACAACCGCAGCAATGGCGAGGTGTTACTCAATGCCGACACCCTGGAGCACATCCAGGCCCTAATTGCTGAACATGGCGCTGATGTTTGGTGGGAGAAAGACGAAACCGAGCTCCTACCAGCGGCCTACGCCAGCGAAGCCAACCAATGGCGCAAAGGGACAGACACGATGGATGTGTGGTTCGATTCAGGCTCCAGTTGGGCCGCTGTTGCAAGCCAGCGCGACGGTCTCAGCTACCCAGCCGATCTTTATTTGGAAGGATCCGACCAGCACCGTGGCTGGTTCCAAAGCTCGTTACTCACCTCAGTGGCCGTCAATGGCCATGCTCCCTACAAACGTGTTCTCACCCATGGCTTTGCTCTGGATGAGAAAGGTCGAAAAATGAGCAAATCATTGGGCAATGTGGTGGACCCGATGGTGATTATTGCTGGGGGTAAAAATCAAAAACAAGACCCTCCCTACGGCGCCGATGTTTTGCGGCTTTGGGTGAGTTCAGTGGATTATTCAGCCGACGTACCTATCGGAGCAGGAATCCTGCGACAACTGGCTGATGTTTACCGGAAAGTCCGGAATACCAGCCGCTATTTACTCGGCAACTTGCACGATTTTGATCCCAGCCGTGACGCCATTCCAGTGAGTGAGCTGCCCTTACTCGATCGCTGGATGCTGCAACGCTCTGCCGAAGTCATGGACGATATCAATGCAGCATTTGAAAGTTATGAGTTTTATCGCTTCTTTCAGCTTCTGCAGAACTACTGCGTTTCCGATCTATCCAATTTTTATCTCGATATCGCCAAAGACCGGCTCTATGTAAGCGCTCCTGCCGACCGGCGTCGCCGATGCTGTCAAACAGTCATGTCCTTAATTATTGAGCGCCTGGCTGGCCTAATCGCTCCCGTCCTTTGCCACATGGCGGAAGACATTTGGCAAAACCTTCCCTATCCCGTTGAACAAACATCCATTTTCCAAAATGGCTGGCCAAGTGTTCCTGCCGAGTGGCGAGATCTCGAATTAACCACTCCAGTCCAACAGCTGCGACAGCTTCGAACAGCGGTCAACAAAGTGCTGGAGGACTGCCGAAACCAACAAGAACTCGGCGCCTCCCTTGAAGCAGCCGTGCGGTTAGAAGCTCGCAGTCCTGAACTCCAAACCGCTCTGCAATGGCTCAATGAGCATGGTGATCCCGAGGTTGATGGCCTAAGGGATTGGCTCCTGGTCTCCCAACTTCAAATCGGGGGCGAGCCATGGGCAGAACTTTTGGCCAGCCAAGACGACGAGCAGGTTTTGATCGAGGTGGCCCATGCCCGTGGCAGCAAATGCAGTCGCTGCTGGCACTACGAGGGGGACGTCGGACGGCACGATGACCATCCCGATCTGTGTGGGCGTTGCCTCGAAGTTCTGGAGAGAAGGACTCACCAATCGGCCTGAGCCAGTAAGTCAGCAGGCGACATCGGTCCTGCCAAGACGCTCTCATCGCCGGGCGTCAAAGGTCCCAGCAGCAGCTCAGCACAACGAAGAACCGTGCCATCTGGAAGCACCGAAGCATCGGGGTCAAATCGTGTGGGATGGGTTGTACTACTACTAAAACCTCGGAAAATCAGCAGTTCAAACGGCTCCACTCCCACGACACCCAGCAGACGCAACACCCGATCGGCATGGTTCCTGCTGCGCTCTTCTAGCTGAGCAACCAACTCGATATCCGTCATTAAAAATCCCCTGCAACGCGTCCATAACGCGGTAAACGAATCAAGAGCCACTGCAGCAAGCCAGCCAAGTAAGCCACCAACGCCACATAGCCCACAAAGGCGGCAAATGCTTCAGTCCACTGCCCGCCAAAAATGAAATCAAACACCGTGGCCGCAAGACCATGCAAACCCTGAGGTGCCTCTAGCCATGCCAAACAGCTTGCGGTTTGCCCCCCTTGAAGACAGCTGAGGCCAGTGGTGGTCATCGCCAAGCTGATGACACCAAACCCACTCAAAGCCCAGCGCCACAATCGAACAGTGAGGGGTAGGGCTTTCCAAGACGGCTGATCAGCAAGCTCTTCATTGAGATCCACCCAGAACCACACACTCACCACCATCAGCACCGGCGCAACAACAGCTGTGAGGTATCCGAGGGGCCGTTCGTCCACCAGCAGCAACACACTGATTCCCATCAGGCTGGCCACTTTCCAATACAGCCCAAGAAGACGCAAAACCATGGCGTCACGCCGCCATGCAGACCAAATCAACAAAACGAGAGGTAGACCCACCGCAAACGTGGCGGCCAGCCGGTACGTCAGCCACACCAGTGCGCGGTAAGACAGCTCGTTCACAAATGGGTTTCAAGTTGGCGCCATTATCGACGCACCCGGCAGCCCTGCAGGATTGATAAGGTCCAAACCATGCCGACGTTCTCCCCTTTCAGCTGGTTGCAAGGCGCCTCATCAGCGCCCCAATGCCGCACTGGTTTGTCAACCAACCCATCCCTCGATGAGGCGGTTCGTGATGTGGTGAACCAGGTGGGACGCCGCGGAAAGGCTGATCTAGCCCTCGTGTTCGTTTCGACTGGCTATGCCAGCGACCTACCGCGTTTGCTGCCGATGCTTCAGAACGGACTACGCGCCAAACACTGGTTTGGATGCGCAGGTGGAGGTGTGGTCGGAACAAAAGCGGATGGAAACGCCTCTGAGCTCGAACAGGGGCCGGCCCTCAGCGTCACGCTGATGAGTCTCCCGGGAGCAGACATTCAGACACGTGTTCTCAGCACCGATAAGTTGCCCGACCTCGATGGAGCCTCCCTCGACTGGCAGGACTGGGTCGGGATTGATCCCAATGCAAGCCGGAGCCAAATCGTCCTGATCGATCCCACCTGTCGAGGCATCAACGACCTAATCAGTGGCTTGGACTACGCCTACCCAGACGCGGAAAAAATTGGGGGCATCGCAGCACCCCACAACGCCCCCCATGGCTCGCTTCTGGTCGACCAAAAGGTGGTCACGGGGGCGGTGGTCTGCTCGATCGGCGGCGACTGGGTTTTCGACACCGTGGTTGCCCAAGGATGTCGCCCGATTGGGCCGGTCTTCGCCATCGAACAGGTGCAGCGCAACGTTCTGCTCGAGCTCAACGACGGCACCACGACGGCGAGTCCAGTGGCCTGTCTGCAGCGGGTTCTTGCCGACTTGAGCGAACCGGAACGAGACTTGGTTCGGCACTCGCTATTTCTGGGCATTGAGCGCCGCAACCTCCAACTGCCAACAGCGGGAGTTCAACCCAAAGACAGCGCTTTTTTGATTCGCAACCTGATTGGTGTCGACCCCAGCAATGGCGCTGTAGCTGTAGCCGAACGGGTGCGTGCTGGCCAGAACGTTCAATTTCACTTGCGGGAAGCCGAAGCCTCTCGGCAAGAAGCTCTTGCCCTGCTGAGCCAACACATGAGTGAGGTGGAGGAACCCATCACGTTCGGACTTCTCATGGCTTGCCTCGGCCGCGGCCAAGGCCTGTTCGGCACACCTGACGGTGATGTAAATCTGGGCCGCAGTGTGTTGCCGGACTTACCGATGGCAGGTGCGTTTTGCAACGGTGAGATCGGCCCCGTTGCAGGAACAACTCACTTGCATGGCTACACCGCCTGCTGGGGACTCCTCCGTTACGCCCCCATCTCAGGCTCGAGCAACTCTTAGGCCCTTGCGACAACACGTCAATCCCCTCAGTCGTTTTTTTCAGCTGCCCTTGCGGTTGCCCCCACCAAACGACCTTTTCACTCACGCTGAGCAACCCATCCATCTCGACATCGGGTGCGCACGGGGTCGCTGCATCCTCGGTTTGGCCGACCGTCATCCGAGTTGGAATCACATCGGTGTCGAAATTCGTCGCCCCTTGGTGATCCCTGCCGATCGCGAAGCTCTTCAGAGCCCCCACGGGAACGTGCGGGTGTTGTTCTGCAACGCCAATATCAGCCTGGAAGAGTGGATGGAAGCCCTGCCAAAGGATCGTTTGCAGCGGGTATCCATTCAGTTTCCGGACCCTTGGTTCAAGCGACGCCATCGCAAACGGCGGGTCTTGCAACCCGGCTTACTCATGGCGATCGCCTCAGCACTTCAACCCGGAAAAGACTTTTTTATCCAGAGTGATGTGCGCGAGGTCATCGATCCGATGGTGGCTCTCACCGAACTGTCGGCTTGTTTCGACCGTCCTGAAGCTGATGAGACTCCATGGCGCAGCACAAATCCCCTATCGGTGCCAACTGAGCGGGAGCGCTATGTGATGGACCAACAGCTTCCTGTGTATCGCGTGCTCTTCCGTCGAAACCACACCAATCAACCTCCACTCGATGCGTTGGAGAAGCGCTGGCAGGAGATCGATAATCCAAGCAATGCTCCAACGCCAGAAGCCTGAAGGATGCCCGCAACGGATGTGTCCAGTCGTTCGGTACCAATGCTGTTGCGCTGGCAGGGTCGCCTAGAGGCAAGCCCCTCCACCTTGCACAGATTGGAGCTGCTAGCCGGCTGCCTTTTGATTGTTCTGCTAGGTGGTCTTCCCCTTCTAACGCGTTCGGGGCTCGCCCTTTTGTTGTTGAGCAGCGGGGTTCTTTGGCTGCTGTGGAGCCTCGCCACTCCGACCGCTCCCATCGACAAAATCACGACGTGGCTCCTGATCATTTTGGGACTTGCCGTTCTGGCCACTGGGGTCTCACCGGTGCCGATCGCAGCCACAAAAGGTCTGTTGAAACTGCTGAGCTACCTCGGTGTTTATGCCTTAATCCACAAGCTTTTGATTCATCACAAGCACTGGTGGGACCGCCTTCTCGCTGGCTTGCTCTGCGGCGGATTAGTGAGCAGTGTTCTTGCTCTCAGGCAGCTCTATGCCAGCACCGAAGAACTGGCGAGTTGGGCTGATCCAAACTCCATGAGTGCCGGCACCATCCGGATCTACGGACCGCTGGGCAACCCAAACCTGTTAGCCGGCTATTTGCTGCCCTTGCTGCCATTCGCGGCCATCGCCCTATTGCGCTGGAAAGGCTTTGGTTGTCGGCTCTTTGCCGCTGTCACCTTGGTGCTCACAACAGTCGCCACAGTGCTCACCTACAGCCGTGGAGGCTGGTTAGGGCTGATCGCAGGGCTCGCCGTTGTTGTACTTCTGCTCTTGGTACGCAGCACCCAATCGTGGCCTTTGATCTGGCGGCGTCTACTCCCATTAGCGGTTCTGCTCATCGGTGTTGTTGTGCTCGTTGTGGCCGCCACGCAACTGGAGCCCATTCGCACAAGGATCGGCAGTCTTGTCGCCGGTCGAGGGGACAGTTCCAACAATTTCCGCATCAATGTTTGGTTTGCTGCCGCTGAAATTGTGCGCGACCACCCCTGGCTGGGCATCGGTCCTGGCAATGCCGCCTTCAACAGTATTTATCCGCTGTATCAACAACCCAAGTTCAACGCCCTCAGCGCCTATTCCGTCCCCCTAGAAATTCTGGTGGAAATGGGCATTCCAGGGCTGATCGCCTGCGTTGGGCTGCTCAATGCTGCGGTGCGCAAAGGTTTGGCAAGCCTTCACCTGGATCGACCAGAAGCCTTGGCTGGCATCGCTTGCCTGGCTGCCATCAGTGGAATGCTGGTTCAAGGCATTACCGACACGATCTTCTTTCGGCCAGAAGTCCAAATCAGTGGCTGGTTTGCGCTCGCGACCTTATCCAGCCAGTCATGCCAGTCCAAGGAGGCGTAATGCTGCTCGCAGGATTTGATGCCGGACAAACCAGGACGCGTTGCCGCATCAGTCGATGGCATGAAAGCCACTGGGAGCTGGTCGGTGATGGTTATGGACCCGGCGTTTCTCACCTGGCATCAGCGGATGGGGTGGACCGTTTCCGTGAAGCAATCCGCTGCAGCAGTGCGGAAGCGATGAACCTCCACCCTCAGATAACACTCGATGGTGCTGTTGTGGGTGCCAGCGGCATCGAGCAAGGATCCATCGTCCAAGAGCAGGCCACTGATCTACTCGCCGAAACCTTGGCCCTGCCACGGCCTCACGTACTGGCCACTGGTGATGAACGCACGGCGCTTCGGGGAGCTTTTCCAAATCATGCCGGCATCGTTCTCGTCAGTGGAACTGGAATGATCTGTCTTGGGCGGACTGATCAAGGCTTGGAGCATCGCTGCGGAGGATGGGGTTGGCTCTTGGATGGGGCTGGCTCAGCCTTCGACATTGGCCATCAAGGTCTCCAACTGACCCTCCAGATGGCAGATGGCAGGAAACAAGACCATCCACTACGCAACCAAATCTGGACAGCCCTCGACTGCACAACCAGCGCAGCAGTGAAAGCCAGGGTGGTGCAGCCAAACTTTGGTGCAGCAGGTTTTGCAGCACTGGCCCCTCTCGTGGCATCCGCCGCAGAAGCAGAGATGGACGATGCCCGCTGCATCCTTAAGCGATCAGCCCTGGCCTTAGCGACATCCATCACCACGGTGGCTCAGAAACTGCAGCTCGAGAGTCCAGATCTGGTCGGCCATGGCGGAGCCCTCGAGCATCTCGATGGCTTCAGCCGTTTGGTGAAGACAGCCGTTAAGACCGTTCTCCCATCAAGCCGATGGATTCCCGCATCGGGAGATGCATGTCATGGCGCCTTGGTGATAGCCCAAGAACTCATGGTTAAGCAGCATTGAGGTATTGATCCACCACAGATGCGAGGTGGTCAGCCCAGTGCTCCACAAGAGAGGCATCAGCAGCCTCAACCATCACTCGCACCAAGGGCTCCGTGCCACTCGCTCGCACGAGAACACGTCCATCTGAGCCCATGCTTTCTTCAGCAGAACTGATCGCAGCCATTAGTGGCTCACAACTCGACCACTCTTTACGGCGCACTTGACTTTGCACCGTGACATTCACCAACTTCTGCGGAAAGGGCTGAAAACTGCGATCCAACCAATCGCCCAGCGTGATCCCCTGGGCATGACACAAGGTGGACAGCTGCAAGGCAGTCAGTACCCCATCCCCACACAAGCCATGGGACGCCGCAAGGATGTGACCCGATTGCTCTCCGCCAAGGGCTGCACCGCTAGCCACCATCGCGGCATGGACATGCTGATCTCCAACAGGAGTGCGCTCAAGGATGCCGCCGCGCTGCTCCCAGGCGCGTTGAAAACCGAGGTTCGACATCACCGTGGAGACGAGTCGTTGATCGGGAAGGGCTTGTTGTTCCTGAAGCACCGATCCCCAGAGGAACATCACGTGATCGCCATCCACAATCCGGCCCTGGCCATCCACAGCCAACATCCGATCCGCGTCCCCATCAAAAGCAAAGCCCATCACAGCGCCTCGCTCTTTCACGGCTTCTTGCAGCGGGCCTAGGGCAGTTGAGCCACATCCCACATTGATTCGGGAACCATCGGGCTCACCATGCAAAACAGTCAGATCAGCACCGAGGGCTTGAAATGCATCAGCCGCACAGGCTGTGGCAGAGCCCCAACAAAGATCGAGCACGATCGGGACACCATCAAGGCGATGGGTGCCAACAGCTGAGAGCAGTAACTCTCGATAATCCGCAAGCAGATCGGAACTCTGCCGCAATCCGCCACAAATCGAGTGGTCATGGTCGGAATGGTCGATCTCGCCACGAAGACCAGCCTCGATCCGAGCCTGGCGCTCGGGGGCCAACTTCGCCCCATTCGCACCAAAGACCTTGATGCCGTTGTCCGCTGGTGGATTGTGGCTTGCCGAAACCATCAGGCCACCTGCTGCGCCGAATTTGCGGATCAACAGCGGTACGGCTGGGGTTGGACACAAACCCAGGTTCCAAACCTCGCGCCCGGCGGCGGTGAGACCAGCCGTTAAGGCTGATGCCACCATGCTGCCGCTGGTGCGTGAATCCATCCCAATCAAGACTGGCCCCTCGACGGCCAACACCCGTCCAACCCAATAACCCACTTGCAAACAAAGGGCTGGTGTCACGACGCTGCCCACTCGACCACGAATGCCATCGGTACCAAAACCAGGGATGGCATCCCCAAGGGTCGGACCAGCAGGAGAAAACGCCGCTTGAACCATGGGTTTCAATCGTGGGCAAGAGATTACGGAGGACGAATCGGCCTTGATCACCCAAACGTGCCAGGTTCCTCGCCGCCCTCACTCCAAACACTCGCTTCAGAGACTTAACGCCAACGACGGGGGTGGCGAAGCAGAGCGATGAGTTCAAGTCCAGCCCAAATGGCGAAGCTGACCACCAGCCAGCCTGGAACAAGCTGAAGGGGCCATAGCCAGCGCCCTCCCCACAGCACTACACAAGACAGCACCGCCAACCCTGTGCGCCTTCGCTGCCAGCACCCTGGTGGAGAGGATGGCATCACTGATCTGAGTAGAACCCACAGAATGACAGCACTGTTAGGACGCGCTTGAACCAAGGCCCCCGACTTGGGACCCTTCTCTTGCTTGGGACCGCAGCCCTGACTGGCTTCGCCGCCTGGGGTGGTCAGAGGCTGCTGGCGCATTGGCATCAGCCATTAACGCCGGATCAATCGGCAGCGCAACTCTGGACGACCTACCGCTGGGCGATCGATCCCCAACAGCGCCGTGAAGCCGCGCTGTTGATGGCTGCACAAACGGGCTCATTCGACGGATTACAAAGCCAGGCTTGGGGAACGAATCCGCTGGGAGCGGTGGTCTTAGAACAAGCGGCGGAGACGGCAACCAGGCGTGGAGAGCAAGGCGATGCCCGCGAGCTCTGGCACGACCTGCTCACACGATTCCCTCACTCAGCTGCATCCGCATCGGCTCGCCGCGTTCTGGGGAACCAAGACCCAGCACTGCATCAAGACTTACTGAAACAACAGCCCAGCCATCCAGCGGCGCTGAGTGTGGCGGCATCGATGGATCCAAATCCCGATATTGGACACCAGGGAGCGATTCACCTCGCCCGTTGGGGAGCTCGTTGGCCAGGAGCGTTCAAGCGCATCAGCCAGGCATGCAATGACAACAGTTCGATCGCTCCAAAGACAACAGAGCGGCAGTGGCTTGCTCGGGGCCTAGCCAGCCTTGGGGATGGCCAAGGGGCACTGCAGTGCCTTGAGCGCCAACCGTCTGGCTCGACGCCGCCAAGTTCAAGTGAACCTTCCACACAACTCGCCATTGGACAGGCTTTACTTCGAGGCGGCCACACCAAAGAGGGCACAGAACTGCTCCTGAGCCTGACCCGTGATCACCCGCAGGCCTCGGCCAGCATTGAGGCCGCGCGCCTGCTGAGCGAACCTCTGCGACCGTCGAAACAAGTGCTCGATGCCATTCCGGTATCCGTCCAAAAGCGTTCCGCCGCCATCGCGACAGCCCGAGTTCGACTGGCCGACGGTGAAGGTGCCGAGGAGGTTCTTCAGCGCTGGCCGGATGATCCGGACGCGTGGCAACTGCAATGGGACCTCGCCAGAGAGGCCCTGTTATCGGAGAACTGGGAAAAGACCAGAAGCCTCCTCACCCGTGAACCAAGCGCAGAAGCCCTACCAGATCCCTTGGAAACCCGACGGCTGTACTGGCTTGGCTGGAGCGAATCACAGCTCGGAGATCAAAATCAGGCCAGAACGATCTGGCAGCAGCTTGTCAGCCGATTCCCCACTGGCTATTACCACTGGCTCGCGACCGAAGCACTTGGAGACGCCAAACCGCTCAAGTTGTCGGGAGCTGCACCAACCCAAGCGCAGGTGGTGTCCTGGACCCCCTTGAACAGTTCTCAATCCTTCGTCAACACGCTTTGGCGGCTTGGGCTGCAGCGACAAGCCTGGGAAACCTGGCGCAGTGGGATCGATCCCAGCAACCCACAATCCAATCCAGAACAATTGGTCGAAGGCAGGCTGCGCTTGGCCGTTGGAGACAGTTGGATGGCTCTCGATCAACTGCGGTGGCTCAGCCTGCGCTGGCGTTCAGCCAGCTGCCGTGAACGAATCGACTTACAACACAGCCAGCACCCGCGGCTGTTCGAAGACGTACTCCGTCCAGCGGCGAAGGCCCAGCAGCTGCCTCTCGAGCTGCTCTTTGCCGTGAGCAAACAAGAATCTCGATTCGCATCAGGCGTGACCTCCACTGCGGGAGCCATTGGTCTTATGCAATTGATGCCCGCCACTGCCAGAGAACTCGCCAGAGAACTTGCCAGCGAACT
>Ga0209251_1002680_pt1 | contig 12273 bp, 8 predicted proteins | sample SaaInlV_100m_DNA_6_FD_184665 | JGI IMG/M metagenome (GOLD analysis project Ga0209251, IMG submission 184665) | Marine microbial communities from expanding oxygen minimum zones in the Saanich Inlet - Saanich Inlet SI073_LV_10m_DNA (SPAdes) (version 2) | ecosystem: Environmental > Aquatic > Marine...
ACTGTTTCAGCAGATGGAACACTTAGAGATGGAACTGGCACACAGCCTTTAAATACAGAATTACAACCAATAACTATTCCTCCACACAGAAGAATTTCAGTTTCTGGTGATGGTATTATTAATATAGAACCTCTAAATGCCCCCATAGGACAAACCGTCAGAGTTGCTCAGCTAGCGACTACTTTTGGTTCTGAAGTTCCACTAGCAAAAACAATCGATGGTTTTGTTAGACCAATCGATGGAAGTATACCAGCTCCTGATAATAGAACATTATTATTAAGTGGCTTTTTAGAAGGCTCTAATGTTAAGTCAGTCGATGAACTAGTTTCAGGTATTGATCAATCTAGAGCATATGAAATCAATGTAAAATTTGTTTCTACAGCAAAAGAAATTGATGAAGCTACGGCATCGCTTATGAGAATGCCAAGTTAATCACCTCCCTATAAAATTGGCATATGTATTGCATTATTCTTCTATAATAATGAGAAGGAGTTTGGAATGTCTAATGCAATGCACGTTGCAAAAACTGGTTTAAATGCTCAAAATAGTAGAATGCAAGTAATTGCTAATAATTTAGCTAACGTTAATACTACAGGTTTTAAAAGAGATAGAGCAAATTTTGAAACATTATTATATCAGGTAATAAAAGCTTCTGGAGCGCAAACATCAGGAGAGACAAGAACAAACTCTGCTTTTTCTGTTGGAACTGGTGTAAGAATTATCAACGCTGATAAGTTATTTTCACAAGGAAATATTGTTTCAACTGATAACGCGTTAGACATTTCCATTGATGGATCTGGTTTTTTTCAAGTTCTTATGCCAGATGGAAGAATTGGTTTTACAAGAAATGGAGCTTTTGGAAGAAATGCCGAAGGTCTTTTAACAACAGCATCTGGTTATGTAGTTCAACCAGAGGTAGCCATACCTGAGGGTGTGACAAGTATTAATATTTCAGCAGACGGAATAGTCTCAGTTCAAAATCCTGGAGAAGTTGAAGCTGAAGAAGTTGGTCAGTTTCAATTAGCAGACTTTGCAAATTCACGAGGATTACAGCCAATAGGGCAGTCCATGTTGGTAGAAACACCTGCAAGTGGTGCACCTGTAGTAGCAAACCCGTTTGAAAATGGATTTGGTAGTTTAGTACAAGGAGCACTAGAGAGCTCCAATGTCAACGTAGTGCAAGAGTTAGTTGATATGATTGAAACTCAAAGAGCATACGAAGTAAACTCTAAGGCTATTTCAGGAGTTGACGATATGCTTAGATTTATAAGTCAAAACTTATAATGAGTAGTAACTAAAATGAAAAAGCTAATTTTAATTGCTTCATTATTATTTGTTAATGCTTGTTCAACTTATGTTGAAGAAGCAAATAATAAAGAATTCAAACCTTTAACACCTTCTTTTGAAGAGTTTAACAAAGAAGAGCCTAGTGATGGTTCTATATTCAGTGCAAGTTCCTCTGGTTTGTTTTCCTCAGATAGGAGAGCAAAGAAAGTTGGAGATATTTTATCTGTAACATTAAGTGAAACTTTTTCTTCAAATAAAGCTGTAACTAACTCATCAGGTAAAACAGACACAATAGGAGCTGAAGTTGGGCCAACAGGATTACTTAGAAACTTTGCTGGTTTAGGAGGAAGTGCCTCTAAGACAAATTCTTTTTCGGGTTCAATGGCAACTAATCAATCAAATAGTTTAAGCGGAACGCTCTCTGCAACCATTGTAAGAGTATTTCCAAATGGTAATTTTGAAATTAAAGGACAAAAAAAATTAAGAATTACAGAAGGTACTGAATATATCAGGTTGAGTGGAATAATAAGACCTCAGGATATCTCCACTACGAATACAGTCTCATCAGCCAAGATTGCTGAGGCTCAAATAGAGTATGTTGGTGCCGGTATTTTAGATAGTGCTACTAAGCCAGGTTGGGGTAGTAAAATTTTTAGGGCAATTTCACCATTTTAAGGTTTAAAAAATGAAAAAATTAATTTCTATATTTTTATTATCACTATTTGGATTATTTTTTTCAATTCAAGTATCAGCTGATAGATTAAAGGATCTAGTAAGTTTTGCTGGTATAAGATCAAATCAGTTAATGGGTTATGGTATTGTTGTTGGTCTAGATGGAACAGGTGATTCATCTTTGGCGTTAACCCTACAAAGTATGCAATCTACAATCTCACAATTTGGCATGAATGTAGATTCTAGTAGTTTAAGTGGTAAGAATTCTGCAGCAGTTATGATTACAGCTGATTTAGATCCTTTTACAAAAATAGGTCAAAAAATCACTGTTACGGTTTCCTCAATGGGAAAAGCAAAAAGCTTAAGAGGAGGAACCTTACTGATGACTCCATTAAAGGGGGCTGATGGTCAAACATATGCAATTGCTCAAGGAAACCTTGCCGTGGGTGGATTTGGCGTTGAGGGTGCAGATGGTTCTTCAATGTCAGTTAATATTCCAACTGTTGGAACAATATCTAATGGTGCCACTGTAGAAAGAATGGTTGAGGCACCATTTATAAACTCGGAAAATTTTGTTATGAACCTCCATCAAGGAGATTTTACTACTGCTAATCGCGTAAGCGAAGAAATTAATAAAGTCTTTGGTCCTGATGTAGCCAAAGCGTTAGATCATACTTCTATTTCAGTTAGGGCACCAAAAGATCCTTCTCAAAAAGTCAGCTTTATGAGTTTGCTTGAAAATATAGAAGTTGATCCTGCTTCTCCAGTTGCAAGAGTGGTTGTGAATGCCCGTACAGGTACAATAGTAATTGGAGGTGATGTAAGAGTTACGCCAGCAGCAGTAAGTCACGGAAGTCTTACAGTAAAAGTAAATGAAGATACTAACACGACCCCTGGTCAGGTTTTATATGATGATGATGGAAATATAACAACAACTACTGATGCGACTACAGACAATGATACTGATATAGAGGCTGGCGCTGATAAGGCTTCAGCATTCGTATTTGATCCAGGAACATCATTGGCAGATATTGTAGATGCGATTAATTCGATTGGAACTACAAGTGCAGATTTAGTTGCTATTTTAGAAGCTTTAAGGGCAGCTGGAGCCTTAAGAGCGCAAATGATTATAATTTAAGGTATTAAAATGGCTGATACTTTATCAAAAATAAACCAAATTAAAATTCTATCTGAAAATGTAGCCAATAAAAATTTAACTAATAGTTTAAAAGGTTCTAAAGGCAAAGAATTAAGAGATGTTGCTGAACAATTTGAAGCTATTTTTGTTCATCAAATGCTTAAGCAGGCTAGACAAAGTAAACTTGCTGATGGGATTTTTAGTTCTGAAGCACAAGATACTTTTAATGATATGTTAGATACTGAATACTCTTCAATTTTATCTAAAAAGAATAACTTTGGAATTGCTGAAGGGCTAATAAGACAATTTAGTTCTCACATAAATGCACAAGGTAAAAAATAGATGGCTAGTCTTTTTGAAATTGGGAAGACTGGTGTCCAAGCATATAGACAATCTCTATCTGTAACTGGTCAGAACATTGCTAATATTAATACTGATGGATATAATAAAAGAGAAGCAGATGTTACTGAGATAGCTGGCGTATCAGGTGGTGCTACTAATGTATCGGATCAAACAGGTTTGGGAGTTAGAGTTGATAAAATTCGAAGATCTTTCAATACTTTTCTAGCTGATAAAACGAGATCTACCACATCAGATTTTAGTAAATTAGATAATTTTGTAAAAAACTTAAATGAATTAGAAAACATGTTGCTACCGCAAGATAGTGACTTGGGTACTTTCATAGGAAAGTTTTTTAGTTCATTACAGGATATTGCCAGTAGACCAGATGATTTGTCAGCAAGAACAGTAGCAATAGAAAATGGTAAAGCTTTAGCCAATTCATTTAATAGCTACGATAGATCTCTAAAGAATTTTAAAAATTCTGCTTCCAAAGAAGTAGATATTCAGATTGATAAAATAAATTTATCTCTTAAACAAATATCCGAAATTAATAGATTGATTAGGGGAAGTGGAAAGTCAGATGCCTCTAACGATATTTTAGATGCTAGAGACTTGTCATTAAAAGAATTATCTAAGTTAATAAATTTTTCAGTAGACTATGATCAAACCGGAGCGGCTGAAATAACATTAGGTGATTCAGGCAAAGGTCCTATTCTTATTGAAGGAGTATCATACGCAACAATAACTTCTGTTAGAGATGAACAAAACATATCACTGAAAATTAATAGAGATGGATTATCTTATCCAGGTAATGGTTTATCAAGTGGTATTGTTTCTGGATTACTTGAATACTATAATCTAGTTGAAAGTGTGCAAGGTGAAATAAGTGCTTTAGCGGACAAATTAGGCCGTGAGTTCAATGAAATACAGACATCAGGAATTGATTTAAATGGAAATCAAGGAAAGTCCATGTTTTCAACAAATTCAATGGCGCCTATTGCAAATTCATTTAATAAGTCAAATTTAGATTTTGAGATTGTAATTGGCAATCCCGATAAGATTATTCAAGAAAACATCTCTGCAAAGTTTATAAAGTTTAGTAATAGTTGGGAAGTAAATTCTTCTAAGGGCATTTCTCTCATTCAAGGTAATAAATTATCATTTGATGGTTTTGAGGTTCAAATAATTGGAAACCCTGAAGATGGTGACATAGTAGAAATATCTCCAAATAATACACGTGCAGGAGCTTTTAGATTTAACCTAATATCTCCAAATGATTTTGCTGCTGCTTCAAAAAATCTAATTTCGTCTAGTGCCCAAAATGTTGGTTCAGTCGAATTAAAGTTACTTGGGAAAACTGCATTAGTTAAAGATAATTTTCTTCCTCCCAAAATTGATGAAGTTTTTACTAGATCCTCCAATCCACTTTTAGCAACTTCATTTTTAAAGGATGGTGTTGTTTCTTCAATTCCTGGATCTGTTAAATCAATAAATTTAAATTCAATTGGAAATCAATCTTCAGCTACATTTTCTGTTTCCGATAGTATTTTAAAAGATTTTACTTCTTTAAATCTTACTTTGGCAAATGGAAATGTAGTTAATCTAGTAAAAGATATTTCCGATCCTGGTGATGGTATCAAGTCAGTTCAAGAGTTAGCTGACCTTTTGAATTCAGGACAAATGCTAGACGGTAAGAGTAGGCATAATTTTAGAGATTATGGAATGTATGCTTCAGGTTCTAATGGAACTTTAACAATTGCGTCTTCAATTTCAGATATAGCTTCTGGATCAATACTAGCTTCAGGGAATACTTTTTCACCTTCAATATTTTCAGTAAGTAGTTCTGATGCCCTTGCAAGTGATATTCAAATCCTATCAAGAGATGGTCGTCATATTTCAGGAAAAGCACTAACTTCTTCTCAGATAGCAGCTTTGATTAAAGAGGAAAATGGTTTTTTAAAAGATGCAGAGTACAAAAATGATTATCTTAATACAGACTATAGAGGAATTAACTTAACTAGAAAGACCGCAAACGGTAATTATGTTCAGAATTTTGGTTCTAATTTAAGTTACAAAAAGCAAAGTACTGATGCAGATGGACTTTTTACTAATAAAAACGCAACTTCCTTGTCAGGAACTCTTACATTAGATGGGTTACTAAGTAATTCAAATGATATTGATGCCAATATAACAATAACAAGTTCAGGTAATGATAGTGGCATTAATTTTACTGTTACAGGTTATGATCAAGATGGAATATACCAAACTGAGACAATTACCGGTTCTAACGCAGCACAAGCTATTGGCTCTAAGGTATTTAAATCAGTTAGTAGCATTGTAAGTAGTGGAAATGCTGCTGGAACTATAAACATTGGAACTAAAGCAAATAGCTACAATCTTAAAACTACAAATGCTAATAATACAACAAATACCACAGAAGTTCCTATAAATGCGTCTGCACAATACCTTACTAAAAAACTATCTACAGATTTGGCAGGAACTGGAATTTCTGTAGATGCTAAAACAAGAGTTCTTTTAGGACCTTTTAAAAGTGGTACCAGCGGGGACATTAATTTTAAATTAGCAGGTAAAAACAATGATCCCTTAATTATTAACGCAACTATCGATGCAAATGACATTTCTGCTTTAGCAAAAGTTATAAATCAATATTCAACACAAACAGGTTTAAGGGCTATTAATACTTCAGACTTTGATCAGTTGATAATAGAATCTGAAGATGGATACGATATTAGTATAACTGAAATTTCGGCGCCATCTGATTTTGATATCTTTTCTTTAGGAGAAGATTTTAATAAATTATCGAAAGCTCTATCAATTGATGTTAGTTCGACTGATAAAGTATCTGCTTATATAAAAGGAAATATTAGGTTTACCTCTAGTCAGTCATTTAATAATCAAATTGACACTGGTCTAATATTATCAGCAACACAAGATGCACTTGACGATGGATATATAGACATCTCACTTAACTCATCTGGTGAAACTGCCAAAATAAAGCCTGTAATTTTTAATCAATTAGACAATAATCAAAGTGATCCTAATGGCAAAAAAGCTATTGTAGGTCTTTCAAAATACGGCTTAGATATAAATCAAAAACAATATAAAATTGGAGTTACAGATAACGATAGTCTGTATGCTAGCAATAACCCAGGTTCAGCGGGAACATTAACTTTAGATGGTGCGTTAAGAAACGCTAATAATTTAAATGCAGTAGTCTCTATCTATTGTTCAGCTTCAGAAACAGGTAATGTTTTTACAGTAACAGGAACTGATCAAGATGGTGTTGTTATTTCTGAAAACATAACAGGTGTGGCTTCATCTAATACAGCTATAGGGTCTACAAGATTTAGTACAATTTCATCAATTACCTCATCAGCCACCGCAAGTGGAAATGTTCAAATTGGTACAATATCAAGGTTAGATATCAATGATGATGATAGTTTAGTACAGGAATTGTCAGTGACTTCTTCAGGTTCTTTGACACTTAATGGACCGCTTTCAACTTCCTCTTACTTGGGTGCTCAAATATCAGTATCAAGCAACAATGACACAACTTCTAACTCTTTTATAATAGTTGGGACAGATCTAAATGGAGCAGCATTAACAGAAACTATTTCTGGGTCTAATTCTAGTACTGTAAAAACAACTAACATATTTCAGACAGTCTCTTCCATAAACGTAACCGGTACTATTTCTAGTATGATAAAAGTAGGTACTCAACCTGCAGATGGAGACTGGGCCACCTCTATAGATGCTAACGCTCTTGAAATTGATACAAATTATGAAATATCAAAAGCTCTTGTTAATGAATTAAGAGTAGGAACTCCCGTATCTCAAATAAAAGGAGGCATAATTACATCCCTTCCGCCTGAGGGTACCACTATTGAACTATCTTACGAAGGTCAGCAATATGAAGGTGTAATAAAGAATGGAGAAGTGATAATAAATGGTCCTGAGGATAATAGAATTAAAGCAAGGTTTAATGGAACTTCAGATTTAGATCAGGATGCGATATCATCTGCGCAATTAGGAACCGCATCAACATCTCTGGTTTTTAATGGAGTAAGCTCTGTACAGTCTGACTCAGATGGACTTGTTGCTATTGGAAGTCTTGCTGGTGCTGGAAACATAGACATTACTCAAGCTGCGTTATCAGCGATTGCTTCTACTAGTTTAAATTCATTTATCACCATTTCTAGTCCAAACGATATTTCTTCTAGAACTTTTACTATTACTGGAACTGACATAGATGGAAATTTACAAACCGAAACTATTACGGGTGTTAATAATAACTCGATACAAAGTACCAAAATATTTAAAACAGTAACTCAAGTTTCTTCTGATGGATCTTTGTCTCCCTTTAATATTGGAACTGTCTCAGCTATTGCTAACAAAGATGGTACTCGAATATCAATTACTGCAAATTCTAACGAGACTACAAATATATTCCAAATAGTTGGAACAGACGTAAACGGTTTATCACAAACAGAAACTATATATGGCCCTAATTCAGGAGGCACAGTTTACACAAAACAATTATTTAAAACAATCACTTCGATAACACCTTCTATTTCGACACAAGGAAATATCCAGGCTGGAACTGCTCCGGGCTTTCAGTTTATGGCAACAGCTGAAGGAACTTTAGAGGGGGCTCAATTTCAACTTCTCCAAAACACTGCTAACATTCAAAACGCGTCAAGGTTTGGTTTAAGTTCTTCTACAAATACCTTAAAAGGGAACCTGGTTTTAAAACCGACAAGTAGCAGTGAAGCTATTAGGATTTTAGTTGATGACGGAACCGACAAAACAAAATACTCAATAAAATTTGATAGTTCTGGAAATCCACAATTTTATAATGCAATAGGTTCACAATTAACTGGTTCACCACCATCTGGTCTGACTTTATCCTGGAATGAAAGTTCTGGAATAACAGATGTTGACGGGATTTTTTCTGGTTCACTTGTTGCTGATGTAGGTATTGTTCCAAATGGTGTGCTGTCGACTACAGACGATGATAGCTTATTTACAAGCAAGTCTTCAACTGCAGGTAGTCTAATATTAGATGGAAGTCTTAAAAATTCTAAGGCTCTAAATGCATTAGCAAATATATATTGTGCAGGAGATGAGAGTTCTAATAGTTTTACAATTAAAGGTTATGATGAAAATGGGCTGTTTGTTACAGATATAATATCTGGCGTTAACGGAGCAACAGCAACTGGCTCAGTTACTTTTAGTCAGATATTATCGGTAAATGTTGCAAATAATACAGCGAGCACTATTAAAGTTGGAACTAAAGCACAAGCTGTTTCTTTTGAACCATCAGCAATTACGATTACGCCAGCTGGTTCGGATACAGGAGATAAATACACTATAGTAGGTTTAGACCAATTTGGTAATTCTCAAACCGAGGTTCTTACAGCCGGTGCGGCTAACGTTACCGTAACGACAACAAAAGTTTTTTCAAAAATCTCATCAATAAAGTCTGGAAATTCTTCATCTTCAAATGTCACAGTTGGTACACAAAGAGTTGGTAATTTGTCAATTAACAGCTTGATTGGTGGATCTACTTTTACACTTGATAGTAACCCAAATGCAGAAAGATTGTATGGTTTTAAAACTCAACGTGCAAGTTTAACTGTAGATAAAGAAGGCATAAATTTTTCAAACCTAAGTGGTGAGGGTATTATTTTAGAAATACCAAGCAATTCAATTCAAAATAGTGTCGCTGAAACAATATCTTTAGAAAATTTACCTAATGAAGACTTTATTATGATATTGGGAGGTAATGGTGCACGAAAAATTAGCTCTGATTTTGATTTTCAAGAAAATATCAGTGAATTAATTGAACCTGAGCTAACAATTAAGGTTGATGCCATTAATTCTAACAAAGTAGAAATTTTTGAAAAAGCAAGTGGTCATTCTATAGCTACAAGAATTCTCGATCAAAATAGAGTTTTTGAGTTTAATGGGAATAAATTTCAATTTTCTGAACAACCATTAGTAGAAAATACATTCGCTTTGTCCGAAAATAAATCTGGAACTGGTGATTCTAGAAATATTATGAATATGATTAACTTGCAAATGGAAGATGAAAACCAAAAAGGAAAAGGTAATTTTCAAGAAATTTTTAGTACTACATTAGCTAAAGTTGGATCAAATGTTCAAGCTAACAAACTTTCTTTATCAGCTGCTAAAAGTAATATGGAGGCTGCCGAAGGAAGTGAAAGTGAATTTGCAGGTGTAAACTTAGATGAGGAGGCCGCAAATCTACTTAAGTATCAGCAAGCTTACCAAGCTTCGGCACGAATATTGCAAACTGCTAAAGAATTGTTTCAAACATTAATTGAGGTTGTTTAATCCTCTTTAAGAGAGTTTTTTTATGCAGATTAGTAGTAAATTATTTAACCAACAGCAAGTTAACCAATTTTCTGAAATTAATTCTGAACTCCAGAGTCTTCAAGGTAAAATTTCTAGTGGTAAAAATATATTAGTTGCATCAGATGATCCAGTTGGGTCTGTAGAATTATCTGGAATGAAGGTAGTAAAAGAACAAATTGATCAATATATCAAAAATGTTAATACCTCTGACTCTCGTATGAAAAACATTGATGTAAATTTAGAAAACTTAACCAGTTTAATGGTTAGGGCCAATGAGTTAATGATCCAGGCCTCCAGTGACGTTTTAGGAGCTTCAGATAGAGAAGCTATTGCTATAGAAATGGACCAACTAAAAGAACAGGCTTTTGGTTTGGCAAATCAACAAGATGCAAGTGGAGTGTTCCTTTTCAGTGGATATAAATCTAAAATCCAACCTTTTATGAAAGATATATCTGGAAAAATCAATTATAGAGGTGATAGGGGGGTTACCTCATTAGCAGTGTCTGAGAGTATGGTTGTTGAAACCAATCTTGACGGTGGTTCTTTATTTCAAAATATAAAAGTAGGAAGTAATAAGCCAATTTCTATGTTTACTCTATTTGAAAATATGTCAAATTCAATTAGAACTGCCGCTCAAGCGGTATATGCTTTAGAAGCTCCAACTAGTGCAGAAATAGAAATCACCAATAATAATTATGGAAATTGGTCCTTTGATATTACAGGTAATGACGGTACAGCTTCTATTTCTTCTGAACTCATTGGTGATGATCCTATTGATATTATTACTAAAATAAATGCAGCTGATATTGGGATAACTGCATCATTTTCAGAAAATCAAGGAAAGATAAAACTGGTAAGTAATCAAGAAGGTTTAATTAAGATAGAAAATCTTGAAATAGAGGGGATAGAAAACGCTCAAAAATCTCCTACATCTTTTATAACTTTGAATGCTACTGACTCTGCAGGAAGTACCATAGGAAGATCTCAGACTTTATATGATGCAAATCAACTGACTTCTTCTCAACTTAATAAAATTTCCGAAACCCAAGTTCATATTGCAAATTTTAGAGGTAAGGTAGGGGCTCGACTAAACTTGCTAGAAAGGCAAAATGAAACACTCAATGAAAGAGATCTTGCTATACAAAAAGATATGAGTAAAATTGGGGATGCCGATCTTGCTAAACTTGTTACTGAGATGCAGTCTATGATGACTAGTTTGCAGGCAAGTCAACAAGCATTTGTAAAAATATCTAACTTAAACTTATTTGAGTTTATAAGATAGATTATTAAATATCTGAAAAATTTACATCTTGTGTGAAAAGCTCACCTAACCAATCAACATCCTCGACATCAGTTATTGTCCAGCCGGCTGGGGCTTTTTCATATATATTATTATTTATACTAAAGGTTGTAGCTCTAAAAACTTTTAAAACATTTTTAGGTCCATATTCCTTTAATTTGACTCCATCATATTCAGAAGAGAACATACTTTTAATTTTTCTTGGGTTTCCATTAGCAGAGAAACTAACTCTATAAAAAATATAATTATTTAAAAATTCAACGGCTTGCTCGCCAGCATTTACCTCTGATAAAAAACCTAAAATTAGCTCAGACGCTTCAACAATTTCTTCAAATTTTATTTCATTATAATGTTCAGAAAGACCAGATGAAAATTTTTTAGCAATCATATTGACGCTGCTATTAGTAGACAGGAAATCATATGATGTTTTTGCAGCACAAACTCCAAAAACCCATTCAGGACAAAAGCTAGCCATATTATTGTTTCTATTCAGTTAAATTAATATTTTATTACAATAAATAATTTAATTCAACTAAGATAAACTAAATAATCTAAGAAGTCTTACCAATTTCTATCCAAGCCTCGAATATGTCTGTTATTACTAATATGGATGATTCCAGACCTTCTGTTGTTTGGTCTTTATAACTTTTTATTATTTCAGTTCTACAATAATTATAAAGATCGTTTAGGTTGCCTGCAATGGGTTGTCCATTCTCGAAATCCAAGCTTGACTGCAGCACCATAATTGATGCCAGAGATTGGCTGAAGGCTCTAGATTTAATACTTGATACTTTTGGCCCCTCTTTTAGAGCCATAGATAAAGTTTTCATGTTAGTAAGAAGCTCATTCAAGACAATTTTAATGAACTCGTGAGGATTGTCTTTTTCAAGTTTTGATTGAACATCAACAGTTTTGTATTCTTTCATCATTGCATGAAAATTCATGGTAAGCTCCTCGTATTAAGTTCATATAACTTAACGGCATCAATAAAAAAGGTTTAGGAAACTTTAATAAAATTATTTTTTTTCTATGTTTTTTATTTCATTAGAGAGTTTTATATAGGCGTCCAAAACATCATTTTCGGATATAATTCCTAACATTTTATTATTTTCACTACTGACTATAGGAATACTTT
>Ga0209251_1002685_pt1 | contig 12247 bp, 11 predicted proteins | sample SaaInlV_100m_DNA_6_FD_184665 | JGI IMG/M metagenome (GOLD analysis project Ga0209251, IMG submission 184665) | Marine microbial communities from expanding oxygen minimum zones in the Saanich Inlet - Saanich Inlet SI073_LV_10m_DNA (SPAdes) (version 2) | ecosystem: Environmental > Aquatic > Marine...
GCCATACCTTGCCCCATCAACACCTCAACTTGCCTCAACTTCGTGATAATCTCTTCCGGCTTCGGTCGTTTGTTCATCATTATCGGTCCTCCGTTTCCAAAACATAGCGCTGGACCAGTTCAAATGGGGAGGCTCACGTGCTTTTTCCACATTTTAGAGGAAACATTGTCTGCACGCAGCACGTAAATATTGCACAAAACCTACTGAGACCAAAATTCTAGTCAGCGTAAATGTCAACGACCTCGTTCTGACGCAACCATTTGGAACTGCGACATCTATTTCTATTTCTAGTTTTCTGTTACCCGATAAGGCGTAATTCGGCCCCGCACCTAAGGGTTCCGCTGCATTCCACTTCTGCATAGACACCCATATCTGAGTGACCAAAGTGCTCTTGCAACAGCTTTGGGATATCCAAGTCGCGCTTTCCAGAGTTCGGGTTAACTTGAGTTGCTGGGCATCGCTTTGTCCGCAACACAACCTTCAATTGGACGTCCCCTACCGCAATGCGTTTGCCAACAAGATCAAGTTCGCTAAACGGTGCGAATCCGGAAAAGAGGATATTGCCGCGGAAACGTGCGGGTTCAACAGAATGTCCGATCTGCTCGGAGAGGTATGCAACGCTGTCTAGATTGATGAGGGACACGGCGTTCATCATCGCAGGCGACACTACCGAAACATCTGTAAACTTGTGCGGCTTCGCAGAATGTAGCGTTGGTTGCAGCTCAGGCGAAATGCCCAAACAATCTGAAAGAAACCGTGATGCGCTGGTGCGGCCTGCTTGTGTTGTTATGTCAAAAGAGGCTGATTGCTGATCTGTGTTGATCGACAATGTTCCTGTTTCGCTGTCAAAGTTCGTATCGAGCAACGCAAGAGCTTCTTCTCTTGCAAGCATAACAAATTTTGTTTTTGGAAGGGGTTTGGGGTTGTCAGGATTAAACCCACTTTTGGGGTGCGCAAAACCATAGGCCCGGTCCAACGGAAACCCCTCACCCGCTATTAATGAGACAGCCTCAAGAGGTTGTGCACTCAGCCCTTTGATAGGATAGCGGCAGAGGTCTTCCACGGTACCGTTCATTTTAAATTCTCGTATTTCTTTCGGGGCATTGGCGTATCTGATTATCCTGCAGCACCATGCGAATGTCGACCGTTATTACAATGCCACCACTGTGAAACATTCTGGGAACACATTGGATTTTAATTTTTGATCAATGCTTTGATGAGTATTGTCCAAATCTTGAGGTATGCACCTCAAAAAACTTCTGGACTTGAGGTGCGTACCTCAAATAGCATTAAGAAGTCTTAATGACGATTCGGTAATCCAAAAGTGGTGCCGGCATTTTTACTGGGAGGAGAACACATGAAAAATTTGAAGTTGGCCACTGTCAGCGCTTTGAGCATTGCCGCTGCCGCTGCAAGTACGGCACAAGCCGAAGATCTGACCCTTTGCTGGGCCGCTTGGGACCCTGCAAACGCCCTTGTTGAACTGTCCAAAGGATTTGAAAGCCAATCCGGCCACAAGATGAGCTTTGAGTTCATTCCATGGCCCAACTTCGCTGACCGGATGCTTAACGAGCTGAACTCTGGCGGTAAGCTGTGCGACCTGTTGATCGGCGACAGCCAGTGGATCGGCGGCGGTGCTGAAAATGGCCACTACGTGAAGCTAAACGATTTCTTTGATGCCGAAAGCATTTCGATGGATGATTTCGCGGAGGCCACTGTTTACGCTTACTCTACATGGCCCAAGGGCACGCCAAACTATTACGCGTTGCCTGCCATGGGGGATGCAAATGGATGGTTCTATCGCAAGGACTGGTTTGCGCGGGACGATATCAAAGCCGCGTTCAAAGAAGCTACAGGCCGCGAATTGGGTGAGCCCAAAACGCAAAAAGAGATGTTGGAGATTGCACAATTCTTCCAGGGCCGCGAGATTGACGGTCAGACAGTCTACGGTGCCGCCATCTTTACCGAACGTGGCTCAGAAGGTATTACCATGGGCGTTACATCGGCGCTGTATCCTTGGGGTTTCAAGTACGAAAATACACCCGGTTCCTACGACATGGAGGGGGCTGTAAACTCTCCTGAGGCGGTTGAGGCCCTTGAATTCTACAAAGAGTTCTACAAGACTGCGACACCTCCAGGCTATACCAACTCCTATATGGGCGAAGGCCTTGATGCGTTCAAATCTGGTCAGGTTGCCATGGCGATGAACTGGTTTGCGTTCTTCCCCGGCCTTTATGCTGACCCCAACACCGGGGGTGACAAGATCGACTTCTTTGTGAACCCACCACAGAACCAAGCTGGTTCTACGCTGGGTGGACAGGGCATTTCGGTTGTTGCCTATTCGGAGAAGCAAGACGCAGCACTTGAGTATATCAAGTGGTTTGCAAACCCTGATGTTCAGGCGAAGTGGTGGTCATTGGGTGGCTATTCCGCACACAACTCTGTGCTGAAAGATCCCGGTTTCAAAGACAGCGCGCCGTTCGCGGGTGACTTCCTTGAGGCGATGGGGTCCGTGCAGGACTTCTGGCAGGAGCCTGCATATGCGGAACTGTTGCTGGCCATGCAAAAGCGTATGCATGACTATGTGGTTGCCGATCAGGGCACCGCACAGGAAGCGCTCGACAAACTGGTTGAAGACTGGACAGAGGTCTTTGAGGACGAAGGCAAGCTCTAACCTGAACGGTGCGCCTGAAAGTGCACCTTACACATCCACAACAGACCACGGACGGTGTGCCACAAGGGCGCATCGTCCTCCCCTAACCGCCGCGCCTGCGCGAACGGAGACCCCATGTCCAAGACTCCCATCACCCGCGCCGCTACCGCCACACCCATCCGCTTGGCGCGCAAGATCAGAGGCCTAAGCGACCGCGCCATTGCGTGGATATTCGTTGCACCCACGATCTTCCTTTTGCTGGCCATTAACATCTTCCCACTGATCTGGACGATCAATCTCAGCTTTACCAACTTCAAGGCAAACAGCCCCAACCGTGAGATCAAGAACGTCGGTCTGCGCAACTACGAGCGCATTCTGACCGATAGTGACATTTGGTTGAACATGCAGGCCACCGCGCATTTCCTGTTCTGGACGATCTTCTTTCAAGTGCTAATTGGGTTTACGCTGGCCTATCTCATCAATAAGAAATTCAAGGGCAATGATCTGTGGACCACCATCATCGTGTTGCCAATGATGCTGAGCCCGGCGGTGGTTGGTAACTTTTGGAAGTTCCTGTATCAGCCGCAAATCGGCCTATTTAATTACATCATTGCGTTTTTTACGGGCAAAGATCCGTCCAGTTTTGAGATGCTGGGCAGTGTAAACTTGGCCCCTTGGTCGATCGTGATCGTTGACACATGGATGTGGACGCCCTTTGTAATGCTAATCTGTCTGGCCGGCCTCAGATCCATCCCCGACTATATTTACGAGGCCGCTGAGGTGGACCGGGCCTCTAAAACACGGCAATTTGTTACGATCACCGTTCCGATGGTGTTGCCATTTCTGATGCTGGCTGTGTTATTCCGAGGCATTGAGAACTTCAAGATGTTCGATCTGGTGGTCCAGCTCACGGGCGGTGGGCCGGGATCGGTCACTGAGCTGACGTCAATCAACTTAAAACGTGAGGCGTTTGAAAAATGGCGTACGGGCTATGCCAGCGCTTATGCGATCATCCTCTTTGTCACGGTATTCGGGCTAGCCTCGATCTATGTCAAAGCGCTGAACAAGGTAAAAGAAAGATGAGCAGCTTTTCCGTCACAGAGCCATCAGCGCGGTCCAAGTGGTTCGCTGGCACGCTGGTCATCCTCTACGCACTGATCACCATGGTGCCGCTTGCGTGGATCATGCTGACCGGCTTCAAATCCCCCTCGGATGCGATCAGCTATCCGCCCAAGGTGCTATTTGAGCCCACGCTTGAGGGCTACGTGAACCTTTTCACAACGCGCACCCGGCAAACAACGGAGTTCCTTGCCGCGAATCCGCCAGAGAATTGGTATGAAGAGATTGTACGCGAGTATGACATGGTCATCGCGGGCCCTTCCAAGTTTGGTGAGCGGTTCCTGAATTCGGTGATTATCGGGTTTGGCTCGACCTTCTTGAGCATCTTTCTAGGAACTTTGGCGGCCTACGCGTTTTCAAGGTTTAAGATACCCTTCGCGGACGACCTACTGTTTTTTATTCTGAGTACGCGGATGATGCCGCCCATCGCGGTGGCGATCCCAATCTTTCTGATGTACCGTCAACTGGGACTGTCAGACACCCACCTTGGGATGATTCTGCTGTATACAGGCGTCAATATCTCGCTGGCGGTCTGGCTGCTGAAAGGGTTCATTGATGAGATCCCGCTGGAGTACGAAGAAGCAGCGTTAATCGACGGCTACACACGGTTTCAGGCTTTCTACAAAGTGGTACTGCCGCAGGCGGCAACAGGGATCGCCTCTACTGCAATCTTCTGCCTGATCTTTGCGTGGAATGAATACGCCTTTGCGGTGCTTCTGACTTCTGGCACAGCACAAACTGCACCACCGTTTATCCCAACTATCATCGGTGTTGGTGGGCTGGATTGGCCTGCTGTGGCTGCGGGTGCAACGATCTTCCTCTTGCCCGTCATGATATTCACCATCCTATTGCGTAAACATCTGTTGCGGGGCATCACATTCGGGGCGGTTCGAAAATGAGCAATTTTTTTACTGGCCTTCTGCGGCTGAAACGCGGTTCATGGGAAATGCTAGCTACCATCCTGATTGGCCTTGGTGTTTTTATGCTGATGCAGCCCTTCGCGTTGTGGCTCTATACCTATTCTTTCATCGTAACGCTGGTGGGAACCGTGATGTTTATTATAGTCTCCCATTTCAAGGAATAACCACGTGGCAAAGATTGAAATCAAAAACATCCGTAAGGATTTCGGCGACTTCAACGCCGTGAAGGAATCGAGCTTTACCATCGAGGATGGTGAGTTTTTCATGCTGCTTGGCCCGTCGGGATGCGGTAAAACTACCACCCTGCGGATGATCGCGGGGCTGGAACTGCCGACCTCCGGTGAGATCTATCTGGATGGAAAGGAGATCAGCCAGCTGCCGCCCTCAAAGCGCGACATTGCGTTCGTATTCCAGATGTTCGCGCTCTATCCGCATATGAATGTGCGGAAGAACCTGAGCTACCCGCTTGTCTCCCAAGGCATGCCCCGTGCGCAGGTGAAAGCCAAGGTCGAGGAGGTCGCGGGCATTCTTGGCATTTTGGACATTCTCAATCGCCCGGTTGGTGGGCTTTCCGGGGGCGACCGTCAGCGCGTTGCTTTGGGACGTGCCATCGTGCGTGACCCAAAGGCTTTTATGATGGACGAACCGTTGGGCGCGCTAGATGCGGAATTTCGCGAACATATGTCCCAAGAACTGAGGGCGCTGCATGACCGCATGGGTGCGACGACCGTTTATGTGACCCATGATCAGCTAGAGGCCATGCAGATGGGCGACAAGATTGTGGTAATGAACAACGCTGTTGTGGAGCAATTCGGCACCCCGCAGCAGATCTATGACAAACCCGCCACCATGTTCGTAGCTGATTTTATTGGCTCTCCTTCGATGAACTTTCTGCGCTTTGACGGGGCCTTGGACGAAGGCGCGACAAGTGTTGATCTGAACGGTCAAACGCTGGCCGTGCCCAAGCAGTTGCAGGGCGCGTCAGGGAAACTTGTCTTTGGCGTGCGGCCTGAACATGTGATGCTCAGCGACAGTGGTAATTATCGTGGAGAGGTCTTGGCTACTGAATACCTTGGTACAACACAGATCATAACACTCGACACGCCCAACGGTGAGCTAAAGGCGCGCATCGACAGTGCGCAACTTGCGGCGATTGGTGAAAAGGTGGCTCTCAATTTTCAGGCCCCTAAAATCACACTCTTTGACGAGACAACCGGCCTTGCGCTGCGCTCCAGTTTAAATCACGAGGTGCTTGCACATGGCTGAAGTGACACTGAAAAACCTGTCCAAGAAATTTGGCAAAGACATTGGGGTGGAAGACATCTCAATGACCATACCAGATGGGGCCTTTGTTGTACTCTTGGGGCCAACAGGCGCGGGTAAAACCACGACACTGCGTCTGATCTCAGGGTTGGAAAAAGCCGACAGTGGCGAAATTTGGGTGGACGGACGCAATGTAGGAAAGGAGACACCTGCACAGCGAGATATGGCAATGGTCTTCCAGCAATATTCGCTTTATCCGCATCTCACGGTAAGGGATAATTTGGCGTTTCCACTCAAATCCCCGATCCTCAGAGCCCCCGATGATGAGATTGAACGCAAAGTGAGCGAAGTCGCCGAAGTCCTTCAGATTAGTCATAAGCTAGACAACAAAGCTACAGCGTTATCGGGTGGTGAGATGCAAAGGGTATCCATTGGCCGCGCGCTGGTGCGCGATCCTACAATTTATTTGATGGATGAACCGCTCAGTTCTCTGGATGCCAAATTGCGCACCGACTTGCGCGTTGAACTTAAGCGAATCCATGCCAGCCTTGGTGCAACGCTACTTTATGTGACGCACGACCAGATCGAAGCAATGACAATGGCGACCCATGTGGGCGTATTGAATGAAGGCCGATTGGTGCAGTTCGGCTCCCCACGTGACATCTATGAGAACCCAAATTCAATTTACGTTGCAGGTCGGCTGGGACTGCCGCGGATCAATATCCTGCCGGTAGACGTCTTCGGGAATGCGCCAAGCGGGACGACCCACATTGGCATGCGTCCAGAGCATGTCAGCCAAGGGGATGGTCTGGCGGCCGACGTGCAACGGATCGAACATTTGGGGGATCAGACCCGCCTGCATTTGATCGTAAAAGGCCATGCGATTACCACCATCGCAAACCCTACGGTGATCTATGAGCCGGGTACTCCCATCAAGATCATGCCCAAAGATCCGCTTTTTTTTGACGTCAATGGCAACCGCATCCGCTAAGGAGATATTTTCATGAACCAGTTTATCAATGCCAAAGAAACCCTTGTCACCGATGCGATCGATGGTTTGCTTGAAACCTCAGGTGGTACGCTGACGCGGTTGGACGGTTATCCGCATATCAAGGTTGTGTTCCGCAGTGATTGGGATAGGTCCAAAGTGGCGCTGATCTCTGGTGGTGGATCTGGGCATGAGCCTGCCCATGCGGGATTTGTTGGCGCGGGTATGCTGACGGCTGCTGTGTGTGGTGAGGTTTTTGCGTCTCCTTCTGTTGATGCGGTTTTTGCTGCGATCCTTGCAGTGACGGGCCAGATGGGGTGCCTCCTGATCGTTAAAAATTACACCGGTGATCGACTGAATTATGGCTTAGCGGCCGAGCGGGCGCGGGCATTTGGCTTGAAAGTTTCCATGTTGGTTGTGGATGATGACATCGCACTGCCGCACTTGCCGCAGCCGCGTGGTGTGGCAGGCACACTATTTGTGCATAAAATAGCGGGCGCCTTGGCTGAAGATGGGGCCGATCTGGATTCGGTGACAGACGCGGCAAAGGCTGCCATCAAAGATATGGCATCGATCGGAATGTCGCTTGATACTTGCACCGTGCCGGGGTCTGTCAAAGAAGATCGGATAGCTCCCGGAATGGCCGAACTTGGCTTGGGTATTCATGGCGAAGCAGGTGTCGAACAGGTTGCTTTTGAGGGTGCCAAAAAAGCCATGGATCAGGTATTGGAAAAACTCAGTTCTCGCCTTGAGGAATGCTCTTATGTTGCCATTCTGAACAATCTGGGATCGACCACGCCGCTTGAAATGTCTGTCCTTGCCCATGAACTAGTGACCTCCAAATGGGCCACAAATATCAGCCACATCATTGGCCCTGCACCGATGATGACCTCGCTGAATATGCATGGCTTTTCCGTTTCGGTATTGCCGCTCACAGAAGGAAACATGGCGCATCTGGAACTGCCCGTGGCGCTTGCTGCTTGGCCGGGAATGCGCAAGATCGCCGCTGCACGCCTTCAGCCACTGCCCGATGGCTTATCACCGATCAAACCAATCCCGTCGGACAACGCAAAAACGCGTGCGCTTTTGGATCAATGTTGCGATCTGTTGATTGCAGCGGAGAGCGACCTGAACGCGCTGGATGCCAAATCTGGCGATGGTGATACTGGCAGTACCTTGTCAGGTGCTGCACAGGCCATGAAAGGATCTTTTGACGGGCTTCCACTTGCTGATCCCACCCAGCTTTTTCGCGCGATAGGGGATGAATTAAGCCAGACTATGGGCGGCTCCTCCGGTGTGCTCCTTGCCATCTTTTTTGGCGCGGCGGGTGATGCCTGCGCCAGCGGTAAGCCTATTCCCAAGGCACTGCTTGCAGGGTTGGAGCGGATCAGTCAGGTTGGCGGTGCTGTCAGAGGGGACCGCACTATGATCGACGCGCTTGAGCCTGCGTTGCAGGCTTTGCCTGATGGCATTGCAAGTGCAGCGACGCAGGCCCGCGAAGGTGCAACGCAAACCGCGTCTATGGGCCGTGCAAAGGCGGGTCGCGCCTCATACGTCCCGGAAGAGAATCTAATAGGTCACAACGATCCCGGAGCAGAGGCTGTCGCGCGTCTATTTGAGGGTTTGGCCAAATCCATCTGACCCCACAGGCGAGGACCCGATGACTCAAGACCAAGCTTCACGTCTTTCTCCTACAATCAACGACATTGCCCGTGTCGCGCAAGTTAGCTTAGCGACTGTAGACCGGGTTCTGAACGCGCGCCCCGGTGTCCGAGAATCAACGGTTAAAAAGGTCCATCAGGCGATTGCTGATCTAGGCTATGTTCGTGACACGGCGGCAGCAAATTTGGCGCGTGGTCGTGTTTACAATTTTGTGTTCATCCTGCCGTCAAATAGCAATGAATTCATCACGTCGCTGGAATGGCAAATCCAGCAGCTTGGAATTGCCCTTCGCCGTGAACGTACTCGCCTGTCCTTTGTGCGCGTGGCGGCATTTGATCCCGTTGCGTTGGCCGAAGCAATTACTCAGATTGATGCGTCAAAGGTGGATGGGGTCGCGATCTTTGGCCCTGAAACGCCGTCTGTCCGGGACTCTATCACCTATCTGAAAGCCACTGGCGTGACGGTTGTGTCACTTGTAGCCGATATACCAAGCTCCGAGCGGGACCAATATGTCGGCGTTGATAACGTGGCTGCGGGGCGCACGGCGGCGCAATTATTAGGACGGTTTGTTGGACCCCAAGAGGGCAGCATTCTTGTACTTACAGGGTCTATGCTGGCCCGCGACCATCTGGAACGGCGGCTTGGCTTTGATGAGGTGATGACGCGCGACTTTCCCAATTTGAAAGCGCTCGCTTCTTTGGAGGGGCGCGATGATCCTGAACTGATTGAACGTTTGCTGCTGGAGATATTTAGCGAAAACTCAGCCATCATTGGTATCTACTCGTCCGCTGCCGGTAACGAAGGATTATTGACTTTTCTCGATCTCAAAACACTACCCGTCCGGCCCGTGGTCGTTGCGCATGAATTGACACAATTGTCGAGCGACGCCCTTAGTGGCGGGTTATTTGATGCCATCATCAGTCAAGATTCAGGCCATCTAGTGCGCAGCGCCGTACGCATAATGCGCGCCAACTGCGACAGCCTGCCCATCAATAAAGCACAGGAACGCATCCGTATTGACATCTACCTAAAGGAAAACATGCCCCTCTCACATGAGGGAAATAGAGAGGATTACACATGAAAACCATAAAAGGCCCCGCGCTATTTCTGGCGCAATTTGCAGGTGACGAAACCCCTTTTAATTCATGGGACGCGATTACCAAGTGGGCGGCCGATTGCGGCTATAATGGCGTGCAGGTGCCAAGCTGGGACGTGCGCCTGTTTGATCTGGCCAAGGCGGCAACAAGCAAAGATTATTGCGATGAATTCAAAGGTCAAGCGGTCGCCAACGGAGTGGAGGTGACGGAACTATCTACGCACCTGCAAGGTCAGCTTGTCGCTGTACACCCGGCCTATGACGCTGCCTTTGATGGATTTGCGGATCCTTCCGTGCACGGCAATCCAGCGGCACGGCAAGAATGGGCCGTGGATCAAGTGATGAAGGCGATCTCAGCCTCTGCTAATTTAGGCATCAAAAACCACGCGTCATTCTCTGGCGCATTGGCCTGGCCCTATGTCTATCCATGGCCGCAACGCCCGGCCGGATTGATAGAGACCGCCTTTGATGAGCTGGCGAAACGCTGGCGTCCCATTCTGGATCACGCTGACGAGAACGACGTCAACATCTGCTATGAAATCCACCCTGGAGAAGACCTGCACGATGGGGTAACATTTGAGATGTTCCTTGAGCGTGTCGACAATCACACGCGGTGCAACATGTTATACGACCCGTCGCACTACGTCTTACAGTGTCTGGATTATCTCGACAATATCGATATCTATAAAGATCGCATCAAGATGTTCCACGTCAAAGATGCAGAGTTCAATCCGACCGGTCGTCAAGGCGTCTATTCCGGGTATCAGCCCTGGGTGGACCGTGCAGGACGGTTTCGGTCGCTGGGCGATGGACAGGTTGATTTCAAGGCGATCTTTTCTAAACTCTCAGCCATGGATTTCGATGGGTGGGCCGTGGTGGAATGGGAATGTTGCATCAAGCACCCCGAAGACGGCGCGCGCGAGGGCGCGCAATTTGTCAAAGACCACATAATTCGCGTGACCGAACGCGCATTCGATGATTTTGCCGATGGTGGCACGGATGAGGCTGCGAACCGGACCATGCTGGGGATATCATAATGACACGGATAAGTTTGGGTATGGTGGGAGGCGGCAACGACGCCTTTATCGGTGGGGTACATCGGATTGCAAGCCGCATAGATGACCGGTACGAACTGGTTGCGGGAGCGCTGTCCTCTACCCCGGAAAAAGCGCAAGCCTCTGGGCAGGCATTGGGGATCGCGCGGATCTATGACGATTTCAAACAGATGGCTATACGCGAGGCACAACTGGAGAATGGGATCGAGGCAGTCTCTATCGTGACGCCGAACCATATGCACTACGCTGCCGCACGCGAGTTTCTCAAACGCGGCATCCATGTGATCTGTGACAAACCTTTGACATCAACACTAGCAGATGCCCGAAAACTGGCCAAAGCGGTCGAGCGCACTGATGCGCTGTTTATTCTGACACACAATTATACCGGCTATCCGATGGTGCGCCAGGCGCGTGAAATGGTGGCACGTGGAGAGATTGGAAAAATCCGCGTGGTACAGGTTGAATACCCGCAAGATTGGTTGACCCAGCACGAAGACTTCAAACAGGCCGAATGGCGTACGGACCCTGCACGCTCCGGTGCAGGCGGATCGACGGGGGATATTGGAACCCACGCACATAACCTAGCGCGGTTTGTAACAGGATTAGAAGTTGAAAGCCTTGCGGCTGATCTGGATGCCTTTGTCCCCGGCCGACAGGTTGATGACAACGGTCATGTAATGTTGCGTTTTGAAGGCGGGGCCAAAGGGATGTTGTGGTGCTCTCAGGTTGCCCCTGGCAATGAAAATGCCTTGCGCATTCGGGTCTATGGCGAAACTGGTGGTCTAGAGTGGGCACAGGAAGATCCTAACTATCTGTGGCACACGCCCTTTGGTGAACCCAAACGATTGATCACGCGCAATGGGTCTGGCGCCGGGGACGCTGCCGCAAGACTCAGCCGTGTCCCGCCAGGCCATCCAGAAGGGTATCTTGAGGGTTTTGCGAATATCTACAGCGAGGCCGCAGATGCGATTGTTGCGCGCCGTGAGGGCCGCGAACTGGCCGATGAGGTCATTTATCCAACGATTTTGGATGGGTTAAAAGGTGTCGAGTTTATTGACGCTTGTATTCGATCGTCGGCGCGAAATGCAGCGTGGGTAAGGGTTTGATTGTGATGCTCAAGCCACTCTGCCGCTACGGTCCGTAATTCGCAATTACACCATATCTGCCATCGTTGACAGTGAAGCACATGATGCACGTAAGGTCAGGTAAAATTCTGGCATTCGCAGCGTCTCCAACGTCCGCTTCGGGGAGGATGCTCAGCAACGCCGATCATTGTAACAAATGTCGGCTTAGAATCGGTATTAGCAGACGGAATTTTCTGCTCATGCGGAATGCTGCAGGACGGCATTTGGTAAAGAAGGCTCCCTGACTCCGTTTCTGGCAAAGGTCATCGAGGGTACTGTCAGATTAAACTCGGTTGAAGCGAGCCGGGTGTATTTGTAGAATCCGCGAATGACAAAACACTCTCCATTCAGGTACTTTAAAACGAGC
>Ga0209251_1002699_pt1 | contig 12193 bp, 9 predicted proteins | sample SaaInlV_100m_DNA_6_FD_184665 | JGI IMG/M metagenome (GOLD analysis project Ga0209251, IMG submission 184665) | Marine microbial communities from expanding oxygen minimum zones in the Saanich Inlet - Saanich Inlet SI073_LV_10m_DNA (SPAdes) (version 2) | ecosystem: Environmental > Aquatic > Marine...
CCTGCCTCAACGTCTGGCACAAGCCAATCCACTGCAATGCCTTGGCTCACGGAGATCAGCAGCTCTCCACAAGCCATGGAAGCCCCTGCACCCAATCCGAAACCAACGGGTGAACCAGTTCCTTCAACCCCCCTTCCCTCAGAGCCCTTGGTGACTGCAGAAGTGGTGACTGCAGAAGTAGAGCCACCAGACAACAAGCAGCCCTTACCCCTGCTCATTCCAGAGGAAAGCCTCCAAAACGCCTGGTTGAGAGTTTCGATCACTCCAAACCAAACAAGGGCTGACTCGATCAGCATCGATCAAGCCAAGCCCCCATCACGATTGAAGAGGCTATTGAAGGGCTTACTCCGCAGCTGAACGACGGCGGCGAGTGCGCCCAGCTGGCATCTCCTGCTCAGACTCAACCGTTGTCTCCGCCTTTGGCGTCACCTTGGTGGCGACAGCAACAGCAGCAGGCGCTGCCACAGCGGTGGCTGTTGCAACAGCAGTGGATGTTGCAACATCTGAAGAGATCACGACGGAAGCTGTCTTAGACGCGGTTGCAACGGTGCTTCCGTTCGTACGCACCGGTGCCGGCGCCGCTCCATTGCGACGGACAACACCACGGCCCGCACCACCTGCCCGGTTACGGGAGGAAGGACGATCATCGGGCTCTGCATCGGCCCGACCCTTGTACGTGGGTGTTCCACCAGGGGCTGGCTGGACCAAGCAAAGGATCAGTGGCTCCACCTGCAGTTCCCGACGCATGCGGCGGCTGAGGCCCACCTCGACCTCACGCTGAACCCCCATCCAATCCACTTCTGGGGCCTTATCGCCGGTATTACGGGACAACTGTTTCCAACGATTTTCCAGCACCCAGGTGATCTCTCGCTCGGTCCAAAGCGACATCTTGCGGGCATCTGCCGTGGTGACCACACCGCGGAGGTTCACCCGGGGCGGTGCAACCATCGCGCCATCGGTGCTAATGGCAGAAAGAATCGTGACCACGCCGTCGACCGCCAGCTGCTGACGTTCCTTCAGGACGCGAGCATCGACGATGCCGTTGCGGGATTGATCCAGCAGTTCAATACCAGCTTTCACCGGATCGCCCTTTCTCAACGAGTCAGGGGTGAGTTCCACCACATCACCGTTCTGAATAATCATCGTGTTATTCACGGGCACCCCCATGGAATGGCCTGTTTTGGAGTGCTGCACAAGCATCCTGTGCTCCCCATGGACAGGAACAAAGAACTTGGGTTTGGTGAGCGCCAGCATCAACTTTTGATCTTCCTGGAAGCCGTGGCCAGACACGTGAATGCCTTCGCCTTTTCCATACACAACCTTGGCGCCAAGCATCATCAGCTTGTCGATCGTGTTCACCACAGAGATGGTGTTCCCAGGAATCGGACTAGCGGAGAAAATGATCGTGTCGGTGGTTTTCACCTTCACCTGGGGATGGTCACCGCGGGAGATCCGGCTTAGGGCTGCAAGGGGCTCACCCTGGCTACCGGTCATCAGCAACAACGTTTCACGATCCGGCACATCATTGATTTGCTTGATCGGTACAAACAGCTCATCGGGAGCACGCATGTAACCCAGTTCACGGGCTTTAGCGATCACATTGAGCATGGAACGGCCCAACAAGCCCACCTTGCGGCCGTTTTTCATAGCCAGCTCAAGAATCATCGAGACACGATGAATCGAACTCGCGAAGGTGGTGATGATCACTCGACCATCGGCATTCGCGATGTGACGGTCGAGATTTGGAAACACCGAGCGCTCTGGAGGACAGAAGCCAGGCACCTCGGCATTCGTGGAGTCACTGAACAGGCAGAGAACACCCTTTTCGCCGTAATGGGCGAGGCGAGCCATATCAAAGTGTTCACCATCCACAGGGGTGTGATCGAACTTGAAGTCACCGGTGAAGATCACCGTGCCCACCGGTGTGGTGATCGCCAGCGAGAAGCTGTCGGCCATGGAGTGGGTGTTGCGGATGAATTCCACAGAGAAATGTTGCCCAACCTTCACCACATCGCGCGGAGCGACGGTCTGCAGCGTGGTGCGATCGGTTACACCGGCCTCATCCATCTTTCCGGTGAGCATCGAAAGGGCCAGACGGGGCCCATAAATCACAGGAATATTGAAGTGCTTTAGGTGGTGTGCAATACCGCCGATATGGTCTTCATGGCCATGGGTGACGATCATTCCGCGGATGCGCTTCTGGTTTTCGCGCAAAAAGCTGGTGTCGGGCAGAACCACGTTCACACCATGCATTCCATCACTCGGGAACGCCAATCCGGCGTCCACCAGCATCAGGTCGTCGCCGTACTCGAACACACAGGTGTTCTTGCCGATCTCATGCAGACCTCCTAGAGGAATAACCCTTAGGCAAGGCTCTTGCTCTTTGCCGGATCTCGCGTTGTAAGCCATGAAAAAAAAGATGTAAGGGAAAAACTGTTTGCGTAAGCCGTTAAGCCGGACCCGTCAGGTCTGACGAAGGGCAGACATGGCGTTGGACAACGTGGTTCTCATGGCTTCTGGTAAAGCAGATAAAGGGGGACGAGGAGCGCCGACAGACCACCCATTGATCTCGAGGGCAGCTTTGACAGGAATGGGATTCGTGGTGGCAAACAAGGCCTTAAACAGAGGAATTAATTGCTCGTGCTGGGCGAGGGCAGCGGCTACTTCGCCTTCGAAATAGGCGTTAATCATGGCTCGAATCTGCGGACCGGCCACATGACTCGCCACACTCACGACGCCAACAGCACCAACCGACAACATCGGCAAAGTGAGTCCGTCATCACCGCTGTAAATCGCCAAACGTGAGCCGCAAGCTTGGCGCAAGGCGGTGACTTCCTCCGTCGTCCCACTCGCTGCTTTGAAGCTGACAATGTTGGGGCAATCCATCAAACGAGCCACCGTTTCGGCCTCGATATGGCATCCCGTTCGTCCAGGGATGTTGTAAAGCATCAAAGGCAACGTGGGTGCCGCCTCAGCAATCGCGCGAAAATGAACTTCCAACCCCTCTTGGGGAGGCTTGTTGTAATAAGGAACAACCACCAAAGCGCCGTCGGCGCCAAGGGCCGCCGCTTCTCGAGTTGCTTTCACCGCCTCAGACGTGGAATTGCTGCCAGTTCCCGCCAAGACCTGAGCATCAGAACCGACCTCCTCTCGGACGACCCGAAGCAACTTCAGTTGCTCATCCCAGCTGAGGGTGGGGGATTCACCCGTGGTGCCACACACCAGTAGCCCATCCGACCCTTGCTCCACCAAATGACGGGCCAAACGAGCCGCCAACTGAAAATCAACCGCTCCGCTGGAATCGAACGGGGTCACCATCGCCGTCACGATGCGGCCAAACGGTTGAGGAGAGAAGGAGGCGGAAAGAGTCATCAGTTCTGAATCAGCAGTTCGGCGATCTGGACGGCATTCAGAGCAGCTCCTTTACGGATCTGATCACCACAGAGCCAAAGTTCAAGGGCATTGGGATCACTGATGTCTTGACGAATTCGACCGATGGCGACGGGATCCCTCCCCGTCACATCAGTGGGCATCGGAAAACGGTTAGCAGCCTGATCCTCGATGAGTTCCACGCCAGGAGCCGCAGCCAATAGTTGCCTGGCTTCATCCACGGGGAAAGGCTGCTCAAATTCAATGTTCACCGCCTCAGAGTGGGCACGCAGAACGGGAACACGGACACACGTCGCTGAAAAACGCAAATCAGGTAATGCCATGATTTTCCGCGTCTCATTCACCATTTTCATTTCCTCTTCGCAGTAACTGTTGTCCTGCAAGGGGGAGTTGTGAAGAAACAAATTAAAAGCGAGGGAGTAAGGAAGCACCTCACTGGTGGGGACACCACCGTCGAGCACCACACGGGACAGGTCTTTAAGTTCGTCCATCGCGCGCGCTCCCGCACCACTCGCCGATTGGTAGGTGCTCACTAAAACGCGCCTCAGCGCTCGCTTCGCAGCCAGGGGAGCCAACGCCAACGTGAGCAAAATCGTTGTGCAGTTGGGATTGGCAATCACCCCTTTGTGCCCATGGGCCGCCTGAGGATTGACCTCCGGAACCACAAGCGGAACACCCTCCTCCATACGAAAAGCGCTGGAGTTGTCCACCATCACAGCGCCTGAACCGGTGATCGCGTCACGCCACTGACGTGACACAGAACCGCCTGCCGAAGCGAGGACAAGATCAACACCTTGGAAGGCTTCGGCCGTGACTTCCTCAACGATGAGCTGACGGCCATTCCAAGTTTTCTGTTGCCCCGCAGAGCGGGCTGAAGCCAGCAACTTCAAGCTGCCGACTGGAAATTGTCGTTCTTCCAGCAACAACAAAAGTTCCTGGCCTACAGCCCCGCTAGCGCCAAGAACAGCAATATTGAGCGGACGATTGGGGAGAAATGCTGTCAAGCGGTAATGCGAACGTCTGAACTGAAAACTTTTGGCTCAACTGATCGCTACCACCCATGCGTAGAGGAGGTGGTGCATCAATTCGTCACCCCTTCACCATACCGGGCAGAGGCTGGAGCGGCAGTTTCTTAAGCTGGATTGCTGCCACGAACTGCCGTCAACACAACCATGAGCGCTGCTGCCCTGAAGGTATCCACCGAATCCCGCCCCAGTAGCCGATTGGCGGTGACGGTGACCGTGTCTGGGGAGCGCTGTACGGCCAGCTATGAGGAAGCCATTAAAAGCCTGAGCCGCAGCATCAATCTCCCGGGCTTCCGCAAAGGGAAAGTGCCCCGCTCGGTATTGGTGCAACAACTGGGTGGCGTCCGGATCAAAGCAACAGCTTTAGAAAAACTGATCGATAACGCCTGGCGTGACGCCATCAAACAGGAATCGCTTGAGCCCATCAGCCAGCCCGATCTGAGCAGTGGATTCGATGGATTGTTGGAAAGCTTCAACCCCGGCGATGAATTGACATTCACGTTGGAAGCCGACGTAGCCCCAACGCCAAAGCTGAAAAGCACAAAAGGACTAAAAGCGGAATACGAAGCCGTTGCCTATGACCCATCGCGGGTCGACAGCATGATTGACGACTCCCGCAAGCAACTCGCCACGGTGGTTCCCGTTGAGGGGCGCGCCGCACAGAAGGGCGACATTGCTGTGCTCGGTTTCAACGGCACCTACAGCGATGACGGATCCGAAATCGAAGGCGGAAGTGCCGATTCAATGGATGTGGATCTCGACAACGGCCGCATGATCCCGGGATTCATCGAAGGCGTGATTGGCATGAACGTAGGCGACAACAAGTCGGTGGATTGCCAATTCCCAGATGACTATCCAAAGGACGATGCACGGGGTCGGAAGGCAACCTTTGCAATTGAGCTCAAAGACCTCAAAACCCGCGAGTTGCCCGAACTCGACGATGCCTTTGCCAAGCAAGCCAGCGAGAAGGACACCATGGCGGACCTCCGCAAAGATCTCGAGCAACGCCTCAAGGACGATGCCGAACGCCGCCAAACCAGCAATCGCCACGATGGCTTGGTCAAAGCTTTGGTGGATCAACTGGAGGTGGACCTACCTGAAGCCTTAATCCAGCAAGAGAGCCGCAATTTGGTGGAACAAACCGCTGCTCAATTTGCTCAACAAGGCATGGATGTGAAATCACTGTTCACACCAGACTTGATCCGCAATCTGATGCAGAACTCCCGTCCTGAAGCCGAGGAGCGCCTCCGTCGCAGCTTCGCGCTCACCGCTCTGGCGGAAGCCGAAGACATCAAGTTGGACGACAGCGCCATCGACACCAAGCTGGATGAGGTGAAAAAAGACTTGTCTGCTGATGCCAAGGTGGATCCTGAGCGTCTTCGCCAGGCCGTGATGGACGACCTCATGCAAGAACAGCTGATGAGCTGGCTTGAAACCAACAGCACACTGACCGAAAAAGCTCCGGAACCGGATTCGGACACCAAGAGCTGAGCTGCACCCATAGATTGTGTCCACTTACTTGGACATCGAGCGCGTGATCGACGCCCGCAGTCACCACCCCATCCAAAATCGCTGGCGGTCCGAGATGCCCATCTCGGCCCCTGGCCCCTTACCAACCGTTGTTGAGCAGTCCGGTCGAGGCGATCGCGCCTTCGACATTTATTCACGGCTGCTCCGTGAACGCATCATTTTTTTAGGAACCGGCGTTGACGACGCAGTCGCCGATGCCCTTGTGGCCCAGATGCTGTTTCTGGAAGCAGAGGATCCAGAAAAAGACATCCAGATCTACGTCAACTCCCCGGGAGGCTCAGTCACCGCTGGTTTGGCGATCTACGACACGATGCAGCAGGTCGCACCCGACGTGGTGACCATCTGTTATGGCCTGGCAGCCAGCATGGGTGCCTTTCTGCTCTCAGGCGGAACCAAAGGCAAGCGTTTGGCCCTGCCCAATGCGCGGATCATGATCCACCAGCCCCTCGGCGGAGCCCAAGGTCAGGCCGTCGATATTGAAATCCAAGCCAAGGAGATCCTTTTTCTTAAAGAAACCTTGAATGGCCTGATGGCTGAACACACGGGCCAACCGCTCGACAAAATTTCAGAAGACACTGACCGCGACTACTTCCTTTCCCCAGCAGAAGCGGTTGAATACGGGCTGATCGATCGGGTGGTTGACAGTTCCAGAGACGGAGGAATCGTTACGGACGGCTGACAGAACGCCTTTCGCTCTCGATGCTGAGTACTCAGGGCAATCCACCTGGTCGTGTCCTGAACTTCCCAATTGAGGTGACCGGCGTTCGATGGCCAAATTCGATGCTCATCTGAAGTGCTCGTTCTGCGGTAAGTCGCAGGATCAAGTGCGCAAGTTGATCGCCGGTCCCGGGGTCTACATCTGCGATGAATGCATCGATCTCTGCAATGAGATCCTCGACGAGGAATTAGTCGACAGCCAGGGCAATCCACGGCCAGGCACCGAGCCCAGTCGCAAAGCGACCCCTGCAGAACGCAAAACGAGCAAACCGGCTCCAACGCTGGCCTCGATCCCCAAACCCCTCGACATCAAAAACTTTCTCGACCAACAGGTGGTTGGTCAGAACGCAGCCAAAAAAGTGATGTCTGTAGCGGTGTACAACCACTACAAACGTTTGGCGTGGCAAGGCGATGGGCAGGGCGAAACGGAAGAAACCGCCACCCGTCTGCATAAAAGCAATATCCTCCTCATTGGTCCAACGGGCTGCGGGAAAACTCTGCTCGCGCAGACCCTGGCGGAAATGCTCGATGTTCCCTTTGCCGTAGCAGACGCCACCACCCTCACGGAGGCTGGATACGTCGGCGAAGACGTCGAGAACATTCTCTTGCGGCTGCTCCAAAAAGCCGACATGGACGTGGATCAAGCCCAGCGCGGCATCATTTATATCGACGAAATCGACAAAATCGCTCGTAAAAGCGAAAACCCCTCGATCACCCGTGATGTTTCAGGAGAGGGGGTTCAGCAAGCCCTCCTCAAAATGCTCGAGGGAACCGTGGCGAACGTGCCACCTCAAGGTGGCCGAAAGCACCCGTATCAAGACTGCATTCAGATCGACACCAGCCAAATTTTGTTCATCTGCGGTGGTGCATTTGTTGGCTTAGAGGATGTTGTCCAAAAACGCATGGGTCGTAATGCGATCGGCTTCATACCATCCGCTGATAGCCGCGGCCGCAGTCGCGCCAATCGAGATCTGCAAGCCGCCCAGGTGTTGCGAAATCTCGAACCAGACGACCTCGTTAAATACGGACTCATCCCAGAATTTATTGGACGTATTCCAGTGAGTGCAGTACTCGAACCATTGGATGAAAAGACCTTGGAATTGATCCTTACCGAACCACGTGATGCACTGGTCAAGCAGTTCCGCACTCTTCTGAGCATGGACAACGTGCAGCTGCAATTTGCTGATGATGCAATCACGGCCATTGCTCAAGAAGCACACCGCCGCAAGACAGGGGCTCGCGCTTTGAGAGGCATTATCGAAGAAATTATGCTTGATTTGATGTACGACCTTCCTTCACAATCGTCTGTTAAAGACTTCACCGTGACCCGGGCAATGGTGGATGAGCACACAGGTGGAAAAGTACTTCCCTTACCTGGCACTGATCAGCAAAAAACCGCCTGACGCCGTCATCTCTCAGCGAACTCTTAGCAGAAAATACATATACAGACATAAAATTCCTTATTAACGCCGCACAACAATAGTGAGAACAATTGATCCAAGATTTCTCATCAGCGAAAACCTCGCAGTCATTACTAAAGAAATTTCCGATGAAGATCAAGTCATTGATATTTATTTGCACAATAAATCAGGAGCAGCTGTTGTCTTTGGCGGAAACTTTGGGACACAAGAGATCAATACCGTGCAATGGTCTCCTGAAGACGAACAGTTTGCTAAAAATATTTTTACCCAGCTAGATAACACCATTGATCTGGACTTTAAGTTTACAGACAATCAATCAGCGGCGGATATCGCAATTTTCTTAGATACTGAAATCACAATAGACAATGCCGGAGATACCCTTGGCTTGGCCGTTACCAATGAAAACGATAGCAATGGCTATTTCTGGGAAATCTTTATCAATAAACCTCAATTTAGTGGCAATACAAACTACTTTCGATATGCACTAATTCATGAGATTGGGCACACACTCGGGCTAGAGCACCCCTTTGACAACACCGACAGAGATGTCGTTGATGGAATTACTGATCCACGGGAAAGCCTCTTTCCAGAAGAAACCGTGATGGCCTACAGACGTCCAGCGAATCAACTCTGGCCTAATGATTTTACAGCCAATGACAAGGCTGCTTTGACTGAACTTTGGGGACTCGAAACGAGCCGCAATCCAGAAGTCACATCAGACAACTCGAATGGCTTATTACCGCAATACATGGATGCCGATACAAATCGCTTCAAAGGCACTTCTCAAGCAGATTGGATCATCGGAAATAATGGCAACAACATCATCAATGGAAGGGGAGAAAATGATTATCTCAATGGAAGTAGCGGAAACAACACTCTGAAAGGGGGTACTGGAGATGATATTATTTACGGAGGAAAAGGCAACGACATACTTAAAGGCGGCAAAGGCGCAGATGTTTTGTATGGAGGCTTCGGACAGAACACATTCTCCAATGCAGCCGATGGATTCATTGATATCATCAACATTGAATGCGAACAAAAATTAGAAAGCAAGCGACAAAGCAACACCCAAAAAAATAAGTCCATTACAAACAATGTCGACATCATTAAGTCCCTTGATGAGAACGATCAGATCAATCTGATTGGCGTCAAAAATAAGTCGATCTCAATTCAAGCAACATCCACCCTTGGCAAGGTTGGGCTTGGGATATTCACCAACGGATCCCTGGAAGCCCTTTACATTGGAGACGACCTTTCCACAAGGCAATTGCTCAATATGACGACAGACCATTCAAACCCGTAACCACTATTGACCGGGCAAGATTGATTGGATCAAACCACTAGCCAAAGGTCGTTTGATTCATCCCTAGGCCAAAACGCATGACCAAGGCAGCCATGCACGAACGTTTTAAATAAAATTTGAATTCATCCTTTTGACCACTTGGCCACTGCTGACCACCTACAGGTCCCGCGTCGGCATGGCCTGTTCAACCATCACGGCATCGACCTTGGTGACGGCACCGTCGCCCATTATTTGGAAGGGCGCGAAATTTTGCGCAGCCCCTTCGCAGATTTCAGCCAAGAAGAGGTGGTGAGCGTGACGGAACACGCCGATGCTTCTCCTGCAGGAGTCACCCTTCGCCGAGCCATGAGCCGACTTGGCGAACAGAACTACAACCTGCTCTTCAACAACTGCGAGCATTTCGCCACTTGGTGCAAAACCGGACGACACCGCAGCGTGCAAGTGGACACAGTCATTGATCGTGCCCGCCAATGGAGTCGGCACATGCCATCAGCCCTTCTGAGCGGTCTGGATCTCTTGGTACGGCGGGGTGTGTTGGATGACAACAGCCGGCAGATTGCCAGCCGAGGGCTCGCGAAATTAGAACAATTGCGCCAAGTATTGCTGCAGAAGCTGGAAGCCCTTCTTCAGCAAATCGGCAACGATGGCAACAAGCAGCTTTTGCTCACGGGACAAAGCCTTGCCGATGAACTCGCTGCGGTGGAAGACCTACAAAAGAAAATCGATGCCCTCTTGAATCAACCACGCAAGCTTCCAGGCTCCAAGGCTGAGTAGCCTCGCCTCAACGCTCGCGGCGCATGAGTTCCAACTACCAGCCGCTGCATCACAAATACCGTCCGCAACGCTTTGATCAGCTTGTTGGCCAGGAAGCCATTACCGCCACCCTCGGCAAGGCGCTGACCAGCAACAGGATCGCGCCGGCTTACCTGTTCAGCGGCCCCCGAGGTACAGGAAAAACGTCCAGTGCGCGAATTTTGGCGCGCTCCTTGAACTGTCAAAACAGTGATGGGCCAACGCCGGAACCCTGCGGGACTTGCGACCTGTGCCGCACGATCGCTTCTGGCACAGCCCTCGATGTGATCGAAATTGATGCCGCCTCCAATACCGGCGTCGACAACATCCGTGAGCTGATCGAACGGTCGCGATTTGCACCGGTTCAAGCCCGCTGGAAGGTGTACGTGGTGGATGAGTGCCACATGCTCTCCACTGCAGCCTTCAATGCTCTGCTCAAGACATTGGAAGAGCCACCCCCACAAGTGGTGTTCGTCCTAGCCACCACCGATCCACAACGGGTTCTTCCCACCATTCTCAGCCGCTGCCAACGCTTCGATTTTCGACGGATTCCCCTCGAGGCACTTGAACAGCACCTCACCTGGATTGCCGAACAGGAATCCATCGCCATCCAACCCGAAGCCATCCACGTCGTTGCACAACGGTCACAAGGGGGATTACGTGATGCCGAAAGCCTGCTGGATCAACTCAGCCTGCTGCCGCCCCCGATTGAAGCGAATGCCGTTTGGGATCTGCTTGGAGCGGTGCCCGAACAAGAGCTTTTAGCGCTGGCGCAGGCCATGACCAGCTCAGAGCCAGTAGCCCTGTTGGAAGCCACCCGCAACCTGCTGGACCGAGGCCGGGATCCAGGTGCCGTCCTGCAAGGACTCGCGGGTGTGCTGAGGGATTTGGTGCTGATGGCCGCCGCACCCGATCGTCCAGAGCTCACGGGCGTGTCGCCCCAGTTTCGCGATCAGCTGCCTGAACTTGCCAAAAGCATCGGCCGTTCGCGGCTGTTGCAGTGGCAAGCACAACTACGCGGAGCTGAACAGCAGTTGCGTCAAAGCGTGCAACCCCGCCTATGGCTGGAAGTGCTGTTGCTGGGGCTTTTGGCGGAGCCAATCTCGTCCTCCACGACAACCGCACCAAGAACTCCCCAATCCCCACAAGTCGCTGCAGCAGCTCCAACGCCAGCAGCCCCATCTCCAGCAGCAGCCCCAGAGCCCGTCCCATCACCAGCACAGGTGAAGGCCCCAGAACTTCCCGCTGTGGCGGTGGCAACTCCAACCCCACCCACCGGCAGTACAAACCTGCCGGAGCTGTGGCAGCAAATCTTGGGCAGCCTGGAATTGCCATCTACCCGCATGTTGCTGTCCCAGCAGGCGCAGTTGGTGCGTCTCGATGCCAATCGCGCTGTGGTGCAAGTGGCCGGCAACTGGATGGGCATGGTGCAAAGCCGCGCCAGCTTGCTGGAGCAGGCAGTGGCCAAGGCCTTAGGCGGGTCGCGTCAGTTGATCATCGAAGCCAGCACGAGTGCGATTGCTGCCCCCGCAACGCCAGCTGCTCCCGTCGTGCAACCGGCAGCCCCAGCCCCTGTTGAAACTGAGACCCCTCAACTCCCCAAAACAGCCGTTGTTCCCGCTGTCGTCGATGCACCAACGCCGGCTCCGCCCCAGACAGTTCAGGCGCAACCCTCGAGTGCCGTCATGGCTCCAGCACCCATACAGAACCAGAACACTGCCAACACAAGCCCACCATCAGGACTCGACCGGCAAGCCAAGAATCTGGCTGATTTCTTTAATGGCCAGGTGCTGGACGTGGATACCGACGGGATTGGATAAGCAGCCATCCAATCGCCCTTAAAAATCCAAAAAAGAGGCGGTTAAGCCTGCGCCGGCAGTTCACCACCATGGCTCGTCTTCGCCCAAACCAATCGCTTCGGGAGAACAGCCATCCGCAATGTGACCCAGGGAATCACCACAAACCAATGGCCGAGATACGTAATCGCCACCAGCAAATTCCACAGACCTGGAGCT
>Ga0209251_1002702_pt1 | contig 12186 bp, 13 predicted proteins | sample SaaInlV_100m_DNA_6_FD_184665 | JGI IMG/M metagenome (GOLD analysis project Ga0209251, IMG submission 184665) | Marine microbial communities from expanding oxygen minimum zones in the Saanich Inlet - Saanich Inlet SI073_LV_10m_DNA (SPAdes) (version 2) | ecosystem: Environmental > Aquatic > Marine...
CGGAGGAGCATGGTCTCCAATTGGTGATGTCACAACCACAATGCTATGGATGCAAGACAAAGTGACCGCTGTAATGCTAATAAAAACCCTATTATTGCCTTCTATTGTGTGTATGATTATCCCAACAGTTATAGCAACCCGACTACCAATTTTTAGAGGTGAAATTGAAGCTGAAGACAACCAAGAGGAAAGCAGTAAAAACAGTGCGTTCATGCTTATCCTTGGACTGTGTTTAATTGTTTTTGTTCCTATTTTTAAAACAATAACGCATCTTCCTCCATACATTGGAATGATGTTGTCTCTTGGCCTTATGTCGATGACCGCAGAAATGATAACTAATCGAGAGTTTACTTTGTCAAAAAAGGAAAACGATAATCACGGCCACGGTCCTACCTTTAAGGCCCTTACGAAAATTGAAATGCCAAGCATCTTATTTTTCTTGGGTATTTTGATGACGGTTGCTGCTCTAGAAAGCCTAGGCATGATTTTCACCTTCGGAAATGAAGTGAATGGCATGATGGATGAACGGGTATTCGTTTCTCTATTGGGAATTGGCTCAGCCATTATTGACAATGTTCCTTTGGTTGCGGCCTCAATGGGAATGTTTCCTGACGCCATGGATGCAAATGTATGGCACTTTATTGCATACGCAGCAGGAACAGGAGGCTCAATGCTTATCATTGGATCTGCAGCAGGAGTTGTGGCAATGGGCATGGAGAATATTTCATTCTTCTGGTATTTGAAAAGAATTTCTTTATTGGCTTTAATTGGATATTTTGCCGGTATCGGAGTTTTCTTAATTTTATAGTAACAAATCTGAAACTAAACGTTTTACACTTATGAATAATTTATTTTTTCTCGCTAAAGACACCAAAGAAACCACAAAAACTTTTTGGGAAGTCTTCGTAAATACTGATGAACTCGTTGGTTTATCCATTAATATCATCTTACTTCTTGTATTGGGATATGTGGTTTATATTTTCGTTACGAAATACCTCGATTACAATAGCATTTTAAAAAGCTACGGAAATATTAATAAAAAAATTGAGGAAGAATATGACTCCATGATGTTGAGTAAATATGAAAACTCGACAAACCCATTTAAGAAATTAATTTCGAAATATATTGATACTACCAAACAAGGAAGTAAAAAATCAACAGCCGAATCCCAGCTTAAAAATCAAGGAGATTTTGAGATGGCACGACTCGGAGAAAAAGTCGGAGTACTAGCAACCTGTTCAGGTGTTGCGCCCATGATTGGATTCCTCGGAACTACAATAGGTATGGTTGAGGTCTTTATGGCTTTAGAAGCGTCAAAATCACTTGAAATATCGATGATTTCAGGAGGGATATTAACTGCAATGACTACTACCGTTTCTGGTTTGGTAGTAGGGATTGTAGCATATGTAGGATACAATCACCTTGTCATGAAGCTAGAAAAAATTGCGATTGAGATGGAAAACGTTTCTTTTAACCTGATGAAAAATTACGACAACAAGAAAGAAAACTAAAAATCTCGTATCATGAATTTAAACCAACGAAATAAAATCAAGATTGAGGGTGGAATGGCGAGTATGACAGACCTTGTCTTCCTATTATTGATATTCTTTATCATCTTAAGCTTAATGGCCAACAATCAAACGCCATTGGACCTTCCTCAGGCAAATGAAAGCACCAAAACTGATCCAGAAAGAATTACACCAACTGTAATCGTATTAAATCGTGTTCCAGAGGAAAGTGATAGTCAAAAGCTGTATCAAGTGAGTCAAGAAGGTGAACCACTTTCAGGATTATTGGATTATGAAGCAATGAAATCAGAAATTAGTAAGGCGGTAAAAAATTCAGGTAAAACTAAGGTTAGAATTGCAGGTGAAAAGACCGCTTATTATGATGCCGTTTTTCAGGTATTGATCTTGGCTCAATCCCAAGAATGGCAACCTGTCTTGGCATTTGATAAATAAATAGTATGGCAATAGACAATAAACAAAAAGCATATGCGAGCTCCATTCTTTTTATGGTTGGAATCGTGGTTTCTTTGCTTTTTATTGAATTCACATTTGCCGAAAATCCACCAACAGTAGAAGTTTCTGATCCATTCCCTGAGGATATGGAAATCAAAGATGTGGTTGCAGAAACGAATAAACCATCAAGTTCAAGTTCTGCGAAAAACCCTGTACCAAAACCCACTCCACCCGCTCCTACAAATAATAATAATTCTAGTGAAGAATTAACGGATAACGAACCAGATGATGCTGTTTCAAACCCCTTCGGTGGACAAAACGGAGGTAGTAACAATTCCAATGGTTTTGGAGATGGAAACACAGGAGATGGAAACAGCGGCAATAGCGGATCCGGAAATAATGGTCAAGGATTTGGTGAACCTAAAAGAGAAAATAATCCTACTCCCCCTGAATATGACACCGATTACAGTGGAAATGTATGCGTAGAATTATTAATCAATGCGCAAGGTAAAGCCATATCTGCAAAAGCATGTAATTCAACAAGTCATCCCGATCAAAATGTTGTAAAATCCGTAGTAGAATACATCAAAAAGAACGTAAAATATAAAGCGGAACCGAACGCTCCCAACAGAAAAGCTTTTTATACCGTTTACATCGAAGCTGGATAAGTCATGATCAAACTTATTTTTATATCCCTTCTTTCAATACTATTTCTTGGATGTACTGAAGAATTCAAGGAAAAAGACGAACTTCTTTCTAAAATAGAAAAATTACAAATATCAAATGTTGCACTTCAGAAAAAAAACGACAGCTTAAGCAATGCCTTGAATGAGGTGAAAGATGAATTCGATGAATTAATTTTTAGCCAAGAACAGGGTATTGATAGCCCTGGTTTTGAATACATGCCTTATAAGTATAGATCTCAAGCAAATAATAAATACATTAATGTCGAGGAAGATGCTAAAAGTGAATCCGATAAAAATTTCAAGAAAAGCATGGATAAGCTAAAAACTCCACGCAAGACCACACCCTTTGATCAATCAGGACATTAATTATTCAGAACATATCGACTGGTTGTTTCAACAGTTTCCTGCTTTTCAAAAGCAAGGAGGACAAGCTTATAGGCCTGGACTATCACACACCCATAAACTTCTTTCATTATTCGAACTTGATCTTGAGAAACTAAAATACATACATGTAGCGGGTACCAATGGAAAAGGATCCGTCTGCAGTATCACCGCATCAATCCTCACGGAAAAAAAGTATCAAGTTGGTTTATTTACCTCTCCTCACCTATTTGATTTTAGAGAAAGGATCCGCGTGAACGGAGCCATGATTTCCGAACAAGAAGTTGTTGCCTTTTGTGAAACGATTCGAAATACGAAACTCGATTTTAAACCCTCATTTTTTGAAATCACATTTGTACTGGCCATTCGCCATTTCACAAATCAAAATTGCGATTACGTGGTCTTGGAAACAGGCATGGGAGGTCGTTTAGACGCTACTAATGTAGTCAACCCACTCGTTTCAGTCATTACCAATATCGGCTTGGACCACCAACAATATTTAGGCAATACACTTAAAGACATCGCCAAAGAAAAAGCGGGAATTATAAAGGAGAAAACACCTGTTATCATTGGAAAAAAACAAGATGAAGTTTATGCTGTTTTCGAGCAAGTAAGTAGTGAGCAAAAAGCACCAATTTACATTGCAAAAGAAAGCTATACCGATGCGAAGCTTCCAAAATACCAATTGGAAAATGTCAACACGGCAATCAGCGCACTGTCGGAACTGCACATTGAATGTTCAGAAGAAATCATCCAAAAGTCCCTATCAAATATATATATAAACACAGGGTATCAGAAGAGAATGGAGATTGTCCAAGACAAGCCCACAATAATAGTAGATGCCTCTCACAATAAAGATGGTTTAGAAATCACACTTGACGAAATTCGTGAAAAATATAAGGGCAAAATTTATTGCATTTTCGGCAGCACTAAAGAACGCGAGGTGAATGCGGGTTTCATGAATATATTTAATCATACACACCTCTATTTCTGTACCTTTTCAAATGAAAGAAGCAAAACTGTTGAAGATTGGAATACCATTAACGTCACTTTAAATCAATCCATTGAAATTCATACGGATATCAATCCACTTTTTAATGAGGTTCGAGCAAAACTATCCCCTAATGATGTCTTATTGGTTACTGGTAGTTTTTTTCTACTGTCTGATTTAAATTTTAAATCAAATAAGTAAACAAGTTTGTAAATCATAAAATAGCTTTATCTTTGCCTCGATGGAAAAGCAGGTCATCCTTAATGCCAAGCACCTAGAACTGACTCTCAAAAGACTTTGCCACGAACTCATTGAATCTCATAACGATTTTAGTAATACCGTAATTGTTGGACTCCAACCACGAGGCATTCATGTCGTAGAACGTCTCAAAATCATACTTGAGGACATTTTAAAGAAAGAAATTACCTGTGGGAATCTTGATATCACCTTTTACCGAGATGATTTTAGACGTAGAGAAACCCCGTTGTTGCCCAGCGTTACCAATATAGACTTTAGTCTAGAAAATAAAGATGTCATTTTGGTAGATGACGTTTTATTTACGGGAAGAACCATTCGGTCCGGACTTGATGCCGTTTTGTCTTTTGGACGTCCCAAAAGTGTCGAGCTCATGGTCCTCATTGACAGAAGATTTAGAAGAGACCTTCCTATTGAAGCCAATTATGTTGGTAAGGCCGTAGACACCTTACTCTCAGAAAGAGTTTCTGTTGAATGGAAAGAACACGAAGGGGAAGATAAAATACTACTTTACACAAAAGAAAGCGATGAATAGTTTAAGTGTAGAACATTTAATTGGCATTAGAGATCTTACAAAGGAAGACCTCGATCTTATATTTAAAACAGCAGACAGCTTCAAACAGGTAATCAATAGACCCATTAAAAAAGTGCCGTCGTTGAGAGACATAACCATTGCCAATTTATTCTTCGAAAACTCCACAAGGACAAAATTATCTTTTGAACTCGCAGAAAAACGACTATCTGCAGATATTATCAATTTCAGCGCATCAGGAAGCTCAGTGAAAAAAGGAGAAACGCTAGTTGATACTGTAAATAATATTTTATCCATGAAGGTGGATTTGGTTGTCATGAGGCATCCTAGTCCTGGAGCGGCATCCTTTCTTTCGAAAAACGTGGATGCGAAAGTGGTAAATGCAGGTGATGGAACACATGAACATCCTACACAGGCACTACTTGACGCCTATTCAATAAGAGAAAAGCTGGGGAGCTTAAAAGGGAAAAAGATTGTAATTGTTGGAGATATTCTTCATTCAAGAGTTGCATTGTCTAATATCTATTGTCTTCAAAAGCTCGGAGCTGAGGTCATGGTTTGTGGCCCAAAAACATTAATCCCAAAAAACATTGAAGCACTGAACGTAAAAGTCTCAAATAACCTTAAAGAGGCTCTCGAATGGTGTGATGTGGCAAATATGCTACGTATTCAGCTAGAACGACAAGACGTTAAATATTTCCCTTCCCTTAGAGAATATGCCATGACTTTTGGCCTCAATAAGGAAATCCTAGACTCACTCAGTAAAAAAATCGTCGTAATGCATCCAGGCCCTATAAATAGAGGCATAGAGATTACATCTGATGTTGCCGACAGTGATCAAAGCATCATTCTTCAGCAAGTTGAAAATGGAGTTGCTATAAGAATGGCCGTAATTTATTTGCTTGCGGCTCAAATTGAACGGTAATTTTTTTACTTTTGAGTATCAATGAAAAATTTCACATCAGAACATAAAGGAAAAATCGCAGTAGTTCATTCTAATGTTGATAAACTGGACTCAACCAATGCTCCAGAACTTAAAAGTCTTTTTATTCATTTAAATAATGGATCGAATAACAAACTCGTATTGGATTTAGGCGCAACAAAATACTGTGACTCGTCAGGATTAAGCGCTATTTTAATTGCCAATCGCTTGTGTAAAGACACCAACGGATCATTCTCTATTGCAAACCTGCAAAGTAACGTCCTTAAACTCATTCAAATTGCCCAGCTCGATAAGGTCTTAGACATCCACAATGACGTAGACTCAGCTGTCGCTAAATTAAAAGAGTGAATTTCACCGTAACCATTTTGGGAAGTGGGGCAGCCTTGCCTACACTTAACAGAATGCCATCTTCACAATATATAAATTGCAACAATAGACACTTTCTCATTGATTGTGCCGAAGGAACGCAAGTTCAGCTGCGTAAATATAAAGTGCATTTTCAAAAAATATCTCATATTTTTATTTCACACCTCCATGGAGATCATTATTTTGGTTTGGTTGGACTATTGAGCTCTATGAGTCTTTTGGGACGTGAAAAAGAAATACATCTATTTGGGCCACCAGAGCTAGAAGGCATTTTAAAGACACAGCTCGAATACGGTGGGTCAAGGCTTTCATTCAAAATCAATTTCCATTCATTAAGCTTTCATGCAAAAGAAAAAATTCACGAAGATGATGTTCTCGAGGTTTATAGCTTTCCGTTAAAGCACAAAGTGCCTACATGCGGATTTTTAATCAAAGAGAAGCCAAAGCTTTTAAAAATTGATAGTGATAAACTAAAAGATAAAAATATCGAAATTGAGCATTACAAAATGTTACAGAATGGGCAAGATATACAATTGGAAAACGGCACCTTGTATCGATATCAAGAATTTACATTACCACCTCATCCACCAATGAGCTATGCCTATTGTTCGGATACCAAGAAAGATTTGAAAATACCTGAATTTATAGAGAATTGTACTGTTTTATATCACGAAGCCACTTTCTTAAAAAAAGACAAGTCAATTGCCCATAGCACCATGCATTCTACAACCATTGATGCTGCTAATATTGCTTCTTTGGGAAAAGTAAAAAGTCTTTATGTTGGTCATTTATCATCCAGATACAGATCTGACGAGCAGCATCTTTTGGAATTGAAAGAAGTTTTCAAAAACTCCAATGTGGCCTATGATGGATTGATCATCGATCTATTTAAACAATGATAATGGCTCTTATCGCCATCATAAAAACAAAAAAGGAAGAAAAAATGGTTAGGAATAAAAGTACTGAGTCTATCTTAGATTTCGTTTCTACTACTATCTGCTCTTTTCTTTTTAAGGAAGCGGTCTGAAAAGCTACTTTATTTACGATGAATAACTTCATGATTTCATGATTTATCTTGTTACTAAGTGTGTTCATTTGTTGTTGTGTTTTGTTTGTTTAACAAAGATGCGGACACTTTACTCCTGAAATATAAAGATTTTCGGGTTTGTGAAAAATATGGAAAATCCTACTCAAACTGATCTAGGTATATGTGTCCGTTGAGGTCGGTAGAATTACTTATATGATCTAATGACTATGTTATGGAAGCCTTTAATGAATAATTTAATTTGCATAAAAATAGGGGCCTTCTTTCGAAGACCCCTATAAGGAAACTCAGTAATTGATTCAGCCTATTCAGCGATAAGTTTTCCTGTGTATGTATTGTAATTCAAATCAGTGAGTATGATAATATATAAACCAGACTTCAGATTTTTTGTTTGATATGATTTCTGAAAAGAAACCTCTTTACTATCAACCATTTGTCCATTGGCATTTAAAATAGTAAGCTTTGTAATTTCATTATTATCCCAGCTGATCGTTGCATAATCTGATGTGGGATTTGGATAAATATTTAAATGATTTTCTTCTATCTCTATCACTGAAGCAGTAGTCATTTCTTCAATAACTTGATTTGCCATCACCACACATCCATTATAATCAACGATGGTCGCCTCATAGAACCCCGCAGGCACACCGTAAAGATCTTCTGAGTCATCACCCGTATTCCAAGTATAATAATATGGATAAGTTCCTCCGGAAACTGAAAGGTCTATATCTGCATTATCCCATTCAGTTGGCTCAGTGGTACTAATATCAGCAGACAATGTCTCAGGCTCCATTACATTAAAACTTCCCCATACAACACAATCATTCCCATCTGTAATTTCTACACGATACGTTCCAGTAGTAAGATTATTGATGTCTTGAGAGGTCATTCCATTATCCCACTGATATGAGTAATCTGGATTCCCTTCAATAATAGTAAGGTCAATAGCGCCATTCGAATTCCCATAACAACTAATATGATCGATATCGCCCTCAAATACAGTAGTAGGATAAGTACCGACTGTAATAGTTGTGTCTATTGAACATCCTGACGCATCCGTAACGTTCAGAGAATATGAGCCCGCAGACAAATCTAATATACTTTGACCCGTAGAACCATTTGACCATTCATAGGTATATGGAAGACTTCCCCCTTCTGCCTCTATTTCAATTTGGCCACCATAAGACTCACATGACAGAGAATGATTTGCGGTCAGAGTGATTGCACTAAACCCACTTGCCATTTCCACAGCAGCAGTAGCATTCAACCTACCTTCTCCGATCAATCCAGCGTATGACGGATTTATATCGTCAATATCTACTGAAGTAACTTTTAATATATATTCTATATTTTCATTTGTAAGACATGGGTTAACGGCAAGCATCAACGCAACCGTACCTGAAACAAAAGGAGACGCATAAGAAGTACCTGAAGAGGTCAACTCCCAACCTTGACTGGGACTGATCCAAACATGATAACCTGGTGCAGTCAAATCCACTGATGCATTGTGCTGATGTGTTGAACTAGGATCTCCAATTGAACTTTCATGATTATCAAATTCTCCAATACTGGTTACTGAAAACACATTTTCGTAAGCTGCCGGGTAAACCAAACTATCCGGACCACCACAAGTGGACCCATTTCCTGCAGCAGCAACAATAAAGGAACCATTATTGTAAGCCTCATCAATGGCCATTTGTTGATAGATGTTAAACTCACATCCCGAAGTCCAGCTCAAATTAATGACTTGAGACCCATTATACGAAGCTGTTAAAACTTCATTATAGTTCATTCTATACAATCCTAAAGAGCTAGTATAACCAATCGAACTCTTAAAATTTAAATTATCTGTATTTCCTGCTGCAATGATTGAAACAGCTGTACCATGACCAGACGGAGCAACATTGGTTGGATCATAATAAACCACAGAACCGACCAACTCTTGATGAGTAATCTCATAATTTTGATCAGAAATACCAATTACTATACTTGAGTCTCCGGTTGTATAATTCCATGCCTCTGGTGCACCAATTAAATTTAAGGCGTAATGATTCGGAATCAAATCATGATCATTTGGTGTCGCCAAAGTTTGATACTGTGGACCATACTCCACTTTTGATACTGAATTAACATCATTAGTTAAAACTGTATATAAATCGATAACATCACAATTACAAGACACCTCATATACTTTCTGAAGCATTTCATTTCGAGAAGAAGAAAGCGCCTTTTGAACATTTGTAATATTTAAAGAACCAATAACCGTATTAAATTCAATATCATTCGATATCAAATTTCCCGATGCACTGATATAAGGAACATGGTTCTCGTTTTCAATAGTCAACCATACTTTAGAATCCTGTTGAGCAATAGAAAGAAATAAGGAAAGGACCATAAAGACAGACAAAGTTGTTTTTCTTAAAGAGTTTTTTAAAGTTTTCATATCCAATAATTTTAATTCGAGTTTGACTTGTTGGAACAAATCTCCTTCGATTAAATCGGACCATAAAAAAAATGAGGTAAGTAGAATTAAAAATACATGAGCCTACGAAAGCGAAGCTAAGTATTGATATCAAAAAAAATAGGTAGAAATACCTAGGCAAAGCAATTGAATCACGGTTACTTTTGAGACGACCTAAAGAGTATAACCCCCGTCAATGCAAAGAAAGCATTAGGTATCCAGACTGAAATAAGTGAAGGAAAGCCAAGGTTTAATGCAGCAACAGTTAACATCTTCATGGCAAAGATGTATATGAATACAATACCGAGACCTATCGCTATATTCACTCCTACACCTCCCCTCCTCTTAGTTGAAGCCACTGACACACCAATCAAAGTAAGTATATAAGCCGCAAAAGGATATGAGGTTCGTTGATGAAGTTCTATTTCATACATTGGAACCATAGACGAACCTTTTGTTTTCTCTCTTTTAATAAAGGACTTCAACTCATTAAAGGACATCGTAGCAGCTGCACTCTCTCTATGAGCCATCTCCGAAATGGTAAAATTAAAGCTTGTATCAAGGGTTTTTAAATGACGAATCTCTATACGATCCTTGTAAAAATTTTTTATATATAAATCCCTCAGTTGCCACATTGAACTACCAGGTTTGTTCAGAGCATATCTGGATTTAATAAAACAACTTGGCTTATCGTCAGAAGTCCATTGTTGAAAAGTGAAATCATTAATTCTTTTATCTCTATCATTATAATTAGAGAAAAAAACAGATTGATTACCCGGATATTCCGCATGATAATCATCCACAACCATTACATCACGATAATACTTTTCTTCAAAATCTAATCTTGCCTTATTGGCATTAGGAACGATAAAGTGATTAATAAATAGTGAGAACAACATCAATACAGTAGCTGAAATAAAATACGGACGCAAGTATCTATAAATAGGCTTTCCACTGAACCAAATTGGAATAATTTCAGTATCCTTTGCCATTTTGGTGGTGAACCATATTACTGAGATAAAAACAATCATGGACGTAAACATATTCCCATAAAGTATGATGAAATTCAAATAATAATCAAAAATGATTTCTTTGAGAGGAGCTTTATTAGAAATAAAATCTCCAAGCTTTTCTGAAACATCAAAAACAATAGAAAACATCATGATAATGGCAAGCATGAAAAAAAAGGTGGAAAGAAACTTCTTAATGATATACCTGTCAATAATGGAAAACATACTATAATCTTATATTTAGTTGCTTGACCATTTTATTTTTCCAGCCTACAAAGGACCCATCTATTATTCGTTCCCTAGCCTCTTTCATAAGCCTCAAGTAAAAAGATAAATTATGAATAGTGGCTATTTGGATGCCTAAGTATTCACCTGATTTTATCAGATGGCGAAGATATGCCTTGGTATAATTGGTATCCACCCAACACGGACTGTTCTCATCGATAAGACTGTAATCCATTGACCATTTCTGATTCTTGATATTAATTGTCCCGTTTTCAGTGTACAAAAGACCATGCCTCGCATTTCTAGAAGGCATTACGCAATCAAACATATCCACACCTAACGCAATGCACTCAAGTAAATTTGAAGGCGTACCTACACCCATTAGATATCTTGGCTTAGACTTGGGTAAAACCTCTGTCACTAGAGCGGTCATTTCATAAAGATCTTCTTCAGGTTCGCCTACACTAAGCCCCCCTATGGCATTTCCAACGGCATCCATTGAAGCGATATATTCTGCCGACTCCTTCCTTAAATCCTTATATGTACTGCCCTGAATAATCGGAAATAAGGCTTGAGTATATCCATATTTCCCTTCAGTTTTGTTCATTTGATCAACACATCTATTTAACCACCTATGCGTCATTTTCATTGAGTTTTTTGCATAGGTATAATCACAAGGATATGGCGTACATTCATCAAAAGCCATAATAATATCCGCTCCAATAGTCTTTTGAATATCAATAGCTCTTTCTGGAGTGAAAAAATGATAACTCCCGTCTATGTGAGACTGGAACTTAACCCCTTCTTCATTTATTTTCCTCGACCCCGACAAGGAATAAACTTGGTATCCCCCGCTATCCGTTAAAATTGGCTTGTTCCAAGAAATAAATTTATGTAAGCCTCCGGCTCTTTCAATAATATCAGTACCAGGACGTAAAAAAAGATGATACGTGTTTCCCAATATTATTTCTGCCTTTACATCGTGTTCAAGCTCCTTTTGATGAACCCCTTTAACAGATCCACTTGTGCCCACTGGCATAAATATAGGAGTCTCTATTGGTCCATGGTCCGTCATTAAAATTCCAGCACGGGCATTTGAGTCTGGGTCCGAATGAATTAAATCAAAGTGCATAAGAATGTTGATAAAATATCTAAACAAAGATACATTGAAATCAATTCAAATTGAATATTTGTAAATACATATTATGATAGAATTAAATCAGCTTCTCAATAACGGACTATTTATAGGCTGTCTTGTCTTGTTTTATCTAACGATATCTGTTCAACTATATTATATATTTTTCATTTTTAGAAAATTAGCCTTTTATCG
>Ga0209251_1002703_pt1 | contig 12182 bp, 8 predicted proteins | sample SaaInlV_100m_DNA_6_FD_184665 | JGI IMG/M metagenome (GOLD analysis project Ga0209251, IMG submission 184665) | Marine microbial communities from expanding oxygen minimum zones in the Saanich Inlet - Saanich Inlet SI073_LV_10m_DNA (SPAdes) (version 2) | ecosystem: Environmental > Aquatic > Marine...
CCCCCCGCCGAGCCACGTCGGTCCGTCGCCGTCTGGAGCTCGGCGCGATGGCGACCGCGTCGGATCGGAAGCCGCGCGAGGTCAAGGCGCGCGCGCAGGTGACCACGGAGGAGGTCACGGTGACCGAAGTGAGCGGATCCGTGGCGGCGCCCATGCCCGAGGACGACTCCGTGAAGGTACGAACGAACGCGCATCACGCCACCCCGAGAGGAGACGATCCTCTCGAGATGACCCGGGGAACACGCGATGTGGTCGTCGCGCTTTTTTCTCGACGTCTTTTAAACGACGTCGTCGCTGACCCTCCCCCGTCCCTCCAAACGAAACACGAAACACAGGCCAAGCTCCTGCGCTTCGTGGACGATAACAGCATCGAGCTCAACGCGCTGATGAACGTGATCATCGTCGGCTCGGTTTCCTTCGGGACGGTGTTCCAGGTGATCGAGGTGGACGCCGACATCCGCACGGGCTGGACCTGGTGGGAGATTTTGCGGAACATCCCCGCGGACAATCTGGCGGCGTACCAGCAGAGCGTCTTCGACAACCCCGTGCCCACCAAGGCGTGCACCTCGGGGGTGGCGTACACGCTCGGGGATTTCACCTGCCAGCTGTCGCAGGGCAAGACCATCGCGACGGTGGATCTGCGGCGGTCGCTGCGCTCGGGGATCGCCGGCTTTTTAATCCACGGCCCTCTGTGTCACTACTGGCTCCTGTGGACGGAACAGAACTTGTCCTTTAACAACGAGTGGTGGACCACGCCTCTGAAGGTGTTCGCGGACCAGACCGCGTGGAGTCTGTTCCTGAACAGCGCGTACACCACGTGCATCATGTCGCTGCAGGGTATGTCGCCGGCGCGGGTGAAGGATGAGATCCAAGCCACCTGGTGGAACGCCATCAGCGCGGGGTGGAAGTTTTGGCCGTTCGTGCACATGCTCACGTTCTCGCCCATCATCCCGCAAGACTTTAAGCTGCTGTGGGTGGACTGCGTGGAGGTGATCTGGGTCACCATCCTCTCCGCGGCGGTGAACCGCGACGCCGAGAAGGCGCTGCAGGTGCCGCTCAACGCCGAGGCGGAACGACCGGGGCTGCAGATGCAGGAGCAGCTCGAGAAAGAGTTCAGCGCGGAGGTCTCGGGGGTGGAGATGCGCTTCGACAAGGAGTTCCTGCCCTCGCGGGACTCCATGGATGGCGAAAGCGGGGCGTCGGGGGACGACGGGGACGGTTGCGCGTGGTCGGACACGTGCGCGGCGGACTTCGGGGGGGAGAGCGACGCCGCGACGGAAACCGCCGCGCGCGCGAGGTGAGACGCCGTCCATTCTTTCTATTTTTCGTATTTTGTAATACCACGCGAAAACGCGACGACAAGGCGAGAGACTAAACGACACGTAGACGACTCCATAGTTACATGTCGGCGCTCACCACTCGCTCTCGGCATAATCTTTGAAGAACTTCCCGAACGGCGGTTCCGCCGCGTCGCGCACGCCTTCCAGGATGGGCGCGACGCACCGCGCGGCGGCGTCCTCCTCGTCGATCGGGGTCTGGAACTCGTGTTCCTTCGCGATGCGCGCGGCGACGTGCATCGGGTTCTCGTCGTTGATCCAGCCGGTGTCCACGGCGTTCATGTAGACGTTATCGTTCGCGTAATCCGCCGCCGACGTCGCCGTCATCATGTTCAACGCGGCTTTCGCCATGTTCGTGTGCGGGTGGTTGGGGGTCTTGTACCGGTAGAACTTACCCTCCATCGCGCTCACGTTCACGATGAACGCTCGGTTGGGGGAACGATTTCGGTCGTCTTCCTCCGCCTCCGCCGGCGCGCCTTTTCTCGTCGCCGTCTCCACCATCAGCGCCCGCAGTTTCCCGTTGAGCACGAACGGCGCCGCCGCGTTCACCGCCAGCACTTCGAGTAACTCCGGCGTCTCCACCTCGCCCAGCTTCGTGGTCCAGCTCGTCTTCGCGCGCAAATCAATCTGCTGCTCGTTCACGTCCAGCGCGCCTCGCGGGAACAGAGCGTTCGCCGCCGCGGGGTCGGACGTCTCGACGTCGGAAGGCAACACCTCGAGCTGGCTCGCCGCGGCGCTCGGCGCCGCCCACCCGGCGAAACGAAGTGCCGCTTCGGTCTCGCGAGAAGAACGAGAAGAACGCGACGCGGACGTCAACGCGCTCTCGCCGTCGTTCTCGGCGCCGGCGAGCGGGTGTCCGCTCGCGGTTCGCGGTTCCGCGCGTTCCGCGTCGGCGACGCCCGCCAGCAGAGCGCTCGTTCCCATCGCCGCGAACGCGTCGTCGCCCACAGGCGTCTCCGTGTCCCCCGCTTCCCCCCCGCGTAAGTACGCCCTCGCGCCCTCAGCCTCCGCGCGCAGCAGGTGCCGGTAGTACGCCGGCGGCCGGCGCACCGTCTGGCAGGCGTTGTTGACGATCGCGTCCAGCCTCGGCAGCGTCGCCGCCAGGCGCGCGCACAGCCTCTCCAAGCCGGGCAGGTCCCGCAGGTCCATGGCCACCACGGTCAGGCGCTCGCGCCACTCACCCGCGTCGGGCTCGAGCATGAACCGCCGCGCGCAGTCCACCGGGAACCGTGTCGTCGCCACCACCGCCGCGCCGCACCGAAGGAGCTTCAGCGCGATGCGGTATCCGATCTTCACGCGCGCGCCCGTCACGAGCGCGACTCTTCCTTTTAAGTTTGCGGTTTGCGTCCTCTTCGCCCAGTTCACAGACGCGCACTCGGGGCACAGCGAGCCGTAGAAGTGGTGTAACGTTCGGTACCGCCGTTTGCACGCGTAGCACTGCCTCGGCTGGTGTAAAACAGTCGGCGGAGTCCCGTCCGTGGACTCGGGCTCGGAATATATGTTCGATTCGCCGCCCGCGGAGGGACGTCGGACAAAAGCCGCCGACGCGCCCGAGCACCCGTCGGGAACCGACGGAATGCGCGGCGCGCGCGCGCCAGAACAGTCTCCGTTTTCCTCTTTTTCTTCTTCTTCGCCGGTCGTCTTCGTCGTCGTCGGCAGAGAACACAGTGGCGCGTCTGTCACCGCCTCGTCGTTCTGAAGCATGAGCTGATTCAGACGGACCAGCCTCTCGGCGCGCATGCGCGTTTTGTTTTGTGACTCGCGATCCAAAGCCTTCTCCTGCATCTTCCTGCGGTTCAAGTCTCTTTTCGACTGCTTCGTCGCGCGGAACGCCTTGGGGTCCTTGCCGTAGTGCCCGAGCTGACCGCGGAGCTCGACAAGCAGAGGCTGCAGCGCCACGCGTAGAGGCTTGTGCCGCCTGTGGTGGAACGAAGCGTGGACGCCGGAGGGGGCGTCCGGTCCCGTGCCGTCCGCGTCGGCGGCGGCGGCGGGCTGGTGGTTCGCGTCGGCATCGCCTCCGCCGCCCAGCGCGCGCAGGACTTTCAGGCACGTCTCGAGCTCGGCGTCGTCGAAGCCGCGGGACGCGTCGAACGCCTCGGGCGACAGATCGTCGAGCTCCGCCATCGCGGGCGCCACCGCGCGCTCCGGGCGCGCGCGGAGTGGAGCGGGGGAAAGCGGAGCGCTGAAAAATCAACGAACGCGCGAAGTGGATGCAATACGTGCCCACACACTGACACCGTCTCTCGGCAAAAATCTGTCGATAAGCCCCGCGCGTTCGCGGCTCCGCCACTTCGCGGCCCATAGATGCCCGCGTCGTTCGTGTACCAGAAAGGCCGCAAGAAACCACGCGAGGGCGCCGACATCTGCGAGGTCAAGTGCAAGCGCTTGGCGTGTGAGATCCAGGTGTGCATATCGAAGATCCCTCTGACCAAGTCGAAAGTCTCGACGAGCGTGCTCGATCACGGGAAGTGCCAACCGGACATCGACAGGTACAACCGGTGTTGCGACGCGGCGAAGAAGGCGCTCGAGCGGCAAGAGGGACGGCAGGACGCGTAGGCGTACACGAGCGGCGAAGCAGACGAAGCGCGTCGAAAGACATGTCCTCGATCATGTCCACGAGCGTCGTCGTCTCGGTCTCGCCGTCGAGAGTCAGTTCGGCGTCCCGGCGACGCTGGCGACGCCTCCGCGTCTCCCGCGGTGTCCCGCTCGCCCCGCGCGCCTCCACGAAAGACGCCCCGGAGGACAAGGACAGCGCGCCGGCGAAGTTCACCAACGCGGACGCGTTCAAGGCGCTGGACGCGATCGGCGGTAAGGCGTCGAGCGGTCCTTTCGGCGGCGCCGGCGGGCTCGGAGCGGCGACCGCGTCCAACCCCTTCGCGTCCGCCGCCGCGCCGGCGGCGGCGTCGGTCGCGGGCTTCCGCGCGCCCTCGACGGACGCGGCCTCCTTGCCGACCAAGGCGGACGCCGACCGGTTGCTCACGCGGTTCGACCGGGACCAGCGGCGAGGCGAGCTTCCCGATGCGTCGTCGCCGGAGGGCTCGCCGCAGTGCACGCATCCGCCGCTGCGGCAGTCGGTTCGCGCTCTGGCGGCGTCGTCGTCGCGGGTGATGCTGGGCATCTGCGCGCCGGACGCGGCGGGGGGGCTGGCGGCGCTCAAGGCCTGGGTCACGGACCTCGGCTTGCCGAGGGGCAAGCTGCACGGGATGGACATCGACGGCGTGGAGCAGCCCCCTCCGGAAGGTCCGGTGTTTCTGAAGTACAATTCCGACTCGGGCGACGCGTTTCTCAGCGGGTACGGCGGCGAGTTCCGCGGCGTGCTCTTCACGCCGGAGCTGGGGGACGGATCGTTTCGTCAGTACGGGTATTTGCCGCTCGATTTGCCCGCGGGGGGGGAGAAGTGCTGAAAAGAAACGTGTAGCACACGTATTAAGAGCGCGCGTGTCTTTCATGTCTGTATTCCAGCGGTGGTGAAATCGCGTCTCTGCGGTCGTCTCTTCGGCGCGTTCGACCGGCGGCGAATCTTTTCCTCCTCTCTTTTCCTCCTGCTCTCACGCGGCGGCGCGCGCCTTGGGGATGGTCGAGCAGTCGAGAACGTATCGGACGGCGGCGTCGTTCTTCCGGTGCAGCGTCTTCAACGCGTCGACCGTGTTCTCCGCGTCGATGACGCGAACTTCCGGAAACACTTTGTTTTTCTCGCAGTAGTCGAGGCACTTTTCCGTGCTCTCCGTGCCGGCTATGAGCGAGCCGCGCACGACTTTGCGTGAAAACACGAGCGCGTTCGCGGCGAGCGCGAACGGGTGCGCGTCCAGGCCGAGCAACACGAGCGTTCCGTCGGGCGCGAGCAAGTCCACGAGCGTCTGGATGTCGTGCGGGGCTGAGACGGTGTCCAGGATGAGGTCGAGGCAGACGCGTCCCTCCTCGCCGCGCGTGAGGTCGATCGGCGAATCCGGGTTCTGCCATCCGTAGACGGCGGCGTCCTGCTTCGTCACCACGCGCGTCTTGGCGAGCTTGACCTTCTGTTCCATCGCCTTCGCGTCGGTCGTGAGCCAAAAGTCCGCACCCATGGCCCGCGCGGCTGGCTCCTTGTTTGGCGAAGTGGACAGCACGACCGCATCGCACTGCATGGAGACGGCGAGTTTGGTTCCCATGTTTCCTAATCCACCGAAACCAGCGATACCGACTCTTTTGCCGCCGTCTAAACACCCGTAGCGCACCAACGGATCCCAGGTCGTGACTCCCGCGCACAGCAAGGGGGCGTACGTAGCGCCCGCCGACGCGGGTACCTTGAAGCAGAATCGCTGATTGGCGACGAAGGCATCGCTGTATCCTCCGTGCGTCGTCGCGCCGTCGGGTCCGACGCGACCGTATTTCGTCACGCCGCCATACGTCCAGACCGCGCCGTTCAAACAGTACTGCTCTTCGAAAGCGCGGCAGGACCGGCAGCCGAAGCATGCATCGACCATGCAGCCGACGGCGACTTTGTCGCCTCGTTTGACCTTCGTCACGTTCCTTCCGACGTCGGTGACGACTCCGACAATCTCGTGACCGGGCGTCAACGGGAACGAAGGGGCCATGTCATCGAGGATGAAGTGAACATCGGTGTGGCATAGCCCACAAAAGAGAACGTGGAATGCGATGTCCTGCGACGAGAGATGACCCGAGAGAGATGACACAGTTCGTCGGTCAGCGCGTGTCGTGTTGCGGGAAAAAGTAGCTAAGGTTTCGCTTTCCGAAGGCATGCGCGTTTTTTTTGCAATAAAAAGACTCTTTGGCCTCGTCCGAGAAGGAGGGGGAGACGAGGGAAGGGAGAGGGAGACGACTGTACCTCATCGCCCGGGTCGTGGCGTTCCACGACGTTGGGGGCGAGCGAGTCGAGGTCGGCGCGCGAGGCGCTCAGCGCGTTGGCGGAGGTGGGCATGTTGTCGGACGTGCGCGCGCGTCGAGAAGTGAGTTTCTTTTTATCCCTCGACTTCGGGCGACTCGCGCGACCGGGCGGTCCGCGGTCGGTTTGGCAATTTCGAGAAAGCGTTTCCGCACGCGTTTCCACCAAAAACCTACCCCTCGAAGCAGTCGAACACGCGCGCCGCACGACACCCCCTTTACGATGGATGGTTTCGAGGCCGCGATGGAGATGATCAAGCCCCACGCGGTGGGCCTGTTGTGGGGCTCGGTGCTATCCATCGCGTTCAACACCGCCGCGCGCCGCAACCCCGACGCGCGGCGACTGGTGGCGGGCACGCCGCTGTACATCTACGCGGTGGCGATGATTTTCCAGGCGCTGGTGTTCGCGCCCGCGGCGTACGCGGCGTGGTCGCGCTGGAACTTCGACCCGCAGTGGATGAAGGAGGGCTGGACCACCGCGCGCGGCTCGATCAACGTGGACCCGATGGGGGAGAAGAAGCGCATCGAGCGCGTGTACCTGTACGCGCTCTTCGGGTACATGATCAAGGATATGTGGATCTTCCGCACGGACGTCCTGTTCTTCGCGCACCACCTGATATGCCTCTTCGGCATCACCGCGTTCTTCGCCATCCCCGCCGGTATCGGTGCGTTCGTCGTGGGGGGCACGGTGCTGGAGCTGGGGAACTTCTCGTACAACATCGTGCTGTTAGCGGGGAAGGACAGCGGTAAGACCGTGCCTGCTAAGGTGAAGCACTACGCGGAGTGTTTGTACGCGACGTGCATGCCCCTGAGCAACGTAATCGGCGCCGCCATGTTCGTGTGGTTCGCGGGGTTCCCGCGTTTACAGGGCACGCCCTGGGTCACGGGGCTGGGCACGGCGTGGTTCTCGCTCATCGCGGGGAGGGAGTACGTGCACCTCTCGCGGTCGGTGCCGTACTTCGTGAAGCACTTCAAAGCGAAAAGAGCGCTGGCCAAGTCAAACGCCGAAGCCGCCGCGGTGGCGGCCAAACTGAAGAAGAAAATGTGAGCGGCGGATGTCCTCGTCGCGACAAACGCGCCACCGGAGTCGCTTTACGTGTTTTATCACGGTAGTAGATACTTGTACGTACACGGTAGTGCGACACGAACGACGACGTGTTCGCGAATATTCATCGTCAATGCATGGGTATGTCGTCCTTATCAAAAACACGAGTTGCAACTCTTCTAATTCTTCCAGAATCGCGCGCAAACAGTCGCGTCGCGCGTCGGTCGATTCTCGCCGTTTCGTTTCGCGCCGCTTTCCGCGTTCCAAGTCACAGCACCTGGTTGCGGCTCTGCAGCACGTAGATGTCGTCCCCGACGACGCACCCCTCGATGTCCTGCGGCGCCTTCATCTCCACCTCGATCGCGACGGCGAGCTCGGCGAGTTTCGCCATCAGCGCGGTCCGCCGGTCCGCGTCCCAGACGAGCCAGTTCTCCGTGTAGTTGACGATTTTCGTCTCGGTGGGCGCCACGGTGACCGAGTCGTACAAACCCGCGCCCGCGAACCCCTCGAGGTCCTCGCCGTTGGAGTCCGACCGGGCGATGATGGTGGGCGAACCTGTGGGGGGATGGTGCGACACCATCTTCGAGGGTAAGTTGCGCACCGTGGACGGGAACCCGGGCGCTTTCTTCGCGGTGAAGCTCAGGGCCGATCCGGGCTCGTTCCCGACGAGCGCCTCGCCTAAACCGACGCAAATCTCGCCGAAAACTTCGGTTTGGTCGCCGTTGAGCGGATTAGCGGTGTGCAACACGAACGCAAACTCCGCGGGAACAACCTCCATGAGCAAAGTCGCCATGTGAAGCTCCTCCTCGTCCACGCCGCACGCTTTGCGAGACAGGTACGCGCGCTCGTTCCACTTAGAGGCCCACACCTTCTTGACGGCGGCGTAGATCTCCTCGGCGCCGCACGAGTTCCCGTACGACGCAGCAGCCATGGCGAGAGGCGCGGCGAGGTCCGCCGGCATCTTCAGCTGGAACTTGACCACGTCACGGAGCACCTCGAGCGCGTCGCGGCGCAGGTTGGCGTCGCCGGAGTCGTCCGCCGCGGACACGGCCGCGGCGGCGAGCGCCACCTTCTCCAGCGTGGGCTCGTCCGCCAGGAGCGCGCGCTCAAAGGCGTTGAACGGAAGCGCGCTGGACGAGGGCACTTTCAGTTCGCCAACCTTCATCGTCTCGGACATCAAGCCGAACGTGCTCAGCGTGGTGCTGAAGCCGAGCGCGGAGAGGGATTGAGACTTGCCCCCGACGATGCCCTCGGCGTACTTCTCCGGGCCCACGACCCACTCGGCGCAGTCCGCCTTGGGGGTCAAAGTCAGACCCTCGATGTACTGGCCGGTGGGGGGGCCCGCGACGGAGGCGGCGGCGGCGACGCCCAGCTCCGACGCCGACACCACCAGCTCCTCGCCGACGACGTCGATCTTGACGCCCTCGCCGGACTTGGTCATGAGGTCGGCCCAGCCGCCGGGGTCGGGCATCGCCGCGAGCAGAACGCCCGTCTGGCGCGCGCGGATGGCGATGTGCGACAGCAGATCCACCGGCGACGCCGTGAGCACGGCGGTGACTCCCGGGGGGATGTCCTCGAGGCCGCCCAGGCGCGCGCTCAGGACGACGATGGGGTCGGCGCTGTAGTCCATGCCCTGGATGTCCTCCAGGGAAACCACCGTGATTTTCCCCGCGTGCAGAGAAATCTCGGGCTTGCCCGCGGCGGCGATGTCCCAGGGCGAGCGCCCGGCAGCCTGGCGCACGGTCGGGCGCGTCTCGCCCAGCATCTTGGAGACGGCGAACATGGAGTGCCCGCGCACAACCTCTTCGCCGAAGTTGAGGATGTACTGCTCGTCGCACTCCGCCTGCAGCCCGATGACGTCCGCGGGGTACTGCGAGAGCTCGCACATCTGGTCCATGTGGTACTCCATCGCGAGCGAGATGCCCTCCAGCGCGGCGTCCATCACCTTGGACCACTCCGGGCCCCAGCGCTGTAAACCGCAGTCGCCGTTCGCTTTGCGGAAAAATTCAAACGCCGCGCCCATGCGGTCGAAATCCTGGCCGACCATCACGTTGCGGATGGTGTACTCGAGCTGCCCGAGTCGCTCGTCGGGGGTCATGCCCGCCACGGACAGACCCTCGACTTTGTTCCGGAAGAACTTCTCCATGGCGATGTCGAGCAAAACCACGTCGCGGTTGCAGTCGTCGCCGTAGCGCCACGTCCCGGAGAGACGCTCGCGGAGCTCGACGATTTTGTTCGGCACCCACGGCTCGTCGCGGTTCGCGAGCATGTCCTCAATCTCGTACTGCACGTCCTCGGGCATGTTCCCGCGCGCGAAGTCCATGGCACTGTCCATGTTCCCGCCGCCGTGCGTGATGCGCAGGATCCAGTAGAAGTGCTTCATCGGGTTGATGAGCTGCGGCAGGTGGTTCCCCGGTCCCAAGATGCCCTCCGTGCGCCATCCGGCTTTCATGGACGCCAAATCTTCGCGCGTCAAACCGTGGTTGTCGTAAAGGTGCGTCCAGAAATCGTCCCAGTTGCCGGTGTGCAGGAAGTGCAGGTACGCCTCGCAGATGTAGATGTCGTCCACGGTGGTGTTGCTGTGCAGCTTCTGGTGCCACTGCGCGATGAAGGGGTCCTCGATGCCGGGGCGGTGGCCCTCCTTGATGCCGTTCTCGCGCATCAGCTGCAGGATGCCGAGGCGGATGTCGTCGCCGTTCCCGCCGCCGCGCGGGAGCGTCGCGAGCGCGGCGCGGTAAAACTGGCGCGCCATGCCGTCTTCTGCGGTCTTAGACGCGAGCGCCACGCGCCTCGCCACCACCTCCTGCATGTGCGCCATGTCCTTGCCCTGGTAGTTCCCGCCCGCGTACCAGGGGAGCTGCCGGATCGCGGAGAGGCGCAGCGTGGCGAAAATCGCCGCCGCGCCCGCCGGGCCCGCCTGCTGCGACTCGGAGAGCTTGTCGTTGATGCGGCAGAACCGCTCGAACAGAGACCCAGATCCGGGCTTCTCCGCCACGGAGAGCGCCTTCAAAACTCCCGAGGAGGAGGGCGTCTTGAGCGGCACGGCGAGGTCGCCGACGTCCGCGTGGAGCCAATCCGCGTTGTTGCGCACGATGATGCCCACCACGCGTTCGATGTCCTCGCCGACGCCGGGGGGAAAGCTCAAAACCAGCTTACCGTCCCCGCCGAAGGGCGTGCGGCTGGCCTTGCCGTCCCCGGAGTCGGCGGTGCCGCCGGGAAGCACGGCGCCGTCGGGGGGGAGGCACCACTCGTCGCTCCCCTCGAAGACACACGCCCAGTGCAACTCCAGATTGCCGCCTTGCGGCAGGAGCTCGCTCTGCGTCAGGGTCACCGTGCGCGTGCCGTCGGCGTACTCCACGCCGAGCATGTGCACGGTGCCGTGCGTCTCGATGCGGTCGTGACCGCCGAAGTCCACCTTGGCGGTCTCGTCGAAGCGGATCTGCGTTTCGGGGGCGTGGGAGTGTTCGAGGACGATCGGGGAAACGGACGGCGCGCGATCCGTCAGCGAAGGTTCCGGAGGTTAAATGTGGATAGGACGCGAACGAGACGAGGGACGCGCGCGTACCTTCCCCGCGGGGGGCGCGGCGACCGACGCGTTGACGCGCACGGTCTTGCGGCCGGCCGCGGCGGCGCGCTTCCCCGCGCGGGGAAGGCGCGCCGCCGCGGGGACGACAGCCGCGCTGGCGGTCATCGACGAGGCGGACATGGCGGGACGAAAGAAAAGGTTTCTTCCCCTTCCGGAAGGCCCTCTGCGCTTTTGAGCGGGGAGAGCGGCGCTGCGGCGGAACGCGGCGCGGTAGCGGCTCGGGAAGGCGTTCGCCGACGGTCGACTGACGACCTCGAGCGTGGGCGAGCGGCGACCGTGCGTGAGCGCGGCGTCGTGTGCCGACCGGGGCGTCCCGGCGGACCTTCCGCCAATGTGTTTCTGCGCTTCGGCTCGGCACCCCTGAGCTAAATTTTTTTGGGCAAAAAATTTGACAGGCTGTCAGTCACGAAAAAGCGTCGCAGAAGCGCCCCGAAAAGAGGGGCGCTGTTATCCAAAGAAGTGAAGTTCGCGCCACTTGGCTGAACCGTCGCAATCGAACGCAATCGAACGCAATCGACGCAATCGGCGTTCCCGGGAGTTTCGACACTTTTCGCGTCGCGCGCGCACTGGGCTCTCGGCGGAGACCGGTGGCTGCGCGGGGAGACGCGGGGAGGAGACGCGATGTCGGCGATGGCGACGCTGGGCGCGGGACCGGTTTCGGGGATCGGGCGCGTGTGGACTCGCGCGGGAACGTCCGCGTGCAGAAACGCGTCGACTTCGGGACGCGCGCGTGACGTCATCGTTCCGACGCGGCGAGACGACAGCCGCGTCGTGGCGGGAACGCGCGCCGGGCGCGCTCGATCGGTCGCGGCGCGTGCCTCCTCCGCGACCACCGTGACGCGCACGCGCGAGGAGGAGGTGTCCACGGACGAGGCGGACGGTTTCCCCGGGACGCGCGTCCCCGGGGACGACATCGCGTCGTCGTCCCCGGGCGAAAAGCTTTCCGCGCGCGACGACCCAGCCCCGCTGGGGCCGTACTCGGTGTGGCCCCGCGTCCCCGACGCGGTGAATCCCGCCACATCCCCCCGGCGCCTGTTCCTGGCCACCGTCGCGGGTGCGCTGGTCGCCGAGACCGCGGGGCAGCTGGCGGAGCGCACCATGGAGAGCGAGCTCGCGCGGCTGAGGCTCGAGCAGCGCCGGCGATCTATCGCCAACGCCCTGCAAAAGTTTGGCTTTGTCGTCGTCGACGACCGCCCGCGCCAAATCGTGAGCGGCGCCGAGGCGGAGCTCGCGCGCGCGGGGACCATCTCCGGCCTCGCGCTCGTGGGGGCGGTGGGGAGCAGGGGCATCGCCAAAGCCAAGACCAAGATTGCGGCGCGGCGAAGACGGAGGG
>Ga0209251_1002708_pt1 | contig 12172 bp, 11 predicted proteins | sample SaaInlV_100m_DNA_6_FD_184665 | JGI IMG/M metagenome (GOLD analysis project Ga0209251, IMG submission 184665) | Marine microbial communities from expanding oxygen minimum zones in the Saanich Inlet - Saanich Inlet SI073_LV_10m_DNA (SPAdes) (version 2) | ecosystem: Environmental > Aquatic > Marine...
TGTAATTTCTACATTATTATCTTTGTTATATTCATACAAACTATCCAAGTCTGGAATACCACTAAGTCCACCATCTAAACTAGTAATACTAAGCCCCCAACGATTATTAGGCTTTCTTACGTTGTATGGTTTCCAATCATTATTATATGGCTTTAATTCTTCCATTATTTTGTTTGAATTAAATGACTCCATTTCGAGCCAATCGCCCATTGTGTGCAATCGGTTGTATGCTATATCGTACTTCATATAAACTTTACCAATTTATTCTTGTCATTAACTTCCCAGTTAATAAGTGTTCCATCAGCAATACCTTGTAGGATATCTTCATACGAATGATGTCGCCAACAGCAACTTAATATTGCCCTGTCAGGATCGCTTGTGTTTTGTACTCCATGTACTTTACTGCCTTTAAATAACCAAGGAGCAAATTCATTTGTAGAATTGCTGTGTGCGTATTCCATATTAAATATATGTGTTTCTCTATCGAAGTCATCATAAAAAGTTTGAGGACTTGTATCGCCAAACTCGCCTCTAACTGCAAAGTTTAAAATTGCAAGTCTATTACGATCCTGATGCGGAGGCACTCCACCAATTGGTGTTGCTGTATACAACATTGTGTCTGGCATGATAGGCACGTTAAATAATTCTGCTAGTTCTTGATGGAACTGTGTCCATACATAGTTCTTACATTCTAGCCGTGGGTTGTTTTCATATGCTTCATGCACTGTCCAACGAACATGTCCACAATCAAATATGTACCAGTCATCTTGCTCAATACTATTAAGATGTTCTTCGACAAATGTACGATCGTACCATAGAGTTGGTAGTTCTACAGCATATTCACTTGTCTTGTCCTGTAGCGTCAACTGTGTCTCTCGCTTCATCATTCCACCTTTCATATGTTTGTTTAATACTTTCTAAATATTGCATCATACTATCTGCATCGCTTACTTGAAAACATGTCATTGGGTTGTGTGTAAAATCTTCATACTTTACAATTTTACAAATTAAGTTATCAATAATCATTGCGTATCTATGACTCCTATACTTTCCTAATCCTTCTTTAGTCATATCTTCAAGCATACCGATTGCTTCAGCCCATTCACCGGCTGGGTCTGGTAATGCTTGTATATCACTAATGCCTTCTCGTTTTAACCAAGCACGTTGTACATATGTATCATCGACACTTGTTACCCATACTTCGTCAATGCCTAAGTCTTGTATTTGTTTGTAGCAAAATTCATATGTACGTAATTGGCTTGCCGCATACTCTACTAGGAACGGGCCCGGCACTGCAAATAATAATATCTTTTTGTTTGCAAATAATTCATGCGTGTCTAACCATTTAGTATGAGGTCCTACTTTATGTAGAGTTTTTACATTTGGAATTTGATCAGCGATGCGTATCATGTTCTACTACCTTGTGTTTTAAAAAGCATCGTTTGCTTTTTCTACCATACCAAAATATATGTTTAGCATGGTCTTCTAAATCTTTATACTGTTTTGTTTCTACTTCAACAGTAATATTAGCCTTGTCTAATACACTAGTTGCAAAAAACTTAGGCCAATTATAATTAAATTTTAATGAAGTTACTGTCTTATTATGAGTATCGAGCATTAACTTATTATAGCACAATACTTCAGAAATGTCAACACCCCATTGATTATATACAATATTTATAATTTCATCATGTACCAATTGTATATGGTTGTATAGCATTGCTGCTGTAGCACCATTGTCTTGAAAATGAAAGTCACCGGCTACTGGACGTCCCCAAGTTTCTTGCTCAAATAGACTTCGCCGTACACTTCCTGTATGCTTTAAGTATTCATCATGTAATACTCCTACACCATTTTTACTGTGTTCAAACAAAACTTTGTAGTATTCAATTAAGGGAACACCAATTTTTCTATTTAAAAATTCAGCAGCTAGTTGACTCGCTCCGTGATAATGATGAGGTATTACAATACCCTTTGCAAAAAAGTATGCATCAATCCATTCTTCGCTAGTCATTGTATTACTACTGTAACAAATATAATCTATTTCGCCATCTGAGTCCTTAGGATAAACGTTGCCGCCTGCTGGAGCCTGTGTTGGAGTATATTGCAGTCCGTACTTTTCTTTATAGTCCTTGTTAGCAAATGGCGTGTTAGGTACAATGCTTAACGGATGAACAGTAAGAGCATGGTCACTGCCTAACTCAAGTATTTTTCCTATGCCGCTTATCCAACTATTAAAAGTTTCTTCAGGCAAACCTAATATAAGTTCACAGTAGTTTTCAATATTATTTTTATTATATGTTTGAACTGTTTTTTCTAAATCAATATTTGCAATATTAGTACGCTTAATAGCATCGAGTGTTTTAGGATTCATACTTTGTAAAGCAATAGTCATACCTCGATTAATTTTTGCTTCGTGATTTAAGATGCGTCCTAATTCTAAAATACGATCCGGCTGTTGCTTTGCTGTTGCGTAATCTATGTTCCTAGGATATCCTGTAGCATTTTTATTCTTTGCTAGATGCTGTATAAATTGTATGTCACGTTCGAATATTCCAAGATTGCTATCTGCAAAATATAAAAATTCTATTTTATTATTGCTTACCCAGTCTAGTTCACTTAGTACACGGTCATGATTAAATCTTGCAATCTTGTTATAATACAACGCTTCTTGGTCACAAAACGTACAACGATAAGGGCATCCGCGGTTAGTTTCAATAATAGCACTATATTGTTTATTAGGCTTCATAAGGCTATTCATTAGCCCGCTTAAATACGGACTAGGAATATCTTCTATAAGTTTATCTGGCTTAGGTGCTGTGTAACTATCTACAGTCATTATACCAGGTGCTGTTAAATTGCCTTTAAGTAATTCTGCAAATGTGCGTTCGCCTGCGTATGTAACAATTACATCACAAATATCTCTGTTTTGTTTAAGCCAAGACTGTCTGTAAGGAACTTGTGGGCCGCCCATAACAATCATACAATTAGGATATTTTTGTTTTATTGCCCTAGCAAGTTCTTGACTAACTGTCCAGTTCCATACATATGTGCTTAGTGCTACTACGTCTGGATCTATAATTTGTTCTACATAGTTTTCAACAGTATCACGCTCAAATAGTATACTACCTAATTCCCAGCCATCTACATTTGCGTTGCAGTATTCCCAAACATACGCAACACTAAGAGGTAGAAATGTCGCTTCCGCAATAACATTATTGATCTGTGTTAGGTATAACTTCTTCATATTTTCTCTTAGGTATCTTTGAATCGGCACTACTTACACAACTTTTAGTTATACAAGTCTTAGGTGTCTTAAATAGTTGAAACCCTGTTTCTATATTACCAAGAGGTGCATCATGGCACGAATAGCTTCTTTTTATCGAACCATCAGGCTCGCGTATTATAAGTCCGCTGTAACCGGCGTTACACCGCCATCCTTCAAAATTGTTAAAATTAAAGGCATTAAAGCGTTCTGCTTGGTCCATATAGTACTTATTGCCCTTTGAATCTTCTAGTTCAACTTGCATATGCCAAGGAACACTTTTGTCGTTTAACCCATGTGTCTCCGGCGGCAGTTCGAAACTTGGCCGTGGACGATTGTTCCATTGTCGCTTCGACTCAGTATATGCCATTTGCGGCATTCCGTTATACAATCGTTGTAACATTTCATCCGTGTAACCGTCCACGACTCGTGAAGCCGTTGGGTCGCTTTGTGGCTTGAGTGTAACGTTGATGCCCTGTTCGTGGAAGAACAGTGCGTTGTTCCAGTCTTTTTCAAACCATTCCGGAACCATGACCATATTGATTGTAACTTGTACATCGTGTTCTTGACACAGTATTAACTTATCTGCAAAGTCCTGCATCTTCTCCGTTGTATTTAAGTGTTCTGTATGTAAACTAGCTGTAATGCTTGCTCTATGAAATGGTTTTACTTTTTCAACATAGTCCTCAAACCATCGCATATTACGACTACAATTTGATGTCATATGAACGCTAGTATAATTAGTGTTACTAACATCATCAGCAAGATGTTTGAGAATGTCCAAGTAACCAGGGTGAAAAGTAGGCTCGCCGCCAGATAAACTAAAATGAAAGCTATTAAAACCGTTGCCACGTGCTTGCCTTTTTATTTCGTCGATTGTTTTGAAACATAGATCAGTCGGTCTATGATCTTTTCTATCCGATCTTGCATAAGGCCAGCAGTAAGAACATTTGTAATTACAGAACCTACCAAGCAACCAGCTAACAGTAAATAGATCACGATACAATAAAGTGCGTTGCCCAACTGAGATAATGTCCTCGAAAGGAATTTTTGAAAAGTCATAGTTGCTCCATTTTAGATCTTCAGTCATCTCTTATTATACAACCCTTTGATTATTTTGTCAAGACGGATGGATACCCATTGTGCTTCTAAGTTAGCTCCTGCAGGTCCAAAATGATAGCCATCGTCTACCACAAACTCATCAAAATCAATCACATCTTTTATTTGTGGTAAATCATATAGATGTTTGTGGCGGTGGCAAAATACAAAATCAGCTTTATGCTTAAAGTATTTTGCTAATGCTTGACATTGAACTGTAGCATAGTCGTCATTATAATTTTCAAACATAGTTCTGTACATACGCATTGTATTCCTTGCTTTCCAAGGACCTCGTACATGTTCTTTATTATGTCCACCTGCATTAAATGTTAATATTTCTGGACTATGTGCTAAACATTTATAGTTATCTGTTTTATTCTCTAGTTTTATTTCAAAAGTTTCATCTATAAATGTATGTCTTATTTGACTTGTCATCTTTACAATATTAATATCATAATTTTTACGGTTTTTTTCAAACAGATATAAAATAGCTTGCATACTTAATCCACCAGTTGAATAATTATCAACTTGGATATTTTTATTCATTCTTGCCAGATAATCTGGCCAACATTCGTAGTTTGTTTCAAATGTTCCTGCTGTCCAACTACATCCGTATGTTCCAATTTTAAGCATTAGTTAACTTCTCTAGATGTTTATATAAATCAGGTATATACTTTTTAACATCTATTTTTTGCATCTTATCAGTTTCATTAATAAATGTAACAAGACGGAGAGATTTTGAATAATCATTTTCTACATCTTGTAAATATTTTTCATTTGATTTATTTTTTATTTTTTTAATATATTCATTAGGCAATGCTTCTAAAGAAAGTTGTGACGGAGTATTAATTAAAGTAAAAGAGACTCTTATACCAAGTGAGTTGGCAAAGTCTTTTAACTTATCTATATCATGAACAGTAAAGACATTTATTGTTGATGCAATATATAAATCAATATTTTTATTTTTATCTGCAAAATCTTTCCATTTTTTTAGATTTGTAGATATAATATTCCAATCAGATCCTACTCTAGAATACTCACATGATTTTTCAAACCCATCAATACTTAAACCTATTTTAAATTTTTTAAACTTTTTTATTTGGCTTAACCATTTTTTTGGAAATAAAGTGCAGTTACTATTAATAAGAATACTTACATTATGCATAACATTTTTATGTTCTAAAAAATCAAACAAATCTTTTATTTCTTTCGTAATAAAAGGTTCGCCGCCTAGATATTTTATATGTGTTAAGTTTTTTATATCCAAATCACCTAACAAGTTTTCTAGGTCCAAAGTAACATTTCTTCTATATTTGCCAAAGTATTCTTGTAAGTATTCACTTTTACTACGTAAGTCCTCCCATTTACTACTAGATACAGGATGACACATTTTACAAACTAGATTACATTGTTTACTTAAACTAATTTCTAAATACTGTATTCCTTCCCCTTGATATATATTATTACTGTGTTGCCTGTAACTTGTTATATTTTTGTCTTCTTCTATTTTACAAGCTATACATCCTGCACTCCATCCAGTTTTCATGTCTTCAATAATGCTTTGATAATATGGGCTATTCTTATATTCATCAAAAGAGATTTCATCTACATAGTAATTTTTATCACTTACTTTTTTTTGTTTAAATCTACAACAAGGCACATACTCGCCGGGCAAAGTTATAGCCATATGATTTTTTAAAAGAGAACAATATGGCATTAAGCAAACTCCGGTATTAATTCAGACAAGTTTTCATCTCTACTAGCGTCTAGTGCAGCAGTATACGACAAAAACTTATCGTACTTAGCATTCCAGTCCTCAGCATACATATAATCAATAATACCTTGCACTTTATCTAAATGCAAGTAAGGTTGTAACTGCGCTGATGCTTGATCTTTCAGATGAGCAGGCAATACTCTGATGTTTAGTTCTTCTGGATGATTGAGAATGTTAAAGTATATTCTATGTCCGTACGGAGCAGCCCAGTCTATTAGCTCAGGCAATCTTAGTATATTATACATTTGAACTGTACAATGTATTTCAATACCTGCATTTGTTAATTGTCTAATAGCTTCAAGAAACGGAAGGGATTCTATATCCCCTACTGTTCCGCCGATTTCACACAAGACAAAATCTTCATCTGTAATATCGTTTTTCACAAATTCTTTAATCGCGTCAGTTACGTGCGGGATAACCTGTATTGTTGCTCCAAGATAATCCCCCCTGCGTTCACGTGCTAAAACATCAGAATAAATTCTGCCAGTGGTAACATTATCTGTTTTTTTAGTGCTAACCCCAGTGAATCTTTCATAATGTCCAAGGTCTAGGTCGGTTTCAGCGCCATCATCAGTCACAAACACTTCGCCGTGCTGTGTTGGTGACATTGTTCCTGGATCTACATTAAGATAGGGATCAAGCTTACGAAGTCGAACCTTATATCCACGCGACTGCAAAAGAGACCCCAGGACCGCTGACGCAAGACCCTTACCAAGGGAAGACACAACTCCGCCAGTAATGAAGATAAAACGGGTCATCTGCGCCTCCTTAATCTAAGATTATCGCGCATACCTATCTTACAATACACCATCATTTCTATTGCTCAGTTGGGACTACCGGTGTGTCTGGAATAACTGGAGCAGACTCAATAACTTCATCAATAATTGACGGAGCCTGACGCCCATTACCTGCCAAAATAGCTAAGCTAATTGAAGTTACAAAAAATGCAGCAGCAAGCAAAGCCGTTATTCTAGTTAAAAGATTGGCTGTACCTCGCGCTGTCATAAAACCGCCGCCGCCGCCGCCAATACCAAGAGCACCGCCCTCGCTACGCTGTAATAAAACAACCCCAACTAGAGAGACAGCGATCATAATATGAATAGTCAATAATATGGTTGTCATATTTCCACCGATTTTAAATATTTCGTTATTCTTGTAAAACATCGCCTCCAAAAAGGCAAAGCTAAAAAAACACAATTATCAATCTTATTACACCTAAAGGCAAATCTGTTTAAATTTTTCACACCTTAAAGAAGCACCACCTACTAAAACACCATCGACTTCAGTTAAGGCTTTTATTTGATTCGCATTCTCTGGATTAACAGAACCACCATAAAGAACAGGATAATTTATGCTCCTTTGCGTTATCTTAGATAAATGCAATTTTACAAAAGAATGCACCTGATTTATTTCATCTAATGTTGGAACTAGCCCAGTTCCAATTGCCCATACAGGCTCATAGGCAATTATAAATTCTAAATCAGATGGTTGGATATCAGATATAGCAGAAAGCTGTTCAGCCAATATTTTTTGTGTTTCTCCAGCTATATATTGCTCATGCGTCTCACCAATACAAAAAATTACTTTTAAACTAGATTGTTCTGCCGCAATCAGTTTTTGGGATAGTAATGCGTTGTTTTCATTATGATATTGTCGTCTCTCAGAGTGACCAATTATTACCCAATCTGAGCCAATATCCTTAATCATAGACGCACTAATTTCGCCTGTATAAGCACCATTTTGATGCGCACTGCAATCTTGCGCGCCAATTTTAATAGAAGAATTCTCTGTTTCATTTAAAACGGCATTCAAATGAATAAAAGGCGGGCATAGGATTATAGATGAGTCATTAGATAAATTTGGAATTATTTCTGCCTTAATCTCAGATAATATAGATAAGACAAATGACAAATCACCATTCATTTTCCAATTTGCTGCATAAATCATATATTTCTCCTTTTTTGTAATGCTGGTTTGTAGTCAATAGCCACCTATATCAAACAGCTATGCACTGCAAAAATCTTCTCCACAAAACAATATTTCAATCTAAATCTATTATTTTTTTTGAAAAAATTTTATTGTTTTTATATGCGGCTTTGACCTTACATGAAAGCCCTGTTAGAAACTAGAATAATGATTAGATTAAAATTAGAAAAAGGTTTATGAGCTCTATGTTACAATCATTGAGAACAGGGTCTAAATCACCCATTATGAAAATCTTTTTGCTTTTTCTTGCAGGTGGCTTTGCTATATGGGGAATTGGTGACGTTTCAACAGGTCTATTTGGACCAGGAGACAAAGCTATAAAAGCTGGCAGTGAATCTGTTTCAGCAGTGCAAGTGGCAGAAGAATTTGATTTTGTAAGGCGCTCTCAATATAGCGGCGTTTCAACAGGAGATGCAATAGAATTTGGTTTGTTAAGTGACGTAATATCCAGAATGGCGCGCACCACTCTATTTGAAGCAGAAGCAACAGAATTAGGAATTGTTTCCACTCGCTCCATGCAAAAATCTGCCCTGTTAAGGCAAGCTGCTTTTCAAGATGAAACAGGCGCATTCTCACAAGGTCGTTTTATTAGCGCGCTCGCTCAAGCTGGTCTTTCTGAGCAGGATTATCTAACACAATTAGATAAGTCTATGATTTCACAGCAAATTTCTGACACGCTTACTTTAGGAGTGAAATTTCCTGAAAGCCTGTCCGAAGAATTCGCTAAGTTCGAATTAGAAAGGCGCAAAGTACAATTAATTTCTTTTGATATAAATCCAGATCAGCAACCTATACCCGAAAACACGGTTCTTCAAAGTTGGTTTGAAGAAAATTCAGAAACATATGCTGCTCCTGCACTTCGGGATATAAAGACTTTAGTTATATCGCCTGAAACATTATTAGATGATGTAGTTATAACAGATGCAGAGTTGCAGGAAGCATTTCTGCAGCGAGGTGAAGAATTCTCAACACCAGAACGTCGAATTGTAAAACAAATCTTATTTGATACATCTGAACAGGCATTAGCTGCACGAAATGCGATTGATTCTGGTACCAGTTTTGTTGAAATAGCAAATACGCTTCTTGGTTTAAGCGAAGAGGATATTTCTCTTGGAGATGTCACCTACACTGATGTTGAAGCTGCAATGGCTGATCCTATTTTCAATGCAGAAGCTGGCGAGCTGATTGGTCCAATTGACTCTATTTTTGGATTTAATCTGGCAGTAGTCGATTTGATAATTAAAGGAAATAGTAACTCGTTTGAAGATGTAAAAGAAGACATAAGAGAAGTTTTACAAAACGAAGGCGCTGTTGCACTTGTATATGACAAGCTTAATGCAGTTGAAGATGCGCTTGGCACGGGTGCAACTTTGGATGAAGTAGCTGCACAAAATAATTTTCAAACTTCTATAATTTATGGTGTCGACCAACAAGGTAACACTATTGATGGAGTTCCTTTTGACGGAACAGACGCTGCACTTGTTGCGTTAACGGAGTTTCTGGAAAATAGCTGGGATGCTGGTTTAGATGAAATAAGCACTGTTGTAGATGCTGGTAATGACGTTTATTATGTAGTGCAACCCATTGCTGAAAGCTCCCCACGAACACGAGATTTTGATGAAGTAAAATCGCGTGTTTTGGCTGATTATAACTTACAAAATGCAATTGCAACAAGCAAAGCAGAAGCAGAAGCCCGTTTACGTCTTGGGCCGTCTATTTTTGATAATGTTACACCAACGAATGGCTTTCGTCGTTCTGGTGTTGGCTTAGATAACGAAAATGCACGCCTTGTTGCTCAGACAGCATTTGGACAATCATTACTTGCCGCAAGTATAATTGAAACTGGGTCGCAAATTATTATCGTAAGAACCGCTGAAATAGTGCCAGCAGACACTACAGAAGTTGCTGACACCACATCTTTTTATTCTACTCAATTAAACATAGCAACATCCCGAAACATATCTGAGGCTTTATCTGCAAATTTATCAGAAACGCATAAATTGGAGCTTTATCCTGGTATGGTTCAGCAAATTTTATTGGGACAAAGCAGTCAATAATATCAAGCATGTCTTAGAAACAATTTAAGGCCCAGATATGAATAATATTAATTCTCACTCAGAATTTGAGCCCTTTGTAGAAAATTTCTTAAAGGGGAAAAATCAGATTTGCTACAAAGTAATGCTAGCTGATACACAAACAGCTGTTGCTGCTATGTTGAAATTATCAGAACAAAGTTCATATTCTTGTCTTCTTGAATCTGTAGAGGGAGGCACGGTGAGAGGTCGCTTCTCTGTGATAGCAATTGAGCCAGACCTTATTTGGCGATGTAAAGGGAGTGTTGTTGATATAAATAGAAATCCATCTGAACAGCCAGATAATTTTATATCAGTGGAATCAGAAAATCCATTACAAGATTTAAGGTCTATTTTAGCTGAAGGTGAGATGGAAAACACCCTGCCTCTTGCCCCAATGGCTGCTGGTCTATTTGGATATTTTGGCTATGATATGATACGCCATGTTGAGAATATTCCCGATAATAACACAGATGTTTTATCCCATTATGATAGCGTCTTTATAAGACCTTCAATTGTGGCAATTTTTGATAGGCTTGAAGATACAATCACGCTTGCAACACAAATACGATACCAATCAAAACAAGCGCCTGAAACTGTTTGGAAAAATGCCTTAAAAAGAATTGAAGCAACTGAAGATAAATTAAATTCAGCTCTAACCACTAATAATGTACAAAACGGCAAACAAAAAACATCTGAATATTTTGATAAAGTATCTGCAAATTTATCAAAATCTAAATTCATGGAAATGGTTCAAGCTGCTAAGGAATATATTTCTAAAGGAGATATTTTCCAAGTTGTATTATCACAGCGGTTTTCTATCCCCTTCTCCTTATCTCCAATGAGTTTATATCGAAGCCTTAGGCGCTTAAACCCGTCTCCGTTTCTGTATTGTTTTCATTTGAAGAATGTTGGCATCGTTGGCTCAAGCCCTGAAATTTTAGTGCGATTACGTGATGGTGAAGTTACTATCAGACCTGTTGCTGGCACGCGCAAAAGAGGCGCAACAGAAGAACAAGATAAACAGAATGCTGCTGACTTACTAGCAGATGTTAAAGAACGTGCAGAGCATCTAATGCTGTTAGACTTGGGACGAAATGATGTTGGTAGGGTTAGTATGCCTGGGTCAGTTCGCGTAGGGTCCAATTTTGAAGTTGAATATTATTCTCATGTTATGCATGTAGCATCTGAAGTTAAAGGCAGGATTCGTCCAGAATTTGATGCAATTGATGCATTAATGGCAGGGTTTCCAGCAGGCACTGTTTCAGGTGCGCCAAAAATTCGTGCCATGGAAATAATTGATGAGTTGGAGCCTGATAAGCGCGGTATATATGCAGGTGCTATAGGATATATTGGCGCTGCTGGCGAAATGGATACCTGTATTGCGTTACGAACTGCCATAATTGATAATAATCAAATGCATATTCAAGCTGGTGCAGGGATAGTTTTTGACAGTAATCCGCAATCAGAGTTTGAAGAATGTCACAATAAGGCACGTGCCCTCATTAGGGCAGCTGAAGATGCAATATTGCTTGCTAATAAGAGCAAATGACACTCACCTCGTTATTGAGTTTTTCCTTATTTGCTTTTATGGCAGCACTCACCCCTGGTCCTAATAATTTAATGCTTGCTGCTTCTGGCGCTAATTTTGGTTTCTATCGCTCCTTACCTCACATTTTTGGCATTTGCATTGGGTTTGGCTTACTTGTTATTGCAGCAGGGCTTGGTTTAGGTAGCTTTTTGCATATATTTCCACAAATTTTTTTCTTTTTAAAATATATTGCCTTATTATTCTTGTTTTATCTTGTTTGGAAAATAGCAACAGCTGCGTCACCAAAGTTTTCCCAGAATGCTAAACTAATGAGTCTTCAGACTGCTGCACTATTTCAATGGGTTAATCCTAAAGGAATAACAGTGGTTATAAGTGCAATTACAGCCTATCTCGATGCCGCAAGCAATATCTGGCAAGCATTACCT
>Ga0209251_1002715_pt1 | contig 12152 bp, 13 predicted proteins | sample SaaInlV_100m_DNA_6_FD_184665 | JGI IMG/M metagenome (GOLD analysis project Ga0209251, IMG submission 184665) | Marine microbial communities from expanding oxygen minimum zones in the Saanich Inlet - Saanich Inlet SI073_LV_10m_DNA (SPAdes) (version 2) | ecosystem: Environmental > Aquatic > Marine...
TGATGCGCTCACTGCCACGGGTGACCTGACGTCGGTTGGTATCGACGATGAGCTCTCCGAGGCGGAGCACACCCTGACCAGTGGGAAGTTCACGGCTTTCCACCACGGCGTTGCCGCGTCCAACACGACGCAGAATAGTTGCGATGCGAGCTTCGAGTTCTTTAGGGCTGAAGGGTTTTGGCAGATAGTCATCCGCCCCTAAATCAAGGCCAGCGACTCGCTCAGATATGGCCTCAACGGCTGATAAAAAGATGATCGGTACACATGATTCAGCCCGAAGACGACGACAAACCGCGAAGCCATCGAGCTTTGGCAGCATGACGTCAAGAACGACCAGGTCTGGGGTTTCGCTGTGGAACAACTCCAACGCCTGCTCGCCATCTTCGGCACAGATGACGCGATAGCCAGACAGCTGGAGCCGCATGACTAGTACTCGACGTACTGCAGCTTCGTCATCCACGACAAGGACGGTTGCTTTTTGTGGTGACAGCAACTCGTCCGTCATCAGCACCATGCTTAACGAGTTGAAACTTTACCGGTCAGGGGATGGGAACACGAGAGAAGGGCCTGTAGCGCAGGCGGTTTACCGATTGTCTTTAGAATTGCGCCCCTTGAGCGGCCAACGCGACGCTGCATAGCGATCCCATTCCAAAGCTGCAGCCCCTAATGCTTCGGCGCTGTCCACCTGGCCCAGCATGGCTCGTTGCAACTGGGTGTAGAGAATTTTTTGCAACCGTTTGATCCCGGGCAAAGCCGGCACCAACACACGAGCACGCTCCAAGGTGGTGGCCGACAGCAAGCGCGCCTCACGAATCTGATCCTGCTGAGGCGTGCCGGCTTGCTCGTTCTGCAGTTGCGATCTCACCATTGCCAAAGCCTCCACGGACGAGGGAAGAACCCTTGCTTCGGTGGCAAAACGCGCCTGGTTCGTGGCATCGGTGAGGAGCAGAGCTAACTGCAGGGCAAGGGCCTGCTTCGTGCTTTGCCGGGGTACTGCCAACGTCATCAACGCCACATTGGCGGTGCCATCAGCGCCGGTCACCGGAGGGTGAGATTCCGTCACCGCAGCCACCCCTGGTGCGTTTGTTTGGATGCTGCGCAGGAACTCCGCCCCTGTGGCGGCCATCGCCACATCCCCGCTTTGGAACAGTTCAATCGCCCGACGCTGGCCCTGACTGACCACTTCCCGAGGCAACAATCCCTCTTGATAAAGCTCGGTCCAAAACTGGAACGCCCGACGTCCGGCCGGGCTATGGAACGCCGCCCGACGCTGCGAATCCAACAGTGAGACCCCCATCTGCACAAGGGTTTCCAGCATCTCAGCGGAATCGTCAGGCACCGTTGTCATGAACAGGCCATAGCGACCAGTCCGCTCCCGAATCTGCCGGGCAAAGGCGGGAACCTCATCCCAGCGCGTCGGCGGAGCCGCAATGTCGGCCTGATCCAACAGCTGTCGGTTCACCAAACTGAGCCGAACGGTGAGATACCAAGGCACGGCGATCTGGCCGGCATCGGGGTCGCGACAGGCTTGCCACACCGATGGCAGGTAGCGCTCAGCCGCGTCCGACGGCAGCAGGGGCGTCAGATCCGTCAGCCCCCCTTTGCTGGCCAGATTGGCCGCGAAAGGGGGATTCAAATTCACCACGTCGGGAGCTGTGCGTGCATAAACAGCAGCCAACAATTTGCGTTCCACCGATCCCCAAGGCAAATCCGTCCAGCGCACCGGATCCCCGGGATGCAGCGTTGCCCAATCCGCCATTAAGTCGGTGAAATAGCGGTTGAACTTGGGCGCCAGCTGCAACGTCCACAAATTCAGTTCGGGACCACGGCCCCGCCGCCCACAAGCCGCCAAGCCAGCAGCAGCCGCAGACAACAACAAGCGTCGACGCGTCAGCTGCAACGTCATGACGGCACTCTCCGACGCCAAAACAACAACTGCAGAGACACCAACATTGGCGCCAATAGGCCCGTCATCAGAGCCTGGCACCAAAGGGTCTGCCAGCCCCAACTCTGGGTGAATGCATCCAAGCTGCCCCCTTCACGGATCAGCACTTGCAACAAAACACTCAGCCCCAATCCCACCGATCCAAGCCAAGCCAATAAACCCAAATTGAGACTGCGTTGGATCTGGCTCCCCCGACGCCCCAGCCGACCCCACCACCAACCCAGGGCCAACAGTGCTGGCACCTGCGTGACTCCTCCAAGGCTGAGTCCGTCCAAGATCAACCCCAACGCCAGCCCTGCGAATGCCCCCGAGATCGGACCGTCGGTAAGAGCCCAGGGCAACAACCAAAGCAATGCCCAGGCGGGTCCCACGCCATCGATGCTGATCCACTGCGGCGAACCCAGCACCAATAGAGGCACGAGCAATGCCGAGGCCACACAAATCGGTTGTCGATGCAATCGGGCCATGCTCAACGGGTGCGCACTTGAACCCAATCGATCGCCTCCGGCGACGCGATGAGCTGAACGATCGCTGTCGGTGCCGGCACAGCCCGGTCATTCAGCGACTGAATCACACCCACCGACACATTGGGTGGGAGCAAGGTGCTGGCCGGAGATGTGGTGACCAGATCTCCAGGGCTGACATTGGGATCTTTATCAATGAACTGCAAGGTGAGGCGACTGCTGCCGCGGCCCACCAACAACCCATGGCTGCGGGAACGCGGTAGCCACACCCCGATCTCATGCCCCGGGGCGGTGAGCAAACGCACCCGAGCCGTTGCCGGCGTCACGCTGGCGATCCGTCCCACCAAGCCTCCAGGACCGAGCACTGCATCACCTGCTTGAAATCCCTGAAGTGCACCCTTACCGAGCTCAAGCTGTTGCCACCAACCCCGAGGGGACCGAGAAATCACAGGGGCACCAACATCGTCTTGACGCGATCCATTGCGCTGAAGCTCCAACAAGTCCCGCAAGCGGAGATTGTCTTGTTCGAGCAATTGCAAACGAGACTGATCCTCCACCGTCCGCGCGGAAACGATCCATTCACGCTGGGCAGAACCAGGCCAAAACGGACGCGTGATCAACGCGTAAGCATCAGCAAATCCAGCCCCTTTGCTAAAGCGCACAAGCAACAAGCCTGCAATCAAGAGCAACCAGGGGCTGAGTTGACCCAACCCGCGCCAACGGCTCTTGCCAGGCCGAAGCGAAGGGGCCATGGCGTTAGAGGCTGGCCATTGACCGGACAAATTCTGGAGTATCCACAACTCTCTGGAAGCGCTTCCAATCTTCCAGAACCTGCCCGCAGCCGTTCACGACGCAAAGAAGCGGGTCTTCAGCGATATGGACAAAAATGCCGGTCTCGTGGCTGATCAAATCACTGATACCGCGCACGAGCGCGCCGCCACCGGCCAACATGATGCCGCGATCGACGATATCGGCAGCCAATTCAGGGGGCGTGCGTTCCAACGTGCGCTTCACCGCTTCAACAATCACGTTGAGGGGTTCGGCGATGGCTTCCCGCAAATCTCCTGCCTTCAAATTGATGGTTCGAGGCAGACCAGACAGCAAATGCAAGCCCCGCACGTCCATGGATTGTTGATCGAACGCATCGTCGGGGAAGGCAGAGCCAATGCGGATCTTGATGTCTTCTGCCGTGCGTTCGCCCACCACCATGTTGTGGACTTTTTTCAAATAAACGCCGATCGCGTCACTGATTTCGTCGCCAGCCACCCGGACTGATTCACTCAGCACCGTTCCACCAAGACTGAGCACGGCCACTTCTGTGGTGCCCCCTCCGATATCGACAATCATCGTGCCCACTGGTTCGGTGACGGGGAGCCCCGCCCCAATCGCAGCCGCCACGGGTTCATCAATCAAGTGCACCTCCCGTGCACCAGCCATGCCTGCTTCGCGCACGGCACGGCGTTCCACACCGGTGACGCCACTAGGAATACCCACCACTAGGCGAGGCGCCAAGATTCCGCGACCTTCGTTGCCCTTGGCAATAAAGGTCTTGAGCATTTGTTCCGCTGCATCGAAATCAGCAATGACGCCGTCGCGCAATGGACGAACAGCGCGGATATTGCCGGGGGTGCGGCCCAACATCAATTTGGCCTCATCCCCGACCGCCAGGGTGGTGCCACGCTCTAAATCAAGGGCAACCACCGAGGGCTCTTGCAACACGATGCCCCGACCGGAGACATAAATGAGAGTGTTGGCCGTGCCGAGGTCGATGCCGATATCACGTGACAGCTGAAAACGACGAAACAGCACGAACCCTTGGGCCAAGACAGGCGGATCATAGGAGCGAATTCTGGGTCTGCCTGTTACAACCAGAGGCTCGGGTGGAACCCCTTAAATGCAGCCATTTCATCTGTGGCGCATCATGACAACCATCATCAGGAGATGATTTTTCAATGGGCGTAAATTCCGTCACCCTCGTCGGCCGTGCTGGCCGCGACCCCGAAGTGCGGTACTTCGAATCCGGCAGCATGGTGGCCAATCTCACCATGGCCGTCAATCGTCGCAGCCGCGACGACGAACCCGATTGGTTCAACCTTGAAATCTGGGGCAAGCAAGCCCAGGTGGCCGCCGATTACGTCAAGAAAGGGGCGTTGCTGGGGATCATCGGCAGCTTCAAGCTTGATCGCTGGACCGACCGCAGTAGCGGCGAAGAGCGCAGCAAACCGGTGATTCGTGTCGACCGGCTCGAGTTGCTGGGCTCAAAACGCGACAACCAAGAATCGAGTGGAAACTTCGGTGGACAGGCCTCAGATGAGGACATCCCCTTCTGAGGCCTCATCGGCTCAATCGGTTGAGTGACGGCGGCGCCAAATACGCAAACCAAGCCAAATGGCGCCACCCAGCACTGCGATGACGAGGATCACCTTGACGGCCTTTGATACAGGGTCGATCCAGAGCTCAACGTTGCTGTACCCCTCTCCCATCACCATGCCGGCCACGGTGAGTAGGGCTGTCCAGATCAAGCTCCCTGCTGTTGTCCAAAGCAAGAAAGGCGTGATGGGCATCATTTCGATGCCCGCAGGCACAGAAATCAAGGTGCGAATACCAGGGACAAGCCGTCCCCAAAACACCAACGCAGTGCCGTAACGGCTGAACCACTTTCGGCTACGACCCAGTTCTTCCGGACGAATACCGATCCAACGGCCATAGCGACTCAGCCACAGCTCGATGCGTTCTTCATTAATCAATCGCCCAATGCCATACCAAGGCAAGGCTCCCAACACCGTGCCAAGCAGGCCGGCCAGCACCACCGGCACCAATTGCAGCTGGCCCTGCTGCACATAAAACCCCCCCAGAGGCATGATCAGCTCTGAGGGGATCGGTGGAAACAAATTTTCCAAAAACATCGCCGCAAAAATTGCGGTGTATCCCAGCCACTGATTAGCCTCTACGGCTTGACCGATGAGTTCCGGCAACTGGGTGACGAGATCAGAAAGCCCCATGAAGCTTGCGCATGACCGCGCAAGTCTTCCATGGGACTAACCAAAATCAATAACGGTAGTGATCGGGCTTGTAAGGACCTTCTACCGGCACGTTGATGTAATCAGCCTGATCTTTGCTGAGTTCAGTGAGGTTGACACCGATCTTCTCGAGGTGGAGACGGGCAACCATTTCATCCAGGTGCTTGGGCAGCACATACACCTCTTTGCCGTACTCACTGCCCTTGGTGAACAGCTCAATTTGAGCCAACACCTGGTTCGTGAAGGAGTTACTCATCACGAAACTGGGGTGACCGGTGGCACAGCCAAGATTCACCAGACGGCCTTCGGCCAACAAGATGATTTTGTTACCGCTGGGCAAGGTGATGTGATCCACCTGGGGTTTGATGTTGTCCCACTTGTATTCCTTGAGGGACGCCACATCGATTTCATTATCGAAGTGGCCGATGTTGCAGACAATGGCCTCATCTTTCATCTTCACCAGATGCTCATTACGGATCACCTGGTAATTGCCAGTGGCCGTCACGAAGATGTCCATCTGATCCACCACATCCTCCAAACGGACGACGCGATAGCCCTCCATGGCCGCTTGAAGTGCACAGATCGGATCCACCTCTGCGATGCAGACGGTGGCACCAAGACCACGCAGGGACTGGGCGGAACCCTTACCGACATCGCCGTAGCCAATGACGAGGGCCTGCTTGCCAGCCACCATGACGTCGGTCGCGCGCTTGATGCTGTCGACCAACGACTCACGGCAGCCATACAAGTTGTCGAACTTGCTCTTGGTGACTGAATCGTTGACGTTGATCGCAGGGAAGGGCAGCTCACCGCTTTTCTGCATCTTGTAGAGCCTTGCCACACCTGTGGTGGTCTCTTCCGTCACCCCTTGAATCGCTGCTTTCGTGCGGCTGTAGAAGGTGGAATCTTCGGCAAGCTTCTTTTTGATCGAGGCAAACAGGAACGTTTCTTCCTCGTTGGAGGGGTTGTCGAGAACGGTGATGTCCTGCTCGGCCTTGGTGCCAAGGATCACAAGACCAGTGGCATCGCCACCGTCATCGAGAATCATGTTGGGAGCTCCGCCATCGCTCCACTCGAGAATGCGGTGGGTGTAAGCCCAATATTCTTCGAGGGTTTCACCCTTAACGGCAAAGACGGGGGTACCACCAGCTGCAATCGCAGCCGCCGCATGATCTTGTGTGGAAAAAATATTGCAAGAAGCCCAGCGCACATCGGCACCAAGTTCTTCCAACGTTTCGATCAAAACTGCCGTTTGGATCGTCATGTGGAGAGAACCAGCAATTCGAGCACCCTTCAGGGGCTTTTCCTTGCCGTATTTCGCTCGCAATGCCATCAGACCAGGCATCTCGGTCTCGGCGATACCAAGCTCCTTGCGGCCAAAATCGGCAAGGTTGATATCGGCAATAACGCAATCAGTACCAAGCTTTAGCTCGGTCGCGGTTGTGGGCGCTGCCACCATGGTTTCTAGCTCCGTAGGGAGAATGTGAATTTGAATCTCTGCAGAGGCCCCGAGGCTTCGGGCTCGCGATTGAGTCAATTTACTGATGGCCCCATCCATTTGTTTGATCTAGAGGCCACACAGGCCTTAGGCACTGAACTGGCCCAGCGGCTCCCTACAGGAGCGATTCTGCTGCTGAAAGGGCCCCTTGGAGCCGGCAAAACGTCGCTGGTGCAAGGGATCGCATTGGCACTAGGCGTCTCTGAACCGATCACCAGCCCCACCTTCGCCCTGGCTCAGCACTACACGGACGGGAATCCGCCCCTCATTCATCTCGATCTCTACCGCCTGGAACAACCCAGTGCAGCGGACGATATCTTTCTGCAGGAAGACGAAGAAGCCAGAGCAATCGGTGCATTGTTGGCGGTGGAATGGCCCGAGCGGCTCAGTTTGAGCTTGCCCGAGGCTTGGCTGTTGCAGCTTTCGCACACCAACGATGGATGTCGAAGCGCTCAGCTGACGCCCCCCAAAAACGTATCGACTTGAGCCTCCGTGGGCTGGGGATCAATGCCCCCAGCACCACCACAGACCAAGGCACCACAAGCGGCCGCAAAACGCAGCCGCTCTGCCACCGGAGCAAACCAACGGTGCAAGAGCCCGGCGGTGAAGGCATCCCCTGCCCCCGTGGTGTCCACCACCTGTGGAGGGGACAAGGCAGGTTGGCTGCCGCTTTCGCCTCCAATGCACCAGCGCACAGGAGCCGCACCATCCGTGACCACCACATCCGGCTGCTGCGGCAACCCCGACGAGATCGCACGGGGATCATCGTCAGCAAAGAACCAGAGGGCCTCTTCCCTTGCCAACTTGATCAACGCCGCCTGCTCCAGCAAGGGACGCATCGCTGAACATGCCGCCTCGGTGGGTCCAGCGGCAGGATCAGCGGCAGGATCCCAAAACGTGGGTCGCCAATTCACATCCAAAGCCAAGGGGATGGCTTGCGATCGCGCTTGGGCCACGGCTTCCAACAGTGATTGGGCAGACTGAGCGGTCGCTAAAGGAATCGTGCCAACCAAGAGCCACTGGGCGGCTGCAGGCAGGGCAACCGGTTGAAGAGCCTGATCGGCAAACCCCTCCCCTTGATCACCGGCAAAACCCTGAAATTGGCGTTCCCCATCCTGCGACCGCCGCACCAGCACGATCCGCGTTGGGCGCAACGGGTCTTCCTGAAGCGTTGAGATATCAACGCCCCTCTGAACAAACAGGCGCTGAAACTCAGCACCGATCGCATCGCCTCCTACACGCCCAACAAACGCAACGGCGGTGCCAAGACGTGCCAAACCGCAGGCCACATTCGCGGGCGCGCCACCCAAGCGGTCATCCACAGGCCGATCACACCCAGGATTACCCCCAGGCGGACCAAGGCGATCGACCAGGGCCTCTCCCAGACAGATCACCGCATTGAGATCGGCCATCAGCTGCCTGAACCAGCTCTCTCAAGCTGACTGGTCGTGTTCAACCTGCCAAGCAACGCATCAATGATTCGGGCATTCGCTGCCGGAAACGGGTAATCCTTCAGTTGCTCCGGTCGAACCCATCGCACCTGCTGGCTGGCGAGGGGTTTTGGATCTCCCGAACACCAATCGCAAAGGTGCACAACAAATTGCAGTTTCTTGTGGCTATAGGCGTGATCGAGGGTGATCAGGGCTTCCCCTACCGAAACCACGATCCCTAATTCCTCCATCAGCTCCCGGGCGATGCAGGCCTCTATCGGCTCACCCGGCTCCTGCTTTCCACCGGGGAATTCCCACATCCCCCCGAGCAGACCCTCCTCAAGACGTTGGTCGATCAACACGTCACCAACTGCATTGATCACCACACCGATACCAATCACCTGAAAAGGAAGGGGTTTGCGCTCTTCGACCACGGGCCAGCCGCTGGGATCGCCAGAAGCGTAAGCAGCACACGACTCTCTCCACGGGCAATGGTCACAACCCAGCCGGCGCGGCGTACACACCGTTGCCCCCAGATCCATCAGCGCCTGGTTGAAATCCCGAGGACGCCGTGGATCTAAAAGCGCCTCACTCCAGACCCAGAACAACTGTTGATCGCGGGACGGCGGACGCTCATGGGCATGAAGACGGGCCAGAACGCGCTTGACGTTGCCATCCAAAATCGGCTCCGGTGCGTTGAAAGCGCTGGACAGAATTCCGCCCGCGGTGGTGCGGCCAATCCCCGGCAAAGCGATCCAACCATCAAGATCCCTCGGCCAAGGCTGTTGGACCAAAACCCGAGCTGCTTCGTGAAGACGCCGTGCCCGGGAGTAATAACCAAGGCCTTGCCACTGCAATCGCACCTGCTCCAACGACGCTGCTGCCAAGGCATTAACGGACGGAAACGCCTTGATCCAGCGCTGCCAGTAGGGCAACACCACCGACAGCTGGGTCTGCTGCAGCATCACCTCAGCAATCCAAATGCCATACGGAGACAAGCTGTCCTCAGGCAGTGGCCAAGTGCCGTCAGCGGTGAACATCCAAGGCTTCTGAGCCGGATCCCTGCGGCCACAGGCCTGCCACCAACCCAGCAGCTGCTCAGCCTGAGACGACACCAAACGTTCCGGTTTCACTGCTCAGACCTAACAGTGATCGGTGCGTAGCGATGCGGTGGCGAGACGGTTCTGGAAAATCCGTTCTATCTTTATTTAACTGAAAAACAGGACTGCCACTGAAAGCTGGTCCTATGCGCACAGAAAGCACCTGATCCAGACCACCAGCCCCCACCAAAAAGCAATGGCCACCGTGCTCGCCGACCATCAGCGATGGAACGTGTTTCAAAAGCACAGGCAAGGCTCGGAAGGCGTCTTTCGACTCGTGGAACGCCAGAGCAACGACATCGATCCCGTCAACAATCAGTAATGACCACACCGACATATCAAGACTTCACCCTGAAGCCTTTCAGCAAACGAAGTAATACAAGGGCTCTCATTCAAATCCTCAACACCCTGATTCCTTACGGGCTGCTGTGGTGGCTGATGCTTCAAGCCGCAGGAGTGTCCCTCTGGTTAACTCCCCCGTTCCTGATCGTTCTCAGCTTGTTTTCTCTGAGAAGTTTCTCGTTAATGCACGATTGCGGTCATGGATCACTATTTGAAACAGCAAGGCTGAATCGAATTTTCGGATTCCTCTTGGGCGTCGTCAACGCCATTCCGCAACTCTCCTGGTCCATCGATCACGCTTATCACCACAAAACCAATGGGGATTGGGAACGCTATCGAGGGGTGGCTGACTTTCTCAGCCTGGAAGAATTTCAAAATCTCAGTCGCAAAGAACAAAGGATTTACGAAACGACCCACCATCCATTGATGGCCATACCAGGTGGTTTCTATTACTTGGCTATCAAACCCAGACTCGACCTTCTGATTGGGCTCATCAGTCCGAAGAATCGCATGTGGGGATCACGAGAGGAATTAAACGATCTTTGCCTGAGCAACTTTTTTAGCCTGATTGCTGTGATCTGCCTTGGATGGTGGATTGGCTTCGGACTATTTCTTAGCCTTTACAGCGTCGTGCTTTGTTTAACAGCAAGTAGCTTGATTTATGTGTTCTACGTACAGCACATCTTTGAGAAAAGCTATGCCAATCCGAGCCAGGGCTGGAGCCCTATGCGAGGCGCCTTAGAAGGATCAAGCTTGTTAGTACTTCCGCCTCTATTACAATGGTTTACTGCCAATATTGGGTTCCACAATATTCATCATCTCTGTGAACGCATCCCTAATTACAACCTTGAAGCTTGCCATCAGCTCAACCAACACCTTCTCCAAAATGTTCCGACATTGACACTTAGCAGCATGCTGAAATGTTCGAAGTTTCTTCTATGGGATCCCGCCAAAGCGAGTCTTGCTGAAATCCCACCTCAGCATCAACTGAGTACGGTTTAGAAACCATTAAGGACGGGTCTTTGATTGCCAACAACGTTTGATTTCTCTGATGTGAGTCACTCAGCTGTTTACAACTATCGCCAAAGCAACTGTTGGCATGAGTTTCCGGGATGATCACACCCTTCTCTCCAATGCAGGACACCTGGGCATGGCAATCCCGTCAAATTGGTTGGTCGCTAATGGGCGATCCAACGGCACCGGTCGCGGTGCTGTTAATCCATGGCTTTGGTGCCAATACCAACCATTGGCGTTTCAACCAGCCTGTGCTCGCCAAGCTCGCCCCCACCTATGCCATTGATTTACTGGGCTTCGGCCGCAGCGATCAACCACGAGCGAGGCTGAAGCAAGAACCACCAGACGCCACCGCCGTGCATTACAGCTTTGATCTGTGGGGCCAACAGGTAGCCGACTTCTGCCGTGAGGTGATCGACAAACCGGTGGTGCTGATTGGCAACTCAATCGGTGGCGTAGTGGCGCTGCGGGCTGCTCAATTGCTCGGACCGGATCAGTGCAAGCGCGTCGTGCTGATCGATTGCGCCCAACGACTCATGGACGACAAGCAACTAGCAACACAACCAGCCTGGATGGGGTGGATCCGACCGCTGCTCAAAACGATGGTGAGCCAACGCTGGCTGAGTACAGCGTTGTTCCGCAATGCAGCACGACCAGGCGTGATTCGCAGCGTGTTGAAACAGGCTTATCCCAGCGGCCAAAATATCGATCATGCATTGATTGATCTTCTTTATCAACCCACCAAACGAGACAGCGCTGCGGAAGCCTTTCGTGGATTTATCAATCTCTTCGACGACCACTTAGCCCCTCAATTAATGGAGGATCTAGAGATGCCTGTCGACTTAATATGGGGAGAAAAGGATCCGTGGGAGCCGATTGAAGAAGCCCAGCAGTGGATGAAAACTATTAACTGCATCCACTCTTTCACAGTTATTGAAGGGGCAGGCCATTGCCCCCACGACGAAGCCCCAACGAAGACAAATCAAAAAATCACTACCCTGTTGAGAGAAATTATTCCCCTAACATCAAAACATTAAGTTGACGGTCGCTTAAAATGCCTTTACACCACAAGCTTGTTATACAAGCATAATCATCATGCAAATATCTTTTGAGGTTCGCTATGGCTTGCTCTCCAAGCGTGGCAGGCGATTCTTGTCTTAGATAATTTTTTCTCTCGGCTAATCCATTTGGGGAGACACCGAGCAACTTTTCACAATCAGCAGATAAATTTTCCTGGCAAATCACACCATAGACGTTCGAATATTTTAAAACTGGCAACAAAGGTTTCAAGTAAAAAGATATAGATTCCCTAAGGTGATGAATTAGCTGAAAATCGCGA
>Ga0209251_1002723_pt1 | contig 12137 bp, 13 predicted proteins | sample SaaInlV_100m_DNA_6_FD_184665 | JGI IMG/M metagenome (GOLD analysis project Ga0209251, IMG submission 184665) | Marine microbial communities from expanding oxygen minimum zones in the Saanich Inlet - Saanich Inlet SI073_LV_10m_DNA (SPAdes) (version 2) | ecosystem: Environmental > Aquatic > Marine...
CCGAAATCCAGCATATGATGGAACAGGAAGTCGAACATCTTGAGACTTTTGAAACGTTGTTAAACGAGCGGGAAGTTAGACCATCATTACTTGATCCTTTATGGGGTGCCGCAGGGTTTGCGCTTGGCGTGGCAACGGCGGCGATGGGGCCAAAAGCGGCCATGGCCTGTACCATCGCGGTTGAAGAAGTTATCGGTGAGCATTATCAGAAGCAGGCTGAAAATCTGGGCAAAGATGAAGCTAGTTTAAAAAAGATCGTTGAAAAATTCCGTGACGATGAATTGGAACATCGTGATATTGCGATCGACCATGATGGTGAAAATGCAAAACATTACGACATGTTGCGTGCTGTCATTCAGCGTGGATGCCGCACGGCCATCAAGGTAGCTGAAAAGCTCTAGCTTTCATCCTGTTGTAATTCACTATCCCAATATAGATAGTCCCGCCATGATTCATGAAGATAGTTTGGTGGAAAACCACGGCCATTTTCCTGTAACTGCCAAACATTTGGCGCCATTGGTGCCGCCAGAGGATGCATATTGCACTGGCTGGGTAGTTTGTTTGCTTTGCGAAGATTACAAGAGCCACAGGCAGCAACCACGTTAGCCCATGTTGTACGCCCACCTTTTGACCTAGGAATCACATGGTCAAATGTCAGTTCCGAAGCTGGCAAACTAGTACCGCAATATTGGCAACTAAACCTATCACGCAAAAATACGTTAAAACGTGTGAAAGCTGGATTGCGTGTTTGCGGTACATATTCTTTTAGAGCAATCACCGACGGCAATTTTATCTGCATGCTTGGTGAACTGATCCGCTGGTCATATTCCGAAATAATACTAACGCGTTCGAGACAGACCGCCTTTACCGCGTCCTGCCATGACCATAGGGAAAGAGGGAAATAATTTAGAGGTCGAAAATCCGCATTCAGAACCAAAGCTGGTGCGAAACTACCTGCATTCATAATCACATCCTCGATGTTACCTGATTTCAAAACAGTATCTGTGTATTATGAAAACACGTCCACACAGATATGACAACCCCGTGCCCACTACATATAGAAATAGTCATCTACACAATATCTAAATATTGTGTGCTTTATCACAAAGCGCGCCTATGCGGGCAAATGTAAGGCCAGAAATTCTATCGCCGCTGACAAAGCATCTGCATCGATTCCGTGGCCAAGACCATCACGAGGAACGCGTGAGACATCCGCACCAAGGCCTTTTAAGATATCTGCCGAAACATCCATCATCTCAAACGGTACAACCAAATCCTGTGTGCCGTGGATAAGCTGAACGGCGGGAAAATTACGGCTATCTTCAGTAGCTACCAAATCATCATATACCAGAAGCGCACCTGAAAAACTGACTATGGCAGCTGGTTTTTCCGCCATCCGAAGCCCACAATGCAGGCTCATCATCCCCCCTTGTGAAAATCCCATTAGCGCACTAGCGTTATTATCAAGACCTAACGCGCTCGCGGCGGCCGCAATCGCTGTCTCGATCACAGGTGCGGCAATAACTGGACCTGTGACCCTGTCTTCTATATCAAACCATTGCCGCCCCGCAGGATTCATGCTGCAAGCTTCAGGCGCGTGCGGGACAAAGAAAGCCGCCCCCGGAAAGCGCACCGAAAAGGGACAGGCAAGATCGGCAAGGTCATTACCATCTGCACCCCAGCCATGTAGCATGATGATCAAGCTTGACGCTTTGCCGCCACGCGCGGGATCAACAAAAGGCCCTGATAGCTCTCCAAAGCGGCGATCTGCCATGCTATACTCCTGTATTAAATAAGCTGCACTGTTTATATATTAACGCCAAGACCAAGCCAATATATACACCTATTTCAGGGGAGTGATGCATCATGATTACGCGATTTGCTCCAAGCCCGACTGGCGCGCTTCATCTTGGCCATATATATGCGGCCAAAGTCGCCCATGATCTAGCCCAAATGAATAACGGCCGTTTTCACTTGCGGATCGATGATCTGGACAGGACGCGATGCCGCCCTGATTTTATCGATGCCATTTACGATGATCTTCGATGGGTTGGGCTTGACTGGCATGGCACACCATCATTTCAGTCAGACAGACAGACATATTACGCCAAGGCAATCACTCGTTTACACAATATGGACCTGCTCTACCCTTGCTATCTGACTCGGCGCGAGCTTGCCGAGATGACACAGGCGCCTCATGGCACCCCATATAATGACAGTCCCATCATGCCGATAAATACTGACCAGATGATAAGCGATAGCGAACAAAAACGACGCGCCGCCGAGGGCCAGCAAGCGGCGTGGCGATTGCGCATGGATGCCGCCATAAAGGCCACAGATAGCCATACGCCGTTTAGTTGGCGTGAATGCGCCTATTCAGCTGGGGCGGGGTTAAAAATCGCCACACCCGAAATATTTGGTGATGTTGTGATAGCGCGAAAGGATCTAGGTAGCTCATATCATCTTGCTGTTGTGATCGATGATATGCTTGATAATGTCAGCTTGGTCACACGTGGGGTTGATTTGCAAGCATCCACACATCTACATCGTTTGTTGCAAGCCTTGCTGGATTTGCCAACACCTGACTATCTGCATCACCCGCTGGTGACAGATGCCGACAATAAGCGGCTTGCCAAACGCGACAAGGCACAGGCTGTTGACGCTTTCAGACATAATGGCATGGATGCCGAAAGTTTGATGGCTTATTTGCCACCTTTACCGGGTTACGAATCTGTCAGGACGTAGCCTCAGATTTATTATATCTGAGAGAATAAGCTTATAAAAAATTGCTGAAATATTAACGTAATGCGGTAAAAAATCTCAATAGAATTTAAAATATGAGAAAATAAAAATAATTCCGTTTAGCGGGGTTGACTAGGAAGCTTAACTCCAGCATATCTGCGCTTGTACGAACGTTTGTTTGTGCATTTCCTCCCTAAACTTGGTCGTGAGCATGCTCACGACCCCTTTTTCATAAAATGATAGAAACATCATTTTATGAAACCCAGTTGCACTGATCAGGCTTTGGTATTGTAATATCCATAGCTGAACAGCCAGCCAACGGTGCACATAAGACAGAATACAGGCAAAGTTGCTGCCATAACCATCATTTCCCATCCAAGTTGACTATGCACGACCCCAGCAACAAGCGAGGCTGATGCAACAAGGATTGTCATTGTCAGGTCAGCAACACCTTGGACACGTCCACGCTCTTCGGGATTGGCGACTAGTGCCACCAATGAACTGCCACCGATATATAAAAAATTCCATCCGATACCCAACAGGAACAACGCACCAAAATAATGCCAGAAATCATCGCCAATCAGCGCCAGCACAATAACCATGATGTAGGCAAAAACACCTAACCCCAAAATTCGGCTAGCACCATAACGTGCAATAAGGTTGCCAGTAAAAAATGACGGCGCAAACATCGCCACAACATGCCATTGAATAATCGAGGCATTAGCCGATGTACCAAGTTGACTGACATTTACCACTTGTAACGGTGTCGCTGTCATCAGATAGCTCATCAGGGCATAGCCAAGTGCGGCGCAAAACATGCCAATCAGAAACATCGGCATGCGTAAAAACAAGCTTATCGGGCGACCCGCAAATGACTGATTTTCTGGCTTTGGAATCTTAACCCCAAAAATAAAAAGAAGGGAAAAAAGCTGAACGACCGAAGCTGTGAAAAAACAGCCTGCATAGAGAGCATCAGGCACTATATCTACTGTGTTTCGGGCAATTTCAGGCCCCAGAAAGGCGGCAACCAGCCCGCCGGTCAACACCCATGATATGGCACGCGGTTTATCCTCAGGCGCGGCACTATCGGCGGCGGCATAACGATAAAATCCTGCACAGGCCAATGAAAACCCTAGCCCCATAGATGCTATGCAGAAAAACACATAGTGATGCAATACAATCGCCATACCCTGAGATAAAGCTGATAAGACCGCAACACACACGCCAGCAATAAACACTGGACGACGGCCATATCGCGACATCAGCAAAGAGACTGGCAAGGTCGAGAGCATCGACATCACAAACATCAAAGACAAAGGCAAAGTTGACAACCATGCGACAGGCGCAAGTATGCTACCCACCAATGCTGTATTTATCATATTCACATTCATGGTTGTCATCGACAATGCTTGCGCACATGTCAATCTGAACACATTTTTTTGATTATGCTTCAAATTCAGCATTACATAATCTGCTTTAGTTTTGATGAGACATCACGTGCAAAGCCAAACCATGAATGATGGGCAAGGAATGTCACTTAGGACTTCAGCTTCCGGCCAAAGAGTTCAAGTCGGTGATCAACTAGCTCATATCCCATTTCGCGGGCAACCTGTTCTTTGAGTGCTTCTAATTCAGCATGATAGAATTCGATAACATCGCCAGTTTCCACATCAACCAGATGCTCATGATGTTCGCCTGATTCTTCATAACGGGCACGGCCATCACCGAATTCAATGCGATCGATTACCCCAGCTTCTTCAAGTAATTTGACTGTCCGATAAACGGTTGCGATCGAGATGGTATCATCTTCTTGAACAGCGCGACGATATAGCTGATCGACATCAGGATGATCTTCGGATTCTTCGATAACGCCTACGATTATCTGGCGCTGACTGGTCACGCGCATTCCCTTAGCCAAGCATTTTTCCATCAATGTGTTTGACATATGCGTCTCATTCTCTAGCAGGTTACCGATACTATAGGCTTTTACCGCACCGTTATCCACCCCCAATTGGAATGGGTTATTCTACCTCGTCTTCATCGATATTACCGTCACCAGAAACAGTTGTTGCTTCATAAGCGCGACGATCCTGCTGAAATTTGACAGCCGCAAGGGGCAAGCTACAGATGTAAACGGTGGCTAGGGCAAGATAGGTAATCCAAGGTTGCGTCACAATCCCTGCTCCGAGCAAGCCCACAACAGCCAGAATCGGCAACACACTGCCCACAGGGAGTTTAAGCCGTTTTCCAGCAAAGGTAGGAAGCGCTGTGACAGCGCCTACACCAATAAGAATGAGCCAGCCTGATACATAAAGTGCCTCACGCACCCATGGCAGGTTAAATTCAAGATCAAGACAAATCGGCACCAAAACAAGAAACGCTGCCGCCGGCGCAGGAATACCCGTAAAATAGTTTTTTGCATATACTGGTGGGTTTGGAAGTTCAGAGTCAAAGCGAGCCAACCTTAACGCAATCGAAACTGCGTAAAACAAGGTCGCGCCCCATGCCAAATTGCCGTAATCCTGAAGCGCCCATAAATAAAGCGACAGCGCAGGCACAACCCCAAACACGACAAGATCTGACAAGCTATCAAGCGCCGCACCAAAAGCACTTGCCGTTTGAAACTTACGCGCCGCGCGCCCATCAAGCGCATCAAAAACAGCCGCCAGAGCAACAAGCACAATCACGCCAGCCCAGCGCCCATCCAAAGCAAAGCGCAGTGCTGTCAAACCCGAGACAAAACCACCAATCGTAAGCATATTGGGTAGTAACCAGTATATTGATACTGACCGAAACCGCTGATTATGCGGTTTTAGATTAGCATCACTCACCGCACTGTCCCCACGTCAGGTTCATTGTAGTTTCCAGCAAGATCAGCAATGACAGTTTCACCCGCAATGGTACGTTGTCCAGCAAGAACGGTAACAGGCGTTTTAGCGGGAAGCCACACATCGACACGACTACCAAAACGGATGATGCCATATTGCTGACCCACATTAAGTTGATCGCCAACAGCAGCTTCGAGAATAATCCGGCGCGCGACAAGTCCGGCAATTTGCACAACGCCAATCTTTTGTCCGCTTTCAGTTTCCAAAACCATGTTCTGGCGTTCATTCTGTTCTGAAGCCTTATCAAGGCTTGCATTCAAAAATGCCCCTTCATGGTATGCTGTTTCAATGACCTTGCCTGCCACAGGTGCACGATTCACATGCACATCAAACACATTCATGAAAATTGAAACACGTCGCCACTCACCTGCTGGGAGCGCCAAATCGGCAGGTACATTTTCAACACCTGTTGATAAAACCCGGCCATCAGCTGGAGATATAACCAGATTATCCGTAATCGGAGTCACACGGCGCGGATTACGAAAGAAATACACACACCAAAGCGACAGCAAACATCCTGGCAGGACAAAAAGCGTCCAGAAATAGGTGATAATACCACTTGCCAAAACAAACAGGAAAATAAATGGCCAGCCAGCCGGATGAATCGGAACCAGCAATGCCTCTTTCGTACTCTTGATAATATTCATATCTTCATGCGCTCTCAATGTGTCAAAGGACAAACGTCCCGTTAAAACAGTCTGTCACCATAGACAAATGTCATGCGTCAGTCACCCGCCAATCACTAGACATGGCACTAGGGTTTAATAAACATGGTGTTTGGCAATATTTTCAGAATGCTTTAATAAAGCTAGTCGCCAGTGGACGTCAACGATGTTTGCACGGCCTTGGCATCTTCAGGCGCAATCAAACCACGTGCCAGCAGATCATCCAGCTTGCTACTCAACGCACCACGGCTAAGCAAGCGTGGGGCTTCAAGCCCATCAATACGTATTTGGATTGCGGTGTTTTCACCGTCATTTGATGCCGTATGTGAAGCACCGCTCTGGCTTTGAGGCACATCGCCATGTTGGATGTCGTTTTGATGGCCATTTTGATGCCCATTCATCATTCCACTTACAATCTTATTGGCAGAAGGCGGCGATTGGATTGTTTCATCATCACTATTCTGGAGCGTGTTATCTGAAATTTGGTCAGTTGAGTCGGTTGATTCTTCCCAAGCCATTGCAGCGCTGTCTTGATCAATATCTGGATGAATATCTGGATGAATATCTGGTTTGTTTTCGCGTTCCTGAACATCAAAAGCAGACATGCTTTGATCATTATCGAAGTTATGCGGCTTAGCTTTTTCTGCGGGCGTGACAAAAGAGTGCTTTGACTCAAACATTGGCACCGATTGTTCGGCCATGGCTGATGTTACCAACAAAGACGGTGATTGCGGGGACGCTTTAATTGTAGCAGGACGTACATTTAGAAGCGCAAGCTGATTGTTGCGTCCACGCTGAGTTATGATTTGCGTGTCTGTACCTGTCATGCGATCAATAAATTCGCCTACCAGTATTACTTGCCACTGACACGCCTCAATCTCCCATGGACGTAGATGCCAAGGCAGATCGTCCAGTGATGAAAATTTATCGCCAATCCATTTGACCGAATAAGACATTCGACCAGTTTTGGTAGAATTTTTGCGGCGTGGTCGCATTCGCAAACGGCGATTAAGCACCTGAGATATATGAATTATTTCATGTGCAACCACTTCAAGAGCATCTTTGATCCCGGCGGCCGTTGAAACCGACATCTCAAAGACCGTCGGCAATGTCACACCAAAAACCCCAGGTCTTTCTGACAGCATGTCACGTGACAATGGCACACGGATGGGACGGTTAGCAGCATCGATCAGCAAGGTGATCATTTTTTGCTGTTTTGATGTCAGCAAACGATCGGCAAAATATTGAGCGGCCGCACTTAGCAATTCTTCTTCACCAGCTGGCAAATTTATTGCGATAACTTCAATATTTTTCTGCTTTGCCATGACTTCGTAAATCCACTCTTGAACGCGCCTAGATTATCACAGCACAGTCAGGAGTACAGTATTTTGCATATTAACCGCTTGTATATTGGTTTAGCTTCATCATAAAGTAATTGCGAATAGATGAATAATTTCTGTGTAGCGTTTGTAATCACTAATGAATTTAGTTGGTAATCGCGCACAACATCAAGCCATACATCTTTTCATATGACGGTTAAAAAATAGATGTAATTTGTTAACAAAGACCTAAAAAATTAGAACTTTATCACACATTCTAATGCACATAGGTCAATCGAAAGGATGTCAAATGGATAACAACATGTTTGAAAAGGGCCTTGCACAACGCAAAGCAACACTGGGCGCTGAATATGTAGAAAATGTAATGGCAAACGCTGATGATTTCATGAAACCGTTTCAGGAAGCCATGACAGCATGGTGCTGGGGCTTTGGCTGGGGTGACGAAGCCATTGATGCCAAAACGCGATCAATGATGAATCTTGCCATGATCGGCGCACTTGGAAAAATGCATGAATGGGAACTTCATTGTCGTGGCGCCATGCGCAATGGTGTATCGAAAGAAGAAATTCGTGCCATTATTCATGTTATTGGAATTTATTGCGGTGTTCCACAGGCGCTTGAATGTTTTCGCGCGGCGAATAAAGCAATCGCTGACTTTGAAAAATAGGTGAAAATCCTGTAATAACTATATAGACAGTACAAATTGCATTTTGAAATGTGAACAAAGTTGCAAAAAATACAATAAAAACAACGTGTATATCACATAGCGTATATAAATTATGGACTTATGCGCGATTTTGAGAGAGTTTGTTACAGACAATGGCATTTTGCCTGTCTTTATGGAACCATGTTAAAACATTGATCCACGTTGAAAGATTGTGTAAGAAAGTGACAGGTAAAGGAGCATAAACTTATGCAACAGATGATGAGTTTTTTAGTTGTCGGTGTATTCGCTTTGGGCGTGCAAAGCGCTATCGCTGGCGGTTTGCCCGTGACAAAATCTGCTGATGCAACAAGCGCAGGTTCAGGCACTACCCAAGCCTCGGCCACTACGTCCACAAATTCAGCCGCAAATGATACATCGGCGTCGTCAAGTTCCAATAATGCGACTGGTTCAAATACTACATCCACAGAAACGGACGCCACAGCCACGCAAAGCGCTGAAGCAGCAGCTGGCGACGAGACCGAAAATGGCGCTGTTTTTGTTGCCATTGAAGATGATCCGCTGATTGTTGATGCCTCTGCCATTATGGATGATGATGGAATGGGTAACGTGCAAGTGCAGTGGCAGATTTCGAAAGATGGTGAGACATGGATGAATTTGACAGGTGCTGTTCATCAATCATTTACACCGCGCGAAGCCCATGTTGGCCAACGCTTGCGGGTGCAAATCTCATATGTTGATGGACAGGGCAATCTGGAAACACTTACCAGCCCTCCTTCAACAAAAGTCCAAAATGTGAATGACAAGCCTATTGGCTCACCACAGTTGGCGGGGAATGCCCGTGAAGAAGATGCGCTGGTTGTTGATGTAAGCCTGATTGCCGATGAAGACGGTGTCGGGATTTATGCCATCATCTGGCAGCGCTCAAGCACAAAGACCGAATGGCAGGCGTTCCCTGAGTCTGTTGGCGAAGTGCTTCAGCTTACCCAGGCGCATGTTGGTTATTCCTATCGTGCAGTAGTGTCATATGTTGATAGCCACGGCACCCGTGAGCTATTGATCACCAATCCATCAGAAACTGTCGTCAATGTTGATGATCCCGTTGAAGGCGAAGTTCTGTTGGCTGGTGAAGCGTCTGAGGGAGAGGTTTTAACCGCGAATACAGCGCGCGTGTCTGATGAAGATGGCATTGCAAGCATGACTGTTGGATGGGAATCATCCAAAGATGGCCGTACTTGGCGGGCGATCGAAACTGGCGGTGCTAGCCAGTTGCGCTTGTCACAAGCCCTTGTTGACAGACAGGTTCGTGCCCGCGTTAGCGTTGTTGACACATTTGGCATTGAAACAGTTATTTTCAGCCAAGCAACCAACACAGTTAAAAATGTGAATAACAAGCCAGCTGGAACGATATTTGTTAAAAGGGTTGGTGGTTAATACAAACTTCAAATCCAAAATAAAACATGAAGCTGTCCACATGATCATGTGGGCGGCTTTTATTTTGAAAAATGGTTATCGGTTCAACCCTCTGCATTATTTTGTAAAAATATGCCCAAAATATTGAATTTTTAATTTTTTGCTTTGACTATTTTTATAATAGGTACACACTAAATGCAGTATGAAGCATGTTAATTTACATCTAGGTGTTGATTACAAGCGTCCCAAACGCCTCTGGGCTTCTGCTATCGTCAAAATATCTTCAATGACCGCTATCGCTAATGGAGCTTTGCCATGCAACTGACTGACCGCGATCCTCGAACGGAATGTTCTATCCTTCCTTTTCAACGTCCTCATCAGGACACTGACAGCGTCACTACCAGCAATATTGCTGCCGTCATTGCGGTAACAGTTTTGCATCATGGCGATATGTCACCAGAAGAAAAATTGATCAGTATTATTGAAGCTAGTGGTGAGGCTGAAATCCTTGATACCGTTGATGGTATGGAAGCATTTTCTGAATGTGAACAAGCCTATAATGATGCCACCAATGATAATGACCGTATAAGCTTGGTCTAGGCGTCTGCGTTCTGGTTCACCATAAAGGCTATTGCGGCATAGATTACCTATAAAATATGGGTCATGGCCAATACCCATATAGGTATTCCAATCGCCGCAACCAGCGTCTGCACAGTTATAATTTCAGCCATCAAAGGCGCATCACCGCCCAGTTCCTGTGCCAGCGTGAATGATGACGTTGCTGTTGGCGCAACGGCCAAAACCACCAATACCAGCAAGACATCTTTATCAAGCCCAAGAGCAAGACCCACAAGCATCATAATCACTGGTAATACCAGCAATTTGGCAAGCACCGCTAGAACCAAGGCGGCCGAATGCGCGCGCAATGCCGAAATACGAATTGATGCACCAACGCATAATAACAGCATCGGCAAAGCCGCACTTCCAAGAATATTGGCCGCACCAGTGATGAAATCAGGTACCGGAATAGATAGTAAATTGACAATACCGCCAAGAATAATCGCGCCCATGAGTGGATTACGCGCTAATTCAGCCATAATAGCCCGGCCAAGATGCGCATCCTGTTCGCCTTCACGAAGCAGAAAAATAATAATCACAGCAAAAATATTGGATATTGGCACCAAAACTGCCACCGCAATCGCACCAATTTCAAGCGCGGCAACACCAAAAGCGCCTTGAACAAAGGCTAGCATCAAAAACCCGTTATGGCGTAAACCAGCCTGTATCAGTGACGAGGTTGCTGGACCACTCGCGCCTATTAAACGGCCTGCAAGAAAGCCGTAGATAACCATAACTGTGGCGGCAATGAGCAATGTCAGACAAAAAGGCAGTATGAATTCGGCTGATAAACTGGCCGTTGACGTTAGATTGAATAACAAACCAGGAAACAATATCCAGTAACAAATTTTGGACAAAGCATCCCAAAAAGAAACGGGCACGAATGCCCGCATCTTTATTAAATGTCCGACCACCACCAAAAGAAGCACCGACAGGATTGTCGAGATCATGGCGCTCATAAGGTCATATCTGTCATAAATGTAGCCTAGCCATTATCGCCTGTATCAGTTCCAAGCTTTTTGATGCTTTTCCAAGCAAGCGGCATAAGGCCAGCAGCCACAACAGCTTTCAGCACATCACCATAAAGAAACGGCATAACACCATGAATAACGGCTTTTTCAAAACCAATCATCATACTGAGCCATGCCACACCAAAGACGTAAATAACTGTCGTCCCAATCAGCATCATAGCTGCTGTTGAAATCATTGTGCGGCCCATGCCTCGTTCAGCCATGTATCCAAGCGTAACCGCAGCGATCAAAAAGCCTGCAAGATAACCGCCTGTAGGTCCAAACATATACAGCGCACCAGAAGCACCATTGGCAAACACAGGCAAGCCCAACGCACCTTCAAAAAGATATAAAGCAACTGTACAACCAGCCATCCGTGAACCATAAGTCATGCCAATCAACAATATAGCAAGCGTCTGACCGGTAACCGGAACCGGATACATAGGAACTGCAACTTGTGCAGCCGAAGCAATAAGCAAGCTACCCATTATAACCATCACAGCCTTGGCGAGATATGTACGCGTTTTATCATCCGTGAAACGGTCATTTAAAAGAGCCGCTGCCAATGTTGTAAAATGGGCGGAATGTACGTGAGCTGGCGCAGTCATATTCATCTCCTTAAAGGCTTTGATAAGGCGCCAGTATAGAGTCATGCCATTAGAAAACAAGCCACTGACGCACGGACAATTGCGTTGTTGCATTCTTCGATTACCAAATTCATATGGAATGCCGGTTGCTTATAGCTATTCAACAAGCTAAACAGCTTGCCTGTTATAGATTTTCTGTCACAGGAAATT
>Ga0209251_1002726_pt1 | contig 12133 bp, 10 predicted proteins | sample SaaInlV_100m_DNA_6_FD_184665 | JGI IMG/M metagenome (GOLD analysis project Ga0209251, IMG submission 184665) | Marine microbial communities from expanding oxygen minimum zones in the Saanich Inlet - Saanich Inlet SI073_LV_10m_DNA (SPAdes) (version 2) | ecosystem: Environmental > Aquatic > Marine...
CTCGTTTGGTTCAGAATATTTATAGCTGGTCTTTGCTTATATATCCTCATCTCTTGGCGCCGAAAAAAACTGCCAAAGCAAAGCGCATTTTGGATACGAGTATCTGTTATGGCACTATTAAATAATATTATTCCATTTACGCTGATAGCTTGGGGGCAGCAAACAATAAATGGTGGCTTAGCTGCCATTTTAAATTCAAACACTGCATTTGCAGCTGTTTTTATAGCAGCGTTTTTCATTCCTTCTGAGAGATTAGATGCAAGACGCTTGATAGGCACAATGATAGGAATATTTGGTGTTATATTAGTAATTGGCTGGGAGTCTTTGATGTCGCTCACGCTTACCTCACTTAGCCAAATGGCTGTGTTACTTGCTTCTGTCAGCTATGCCTTTGGAAGTGTGTGGGGGAAAACTAAATTGGCAGATTATGGACCATTGGATATAGCGTGTGGTACTTTGCTGGTAGGCTCCTTGATGGCGGCGCCGATTGTCGTATATGTCGATGGGATGCCTGGAGTAGACATATTTCACCTAAAATTTATTCTGATACTTATTGGATTAAGCATAGGGGGAACAGCGCTTGCTTATGTTATTTATTTTCGAATATTGGAATTAGCAGGCGCATCAAATCTGATGCTAGTAACCATAATTGTTCCTGTTTTTGCGGTTATGATTGACGCAATGTTACTACAAGAATGGATATCCCTGCAAACTTTAGGCGGCTTTTTTATTATTAGTTTAGGTCTTGCCTTGATTGATGGCAGGGTCATCAAGTTTATTGCCAAAAAGTTAGCAGCCAAATAACAGACAAACCAGAAATAATGGTGATTACAGTTGACCGTGTATAATAGGCAACAACGATAGCTGCCAGAGCTGCGATAATTCTCATATTATCTTGAAAATGGATGGCGCCGGTTTCATTTGAAATAAGAATAGAGGGCAGGATCATAGCGCTTAAAACAGACACAGGAACAAAGCGCATTGCTAGTCGCAACCAATCTGGAAGTTTATCTGGCATTAATGAAGATAACGCAAGAAACCGTGTTGCAAAGGTAAGGCAACCAGTGCAAATAATGGCAATCCAAACACTCATTGTGGTTCCTGTTTTTGGCTATTTTCAGGTTTCATAAAGTAAGTAGATATCATGGCGCTTCCTACACCGCAAAATGCAGCAATCAGAAGCCAGAGATTAAATGGCAGAAACTGAAAAATCAAAGCAGTTAATCCTGCGCAAATGGCAGCAATAATATAGGGAAACTGAGTAAGAGAGGGTATTATCACCGCGATGAAAGTAAGTGGCACAGCAAATTCAAGCTGAAAGCTATCTGGAATTGTTGGACCTGCTAAAATGCCTATCGCAGTGGAAAACTGCCAGCTAAACCAAAGTAAAAGTCCGCCGCCTAATAAATGATAATGTTGATATTCAGAAAATGGTTGCTTTGAGAAGCGTAGGTGAGACATCGCAAAAGCCTCATCTGTAAGCAAGTAACCAAGAGATATTCGCCATCCCAAAGGCAGATGGCGCAGATATTCTGACATCACCATACCATAAAGCAAATGACGAAGATTCACAGCACTGACTGTGCTTACTAGAATTGCAAATGGGGTACCTGTTGAAAATAGCTGGGTGAATATAATTTGACTGGCACCCCCAAACAAAATTGATGACATAAAAAATGTTTGAAGTGGTGTAAGGCCTGCATCAACGCCTATTATTCCAAAAACAATACCAAAAGGAATGACGCCTATCTGTAATGGAATGCCGTCTTTTATTCCTGTTAAAAATTCTCTTATTGCAGAGCTATTTTGCGATGAATTAATCAACATAATTGTATTTTTCAAAACCCTTGGCTGATACTTTAACTTAATCTTCACTTGATAGCCCTAATTTAGGAAGCTATCTTGCGCTCAGCCATCTATTTATGTAACCCCTTAGCATCAGCAAACTATAAAGGATATTCTAAAATGACCGCTGTTTATTCCGAAATAACCAATGATTATAAGGTGATTACACCGCAGGATGCAAAAAACAAGCGGGTTTTGATACGCGTTGATTTTAATGTTCCAATGCAAGATGGGGTTATTCAGGATGATACTAGATTAAAACGGGTTATCCCAGGTATAATAGCCCTTGCTGCCACTGCTAAACAGATTATTTTGGTCACTCATTTGGGAAGACCTAAAGGGAATGTTACTGCATCGCTTTCTGTTCTCCCATTGCAAGATTATCTAACTTCTGCTTTACATGAATCTGTCGGATTTGTGCCTCATTCAGAAACACCGTCTGCACTTTCACACAGCATAGATGTAAGTCACAAGATATGGTTATTAGAAAATTGTCGTTTTTATCCTGGCGAAGAACAAAATGATATAAAATTGGCTAAAGCATATGCTGATATTGCTGATATTTATGTAAATGATGCTTTTTCTTGCTCTCATCGCTCGCACGCAACGATTCAGGCAATTACGCAGTTTTTGCCAAGCTATGCAGGGCCAGTTTTAGCAGCTGAATTAGCGGCTCTTGCAAACGCAATGGAAAAACCAGCGCGTCCTGTTGCAGCGTTTGTTGGTGGAGCAAAAATTTCAACTAAGCTTTCAGTGTTAGAAAACCTCATTTCTAAAGTAGATAAATTATTACTTGCAGGGGCAATGGCAAATACATTTCTTGCCGCAAAGCAAGTGCCAGTGGCAGCTTCACTATATGAACCTGATTTAATAGATACTGCTAAAATGGTATTAGAGTTAGCCGAGTCTAAGGGCTGTGAGATCATACTACCAATAGATGGACTGGTTAGCACAAGTCTCAAAGAAGGTGGAGAGCATCATATTCGGGCGAATGGAATGCTAAAACAAGATGAAATGATTTTGGATATTGGACCAGAATCAGTCGCACTGTTCAAAGAGCATATAAGCCAGTGCAAAACATTATTATGGAACGGTCCTGCGGGTGCTTTTGAAATTGCACCTTATGATACGGCAAGCAAATCACTTGGTGAATTTATCGGAATGAGAACCAGTCAAGACCATCTCATTAGTGTTGCTGGCGGAGGAGATACTGTTGCTGCTGTAAATCTAGCAGGTGTTGCGGATAAGTTAAGTTACTTATCTCTTGCTGGCGGCGCATTTCTTGAATGGATTGAAGGAAAATCTCTGCCAGGTATTGAAGCATTAAGACCATCGTAATAAATAGATACTCTATAGGGTATAATTAATCCAGCTGTTAAGACCAGCTGTTAGGAAAGGTCCAAATATGTTTTTTGAAAGCCCGTTTAAAACAAGACTGCCAGACGAAAAAGAAGCGTTTACGGGCAGAAAAGAAGAAATCAAAACATCATCTCATCATGCTGTTCTGAACACGCCTTTACATCCGCCCTTTTCTGAAAACCTGCATCAACTTGTGGTTGGGATGGGGTGTTTTTGGGGCGCAGAAAGATTATTTTGGCAACAAGAAGGGGTTTACACTACGGCTGTAGGCTATGCAGGCGGTATCACGCCTAACCCTACTTATGAGGAAGTTTGTTCTGGTCTTACAGCCCACACAGAAGCAGTTTTAATTGTCTATGAGCCACAAGTAGTATCCTTGGATAGGTTGCTTAAAATTTTCTGGGAAGAACATGATTCTACCCAATTTATGAGGCAAGGTAATGATAAAGGAACACAGTATCGCTCAGCTTTATATGGGTTTAATGAACACCAGCTTGCACAGCTAGTTGCCTCTTCTAGTGAATATCAAACAGCGTTAACAAAGGCTGGAAAATCAAAAATCGTGACTGAGATAAAACTTCATGAATGTTTTTATTATGCAGAAACATATCACCAGCAATATTTGCACAAAGTGCCAAACGGGTATTGTGGTTTAGCTGGGTGTGGTGTTTCTTATGATTGCACCTCTTGACCTTTGGCGAAGGGCAGTTTATACAACAGCACGTTTTTTTCTTCAATTATGGAAGTTCCTATGAAAGTCGTTAGTTCTCTTAAAACAATAAAGTCGCGTGATCGTAATTGCCAGGTAGTGCGTCGTCGTGGACGTTTATATGTTATAAATAAGAAAAATCCTAGACTGAAGGCGCGCCAAGGGTAATCCTTTTACCTTGCGAATCATATATTTTTTGCCGATTTCAGGCATATGAAAAGCCAGCCCCTTTTGCTGGCTTTTAGTTTTTGTAGGACATGGCTGTATGTGAAAAACTTCGCCTTTTGTAATAGGTTCAGCATTGATTTTTCTAGACAAACCTCTTTATATTACAATTGGTATCTAAGTTTCAGGAGAAGTTCATATGGGTTTGCCAGCGCCAGAAGAAGCAATTTTATCGAGACGAGATGATATTATTGCTGGACTGAAATCCTTTCTTCCAAAAGAAACCATACTCGATAGCCTGACATCGATGCGGGCTTATGATGCAGATGGTTTATCTTCTTATCGTCAGGTACCTCTTGCAGTTGTGCTACCGACAACAATTCAACAAGTTGCATCTGTTATGAAGTGGTGCAAGGATAATCAGGTTAAAATTGTACCAAGAGGCGCTGGCACTTCTCTTTCAGGAGGCGCAACACCGCTGGCAGACGGCATTTTATTAAGTCTTGCGAAATTTAATCAAATAATGGATATCGATTATGAGAACCGATGTGTGGTAGCTCAGCCAGGGGTAACTAATCTTGCCATTACCCATGCAGTAGAAGATGCTGGTTTTTATTATGCGCCTGACCCGTCAAGTCAAATTGCTTGTTCTATTGGTGGTAATATTGCGGAGAATTCTGGTGGTGTTCATTGTTTAAAATATGGTCTTACCACCAATAATGTTCTTGCCGTTCAAATAGTGACAATAGAAGGGGAGATCATTCGCATAGGCGGCAAGCACCTTGACTCAGGTTCACTTGACTTGCTTGGTGTATTAACAGGCTCAGAAGGGTTGTTGGGCGTTGTAACTGAGGTTACGGTTAGAATTTTGCGCAAACCATCTACACAGCGTGCAATGCTGGTTGGGTTTGAATCTGCGTTAGATGCTGGTAAGGCTGTGTCTGATGTTATTTCAGCGGGTATTATTCCAGCAGGAATGGAAATGATGGATAATCCTGCGATAAGAGCAGCTGAGGATTTTGTGAATGTTGGCTATCCAAGGGACGCAGGCGCCTTATTGATTGTTGAGCTGGATGGTCCCAAAGTTGAGGTAGATTTCTTACTGCAATCTGTGGAAGCAATAATGCAAAAGGCAGGGGCAAATTCTGTTAGGCTATCTCAATCTGAGCAAGAGCGTATTGATTTTTGGGCTGGTCGCAAGGCGGCATTTCCAGCCGTTGGAAGAATTTCGCCTGATTATTTGTGCATGGACGGAACGATACCGCGAAAAGCATTACCAGAAATGCTTGTGAAAATGGCATCTTTGTCTCAGCAATATGGATTGCGAGTTGCCAATGTATTTCATGCAGGAGATGGCAATTTGCATCCGCTTATTTTATTTGATGCGAATGTTGACGGTGACTTGCAGCGTGCAGAAGCCTTTGGCGCGGATATTTTGCGACATTGTGTTAAATTAGGGGGTGTTCTTACAGGCGAACATGGGGTTGGCATTGAAAAAAGAGATTTAATGGGGGAAATGTTCAACGAAGTTGATTTAAAACAACAACAACGGCTTAAATGCGCATTTGACCCGCAACATCTGTTAAATCCAGGAAAAGTATTCCCGCAACTTCATAGATGTGCAGAACTTGGCAGAATGCATGTGCATCATGGGCGCTTACCACACCCAGATTTACCTAGATTTTAAGATATATATCCCTTTATTGGAAAGCGTTTGTAAATGCAGTCTTTTTATCCAGAAAAAATTGAAAACCTGCAAGAAATAATAGCAAATGCGGTAGCAGATAAAACAGCGCTGAAGATAGAAGGGGCTGCAACACTTGATGCCGTGGGTCACCCTGTAATGGCACAATATTCTGTCAATATGCACAAATGTAGAGGTATCATTGATTATGATCCAGCAGAGCTTGTTCTTGTGGTTCGCGCTGGAACGCCGCTAATAGAGATTGAAGCAATGCTGGCATCTGAAAATCAATTTCTTGCGTTTGAGCCTCCCCATTTTAATAAACTGTTTGATAATAAATCTACTTCAACATCTCAGACAATTGGCGGTGTTGTTGGTGCTGGACTAGCAGGCTCACGACGTGTATCTGCTGGAAGCGCAAGGGATTATTTGCTTGGATTTACAGCTGTTTCAGGGCGCGCGGAGGTGTTTAAATCTGGCAGCCGTGTGATGAAAAATGTTACTGGATACGACTTATCCAAATTAATGAGCGGTTCTTTTGGTACATTAGCTATTATGGATGAGATCACCCTAAAAGTTCTGCCTGCACCTGAGATAGTTAATAGCTGTGTTATTGCTGCGTCTGATTTAAAATCTGCACAGCAAATTATAAGCCAGGTTTTTGCAAGCCCAGTAGAGGCATCTGGCGGTGTTGTGTTGCCTGAAAAAAGTGCGTTGGCTGTTTCATTAGATATAGGCAATCATGCTGCTGCTATTATTCGCATTGAAGGTATACAGGTTTCAGTAACAGATAGAATAAATCAAATTAAGTCTATGATGCCAACTACACAAGAAATTCATATTTTAGAAAATACCGAAAGTAGGAATTTGTGGCGGTCTGTATGTGATTGCCTGCCCCTTGCAGATGCAGAACAAATTTGGCGGATTTCGGTGCCGCCATCTAAAGGTCCAGCTTTGTTTGATGCTGTTAGCAGATCAACAGAAATATCGGGTTTTCTTGATTGGGCTGGCGGTCTTGTTTGGATTGCGGGAAATAATAAAGAGCTTCATCAGATTATTCGCTCACAGATAGCATTTCATGGCGGTGGTCATGCAACACTCTTTAAAGCAGATATTTCCCTGCGTTCTACACTATCTGTTTTTCAGCCATTACCAGCAGCCTTACATGCACTTGAAATGCGAGTGCGTAATGCATTTGATCCCTGTCAAATTCTAAACCCTATGCGCACGCAACCTAGCATTGAGATATAAGGTAAGAAAGCTATATGCAGACACAATTTTCAAAAGAGCAATATCAACGACCTGAAATTCAGCAGGCAGATGAGATACTTCGTAAATGTGTGCATTGTGGATTTTGCACAGCCACGTGTCCTACCTTTGTGATTACAGGCGATGAGCGTGATAGTCCGCGAGGTCGTATTTGGATGATGCGGGATATGCTAGAATCTGACGCGCCAGCAAGTCAGGAGACCTCTTTTCATCTTGATAGGTGCCTTACCTGTCTTTCTTGCATGACAACCTGTCCATCAGGGGTTGATTATATGCATCTGGTTGAAATAGGCAGAGATTATATTCATAAAACAACAAAAAGACCGATAATAGACAGAATATTTCGGCATATGTTAGTCTTGGTTTTGCCAAGGGCAGGGTGGTTTTCACTTGCAATGAAGACAGCAAAATTAGCAACACCATTTAAAGCATTTTTGCCAGTGTCAATCAAAGCACTGATAAATTCAGTGCCAAAAAAGATAAAAAAATTGGACCCTGTCGGCTCACAAGATATAATTTATAAAGCAGAAGGACAGACAAAAAAACAAGTGATTTTGCTCGCAGGCTGCGCTCAAAGAGCAATAGAGCCTGAAATAAATGCAGCAACTATCCGTATTTTAAATAGGATTGGTGTGGATGTTATTGTTCGTAAGCAGGCAGCGTGTTGTGGTAGTCTTGCGCATCATATAGACAGGCCAACTGAAGCACAAAATTCAATTAAAAACGTTGTTCAGGCATGGTCTCAAGAAATTATTGAGAATAAAATTGATGCGATTATTGTTAATACATCTGGCTGCGGTACGATGCTTAAAGATTACGCACACTTACTAAAACAGGACCCTGAATTATCAGATGTCGCTGCCCGCATTTCACAGCTTGCTTGTGACGTAACTGAATTTCTGGCAAATAACCCCTCACTTTCATTTTCACGAAATGTAGATCTGATGGTAGGGTATCATTCAGCTTGCTCACTGCAGCATGGTCAGCAAATAACACAAGCACCTCTGATGCTTCTTGCTAAAGCAGGTGTTCAGGTTGCGCTTCCAAAAGACCCGCATCTGTGTTGTGGTTCTGCTGGTGTTTATTCTATTTTGCAGCCAGAGTTATCTGGACAGTTGAAAGAACGTAAAATAACAACATTGAATAAATTAGATGTTGATTTGTTTGTTGCTGGAAATATTGGTTGCATAAATCAGCTTTCTGAATCCAAAGCTCCAATATGTCACATTGTGCAGTTGTTAGATTATCTATCTGGTGGTCCAATACCACAATCAATAGAGATGCTGCCAGCTATTCAAGCAGCACAGTAATCAAATTTTGTAGGTTAATATGGGATATTAATCTCGTTTAAAAAAATCATTCCCTTTGTCATCCATAACGATAAAGGCTGGGAAGTTTTCCACCTCGATTTTCCAGATAGCTTCCATCCCAAGTTCAGGATACTCTAAAACTTCTATATGCTTGATTGACTCTAGTGCCAATTTAGCAGCAACGCCGCCGATTGAGCCTAGATAAAAACCACCATGCTTTGCACAGGCTTGTCTTACAGAGGCGCTTCTATTGCCCTTTGCCAACATCACCATTGAGCCTCCTGCAGCTTGAAACCTATCAACATAAGAATCCATTCTGCCAGCGGTAGTTGGACCAAATGACCCAGATGCCATTCCGTCTGGTGTTTTGGCTGGTCCAGCATAATAAATCGGATGATTTTTTACATAGTCTGGTAGACTGCCAGTTTGCTCTAATACCTCAAGTAACTTAGCGTGAGCAATATCACGGGCAACAATCATGGTGCCAGAAAGATTGACTCGTGTTTTAATAGGATGAAGAGATAATGTCTTTAAAATCTGTGTCATTGGTTGTTGCAAGTCAATTGCAACCACAGGGGTGTCGCTAGTATCATCTATTGTAGGCAGAAAGCGCGCAGGATCGGTTTCAAGTATTTCAAGAAACAATCCCTGCTGATTTATTTTAGCACGTATCTGACGGTCAGCAGAACAAGACACACCAATCCCAATAGGGCAGGATGCACCATGTCTTGGTAGCCTAATTACGCGAACATCATGGCAAAAATATTTTCCTCCAAATTGCGCGCCTATGCCCATTTCGCGTGTCATCTGAAGAATTATTTGCTCCCATTCCAAATCACGCCATCCATGACCTGTCATGTCGCCTTTGGTAGGAAGGGTATCTAAATCTTTCGTCGAGGCAGCTTTAACTGTTTTTAGCGTTGTCTCAGCTGATGTGCCGCCAATCACTACTGCTAAATGGTATGGCGGGCAAGCAGCAGTCCCAAGATTTATGATGGCATCAGATAAAAATTCACGCAAACCCTCAGGGTTTAGAACAGCCTTAGTTTGCTGATAAAGATATGATTTGTTAGCTGAGCCGCCGCCTTTTTGAATGAAGGTAAATTTATATTCATTTCCTGCACCGCTATAGATGTCGATTTGTGCGGGAAGATTATTACCTGTGTTTTTTTCTTCAAACATAGAGATAGGGGCTAGCTGAGAATATCTAAGATTACTAGACTGATATGTATCAAAAATTCCCTTTGATAACGCTTTCGCGTCACTGCCGCCGCTAATTACGCGTTCTCCTTTAACAGCAGAAACAATAGCGGTGCCTGTATCTTGACACATTGGCAGCACCCTATCTGCTGAAACCACAGCATTTTTGAGCATTTCTAATGCAACAAAATCGTCGTTCGCACTTGCTTCATCATCATCTAATATATTTCTTAATTGCTGCAGGTGAGATGCTCTAAATAAATGGCTTACATCTGCAAATGCTGCCTGTGCTAAGTAACTTAACCCAGTAGGGTCAATTTTAAGGAATGTCTCACCGTCAATTTCAAAAGTATCTACGAAGTCAGATGTCAATTTTCTGTATTCTGTCTTATCATCACCGACAGGAAGTAAAGGGGTATAGGTAAATTCAATCATCTTATCACGAGGGGTTTGAGGGTTGTTTGCGAAATGCATCAAGAGAAACGATATCAGCAGAATCAACTTTTGTATCATCTCTCTTAGATGGATTATTTTTATCTTCTATTGAGGTTATAACTTCTGTTAATTCAGAAGCTGGGGGCTCGTCGCTGGTGCTAAATTGCAAGCCAAATCCTACGGATGGGTCTGTGAAATGGGTAACAGCTGCAAACGGAATGATAAGTGTTTGTTTTACGCCTGAAAATGAGAGTGTGACGCTAAATTGCTCATCTGATACAAGTAAATCCCAGAATTGATGTTGTAATACAATCGTCATCTCCTCTGGATTAATTTCTTTTAGGCTATCATCTATTTTAACATCAGGAAATTGTGTTTTAAAACTTATATAAAAATGTGCATCTTCTGGTAGCCCATCGCTACCTGCTATCTTCAAGGCACTTTTTACAACATTCCGCAATGCTTCTTCCACCAAAAATTCATAGTCAATACCAGTTGATGTATTGTCTGTATCATTGCTCATCAAAATAACTCCCTATGGTATAAGTGAGGGGCTTCTGTTGCCAGGTGCACCCTCGAACCCCGCCTGCCAGAGCTCAATCCGACAGGACTTAAAGTTGGTTACTCAAACTGCATTACGCAGCCATTGCAACCGGAGCAGTGTTGTCATTTGCAACTACTACATTGACCCGATAACGGCGGATATCATACCGAGCGAAAATACAATCTTTACTACATGCGTCGATCCTATTTCGCCCCCAAATAGAGCTATGAGATAAATATTCATCTTGATATGACAAGTAATAAATTTATATCTTCAAAGCTTGTTTAATATGGTGGAGGCGCCGGGTACCGCCCCCGGGTCCGCTCTGCTTATTCCATAATACGTTTATCGCTATAGTCGACTTGCATCGACAAACGAATTATAGGATGAAATGAGGCAGGTGGAAAGATTAATCTTAACTTTGTGTGTAACTAAAAATAAAGTATAATTTAAATAGTGATTTAAAGGATACAATTACCATGCAGCAATATCTGGATTTACTCTCTCATGTTCTAACCCATGGCTCAAAAAGGGAAGATAGAACGGGAACAGGAACCTTGTCTGTATTTGGATGGCAAATGCGATTTGATTTATCTGCAGGTTTTCCATTATTGACTACTAAGAAGTTGCATACACGCTCAATTATTCATGAACTTATCTGGTTTATTCGGGGTGATACAAATATTGGCTATTTGCAAGATAATAAGGTTACGATTTGGGATGAGTGGGCAGATAGTAACGGCGATCTCGGACCTGTATATGGAAGACAATGGCGGGCATGGAAATCACCTTATGAAGGGCAGGCCATTGACCAGCTAACAGATGTCATAAATCAAATTAAAAACAATCCAGAATCAAGACGTTTAATTGTAAGCGCTTGGAATCCAGCAGATATCCCAGATATGGCATTGCCGCCATGTCATTGTCTTTTTCAGTTTTACGTTGCCGATGGAAAATTATCTTGCCAGCTATATCAACGTAGCGCAGATATTTTTTTAGGTGTTCCATTCAACATTGCATCTTACGCATTACTTACCCATATGGTCGCTCATATATGTGGATTAAAAGTCGGTGATTTTGTTCATTCATTTGGGGACGCCCACCTTTATTTAAACCATATTGAGCAAGCCAAATTACAGTTGCAGCGTTCTCCAACAAAGCTTCCAACCTTATCATTTGATTCTCCACCAGATTCATTAGAAGCATTTGAGTTTGAGCATATCAAAATTACAAATTATGAGGCAGCTGCAACCATCAAGGCACCGATTTCTGTTTAGCTTTTTAAGGCTAATTTGGAAGGATATACTCAATGTCAAATAGTGAAAATGGTACTTCTAAATTTCAGATGGTCTGCGTTGTTGCGATGGCTAATAATCGGGTGATTGGTGATGGGGATAGCCTTATTTGGCATCTGCCTGGTGATTTGGCGAGGGTTAAGTCAATTACCATGGGGTGTCCGTTGATAATGGGAAGGCGAACTTGGCATTCAATTGGAAGACCTCTGCCTGGACGCCTGTCAATTGTGTTGACAAGAGATACGCAATGGCACGCAGATGGCTGCATTACAGTGAACAGTTTATCACAGGCAATAGCGGAAGGAAAAAAATGGTTAG
>Ga0209251_1002735_pt1 | contig 12108 bp, 8 predicted proteins | sample SaaInlV_100m_DNA_6_FD_184665 | JGI IMG/M metagenome (GOLD analysis project Ga0209251, IMG submission 184665) | Marine microbial communities from expanding oxygen minimum zones in the Saanich Inlet - Saanich Inlet SI073_LV_10m_DNA (SPAdes) (version 2) | ecosystem: Environmental > Aquatic > Marine...
CTACTTCAGAAGATGGATTATATTTTTCTAACATAACAATTTTTTCAGATGCATCAATATTTGGTAAAACAATTTGTTCAAATATATCAGGATCGTCAACTACACCATCGTCGTCATTATCAAAAAAGTTAACTTCTATTTTTTTACTACTAATGTAGCCTTCGCTATCTCTATATGACTCGGATATTTCCCAATCAAAATCTGTTGTTAACGGATTAATTCCTTGATCATCTAATTTAGTGTTAATGTTTAATACTCGTATAGTATCAATTACTGTATTACCAGTTTTATTGTTATATATTTTATCTCTGCCATCAAAGAAAAATCTTACTTCTTCGTCTGATTCGAAAATATATCTCATAGAGCGTGTAGTAATTGTGTATGTATTACCATTAGTTTCAAATAATAACAACCAACTTGCGTCTAAATTTTGTGATGCAGTGTCACCGGCTCTACCTAGACCAAATTCGTTTACAAAATTAATATTGTCTTCTGTAATAATTTTCCATCTCTCAACAAGATAATCATATCTTAATGCAAATGTCTTATAAGTAAAAATTCTATCAATCATTTGTGATTTAACATCTGAACTAACTACTGTTGTAAGTGCTGGTATGATTTCTGCAATTGTTGGATTAATATTTGTTAACGACGGTATAATTTCGTTAAAAACAATATCTCCAGCATTGCTACCATCGTTTGCAATACTGATCACTTTAGCCCAGATATATTCAACTTGGCCTGCATGAGGGTTAGCTGTGTTTGTCATTAATGTAATATTGTTAGAGGTTTTCATAAAATGGAAGCCTGCAGGAGGAACAAATTTTACCATAGATCCAACAGTAAGATATTTTAAACTAGTGGATGTAAACCCTCCAGTTTTTAAACTTAGGCCGTCTAAATTTGCATCTGAAAATGATCCAGAACTTTCATTAGTACTAGATGAAGACTGTGTCCATATATAATTGTTTAAAGAAAAATCAATTCTTGTAAATTTATCATAATAATAATTTCTAAGTTGTTTCTTTGTAAGTATTGGTTGTATTGTATTAATTATTAAATTTTCAATATCATTACGAGTAGTAAATGTTAATCCATTTTTATCTAGATAGTATTCTTTATACAACACACCGTCATTACCATATATATTTGTTTTTGAATACTTTCCTGTAGAATCAATTAAATCAAAATATCTACTTATACCACTTGAAGTTCTATTTACACTTTTTGTTTTTATTATTTCTTGACTTATTGTACTTGGCACAATATTATAATCTTCAGCAGTAACCATTCTATTTTGAGTGTAATAAACTGCCGGAGCATTTAACTTAATGCTTTCGTTTGTTTCAGATGATGCACTATTTAAGACAGAATATTTTAAACTTAATTCAAATGTTAATGTTTCTTCTATTCCTTCTGAAGAAAGATAATCAATGTCAATTGTAATTTTTTGCATACTATTAGCAGTAATATTTAATGACGAATTTGCACTAGTTCTAAAATAACTTTTAAATGATCCTTGAGGAAGATTTCCAAATATTCCGTCACTAAAGACTAAATCAATTTTATCATCTAAACGTGTAACTACGCTATAGATATTTTTTTGTGTACTCGATAAGTTATTGTAAACAGCATTGTTTCCTGTTGCACTATCAACTTTTTCCCACAAATCAGTTTCAAACCCAGATGTGTTTAATTGATATAACCAAACATCTGTATTATTAACGTTATTAGTTTCAATGCTAATTACTTGATTAGTCGACGGAGTATCAATTGTAAATGTTCCGTCTTCTAATAACCCTTGTTTAAAGTGCATAAAGAATCCAGTGTTTGAACTGCCGAAACCTTTGTTATCATCTCTATAGATAAATCCTAAATTATTTCCTGCTAATGGTGGTTCTTCAATTATTTCATCAGATGTTAGTTCAGCTGAAACAACTTCAAACGGAATATTTTTTCCATCAATAACTTTTGAAAATCTATAGATTGGAAGATCAGTTGACGATCCGTTCAGTTTATACTGTTGCGAGGATATATTGTTTACTTTAGCACTCTGTCTTGGGCGGCCAAATTTATTTGTTGACGGTAATGCTGCATTTAAAATTTTTGTAAATTGCTCGTACCAGTCAGGGTTAGTGTTATCATTCCACAACACACTTTGACGACTAATATTTGATCCGTTTGCATCTATAACATCTTCTGTAGTTTTAATTGACTCGACTTTTAATAAGCCACTTGCAGCTAAATTACGTTTTGCATTATAACTTAGCAGCCTAGCTAATCTTAATATAGATTCTCTACGTTCTGCAAGCTCAAGAAAGTTTTCACGAGAATTTAGATCAATACGGAACGAAAGATTTTGACCTAAAAAACAAATCATATCAATTAACGCAAGATATTCAGATGACTCTATATAATCGTTAAAATCTTCTGGATAGTTTTCTCGTAGATAACTAATCATAGTTCGTCTTAGGTTATCAAAATCATAACTTTTAAAGTTTGCATTACGGAAAGATTGATAAATTCTTTTCCAATCTTCAGCAACTAAAAGTCTGTTTTGTCTATCGGTTGATGACATATTCGTTCCTCATTTTAATTACTAATATTTATCGTATTAAGTTAAGTGCTATTATATTAATCCGTTGTTTTGATCAAATGTAAAACGTAGAGACTCTGTAATATTATACGGCAGATACGTAAGTGTTGTTTCAATTTGCAAACCATTTTCATAATCAGTTACAATTACTTCTTCTATTGTAACTCTAGTGTCATTTTGTAACACACTGTTTACATCATCTATAACTGCTTCTTTTAGCTCTTCAGTTAATGGCTCAAATAAGACATCCCAAATAATTGTTCCAAAATTAGGATCACTTAGTTTTTCTCCCTTACGTATATGAAAATGATTTATAATGTCTTGTTTTATAAGTGCAATATCGTTCAATCTGTAAGTTTTATTATTAGGATTTATTGTGCTAAATCCTTTATACCAAGATTGTACAGATTGATCTGGAGTACTACTATTTTTAGTAACTTTTACTGTTTTGTATAAATTTTTCTGTGGCATTTTACTTCCTTAAACTGTACTATCTTCTGCACCAGCACTAATAGTTGATCCGTCTATAGGTACATCTAACTCTGCTGGTATTGCCCAGTTGCGTCTAATAGTTAGTGTGTATTGACTGTTTGATTCAAATCTATAGTTTGATATTTTTGCATTGTCGCCTTGATTGCCGCCAAGCACTTTGAAACGTTTATTTTTTGTATCTACTTCCCAAACAAACCCTACATGGCCGCCGCCTCTAGTTTTTGATTTAAATACAACAACATCTCCTTTACGAATCTGTGATGTATTACGCCAGGCAACTTCTGCACCATAATTTTTGTATGCTTGCGAACTCATAGATTTTAAACCGCCTATTCCTGCTTCTTCTAAAGCCCAACTTACATAAGCAGCACACCAAGCAAATGCCATAGAACTACTATCTCTTTCGTATGATTGATTACATACTCTATATGTCTGCAATATTCTTGGATTACCCGGATTACCTTTTTCAGTCCAATCCTGTGATAAACAATTTTGTAGTAACGCTACAAGTCTTTCATAACCAGGATTTTGAGGAACAGGCCCTGTAATTTCTGCACCTGAAATAGTTCCTTGTTCTTGTCCTGGAATGCCTCCTGATGATGTATCTTGTCTTCCACTTTGATTAGAATAAGATAAAAATTGTTGATTAGTTACAACGTCTCCTTCAAGATTCTGTTCAAACTCGCCGTCATAATTAAAACGCTGTGATTCTGCATTAGGAATCTCATCAGTGTAGATTGGAATGTTAGGACTTATAACTTCACTTGCTGGTATTACTACATTACACATTATCCAAATCCTCTATCATCTATAGGAGCACTATACCAAGTACTATCTGCATCAACTACTGCAAAGAATTGCTGATCGTGATCTCTACCCAATTCATATCCTCGTTCAGTGCCAGCAATACAAAGTCTCATGTTACCTAATATGCCTCTTCCTTTGTCTTTATACCTATCTTTCAAATACGCAGCACAAACATCACACGAAAGTTTAAAGTCAGAAAGAAGCAACCCTGGATTATCTACAATATCAACACCAAATGGATTATTGTCTGTAATTGGTGCATTTGTTAATCCTGCAAGTTTTCCGTAACGCTCATAATTTCCTTTACCAGTTAGCTGAATAAGCCCTCTACCGAGATAGTTTCCACCATCACCTGCTGCATTATTGCCCATACCTGGTCCTATTGTACTTTGATAACCGTATACTAATTCAAAGAACTGGAATTTATCTTTTTTAATTTCAGTTAATTGTGAATCGCTTACAGTTCTTGATGCACTAAAAATACTACGTATTCTGTCATTACTTGTTCCGCTGTAACTTGATTCTTCAGTAGCACTAATTTGACTTTCGGTATTTGCACATGCAATGGCTGCTTTTACAAATTCTTCATTAAATCCTGCTATAGTTCTTAGTGAAGCTGCAAATATTCTTGCACGTTCTTTTTTGTCTGCAATTTCTTCAGGTGTGCCAGTTGGTATTTGTGAACCGCCTAATGTAGGTGAGGATGTAACACCGCCAGGTGTATTACTTGCTGCAATCGAGCCGTTTGATGCAACACTACCAGATACATTTGATGCTGTTCCTAAAGGTGCATTTGTACCTGTAACATTACTATTTCTTAAAAATGTATCAGGAGTCTGTGGCGCATAACTATCTATAGGTGTTTTACCTGCTTCTGTATTTTCAGGAGTATACGCTGCTGGATTTAAGTTTTCGTGTTCATACCATGGCTCGTGTCCAGGGCGGCGTGTTGTTTGTAATGCTTGTTGTGGTGGAACTGGAACAACTGGAGATGCAGCATCTGCAATTTCTGCATCTCCTGCTATAGCTGCTGTGCCAGCTGCTGGTCCGTTTAAGTGTACTTCTGCACCAGTTTGTGTGATGTTTGCACTAGCTCGTAAATCTAAGCCGCCGCCGGCTGCTGTTACAAGTGCTGCTGTGCCAGCATGTATATCTGTTTGCTCTCCAGACGATAATTTAGTGTTTGTTGCAGACTTGACATCTATAGCAGCATCTGAATTTACAATTAAATTACCAACTGCTTTAACATGCCCGTCACCATCAGTTGTAATTTTTAAACCAGCACAAGCATCTATATTCATATTACTAGTTGTACCTAAAAATAAATCTTTACTGCTCTGTAAAGTCATCTGATCTTGCGAAATTAAGGTTGTACTTTGTTCACTATATAAAGATAAAGTACTTTGTGCATTTGCATTAAAACTTGTACCTGTACTAAAAGATGTATGTGTTCCTGTTTTTACATTTCGCTGATCACCTGCAGATTCGCTATGATTTCTACCAACAACAGTATTCATATCTCGTATTGCAGTAAAATTAATATCTCTATCTGCGGTAAAATTTAAATCTTGCGCACTATGTACACTAATGCTATCTTGTGCATAGATATCAATTTTACCATTTGCTGTTAATTCTATCCAACTACTGCCACTACCATGAGATATGTAAACTAAATCTTCTGTATTATGAAGTAAAATTTGATGACCTGTTCTTGTACGTATTCTTGTAAGTTCATTTGCAGGTAAAGTTTTATCTCCGCCTGATTCGCCAGCACGTTGATTTGTATACTCCATTGGCGTATCTTTAGCTGGTCCTCTACGTAACTGTGTTTCGTCACCGTCGTCCATTACAAAACTCGAACCGCCTAAACGATTAACAGGTATTGTAGCTTTGTGTTCTTTATCGCCGTACCTAACCTTAGGTGCGCCTGGTCTTTTGTCTAACGGCCCAGGTGTATTCCACCCATAAACATTAGATACTGCTCCTCGTCTAGCAGAAGTAGTACTTAGACCTCGAACTTCGTCTTTATCTAATCCTTGATTAAACATTCTATTTGCATAATCAACGTTGACTGGTTTATTATAAGCAGTTGGATGGTCGCCTCTTGTTTCTAATAGTTTGTTAAATTCACCTACAGGTAATTTTGTACCTGTACTGTTGTAAGAAGTAGAAGCCCTACCGTCAGGAACCATAAAGTTCATATGTGTATCTTGTACACATCCTATCCAATATCCTTGATTAATTTTTCCTTCAGCAAATATTACAAGGACTTTTGTTCCAATGTCTGGCGGAACTGCCCAAAATCCGTAACTTTTTTGTGTAGCATTATATTGATCTTTTTTGCCGCTTCCTGCAAGGGGACTAACTCCGTAAAACGGGCTTAGATATTTTACCGTTACTAACTGTCCTGACTTTTCGGGACTATTTCCTGATGATGAACTTTTTAGCAATTCAACTTCTAAACCACCTCCGTAATACGGATCTAGATGACTTACTATAAGTGCCTCGTACGGTCCAGTATTATGTAAATCAGGAGTTAGTGCTTTTTTATTACTGCGTTTATCTTTCATTAAAATCCTCGTATAATACCACGTTTAATATCTGCTAAACGACTATTAACATTTTCTGTTCGAGCTGTTCTTGCTAAAGCTACTTGTTCTTTAATTGTAGGGTTATCTTGCGCATTTGCGGCTGCCGGAGTTCCTGTTGCTCTTCCTGAATTATCTAACACTCCGGCGTTTCCGTCAAATTGTTTGTATGCACTTTGTCCTGTTGATCTTCCTTCTTGATTAATTCTACGTATGCATTCTAATTCTTGTGTAAATCTTCCGCCAGCAAATCTTGATTGAACTTTGATTACCTTATATAACCCACTAAACGGTTCTACAGGAACTGTATCTTCTGGAAAATCCATAAGTCCTGTATTATCATTATAATCAATTGGGGTTCTAAAATTTATAATAATATCAACTTCACTTCGTTGATAATCCATTTGTCCGTCTTGTGTAATATTTAATGTTCCAGCTCTACTATTATAATTTCCCATTCCGCTGTCTGATAGATAATAAGGATCTCCTATAATATTAAAAGTAATTGTAACTAAATCAACTCGACTGTTTACTATACTATCATGAAAAGATCTAGCAACTCTAGTAGCAACACTTTCACTGCTGCCGCCTCCTATAGTACCAGTACTGTGTGTTCCTGTTCTACCTGTGCGTCCTCCGTTCTGACCTGCAGAGCCGCCTTGGCTAGGTGTTGCTTGAGCTTCTCCGGTTGCACTCGTACTAGATTTTGTAGAAGTAACACTAGTTGCTGAAAGTGCATCACCGTCAGCACTTAATGCACTAAAAAATTGGTTATTTAGATTAATTTCAAAATCTAATATATCATTATTTGCACCGGTATAGATATAATCATATTGTTTATTAGCAAGTTGTTTTAATCTTTCAAATCCTGGAGCAGTTTGTGTTGGACTAGAAATTGTTGCTAGATGTACTTTATATGGCACAACTTTATATACATAAATTTTTGGCATTGTGCCTGTTCGACGTTGTTCTTCAGCATCTGCTATTGGATATACTTCGGTTTCAATTTTAAACCAATCAACCATTCCAACACTATCAGGACGAGGTTCGGCAAATTTTTTACCGTAATCACTAATAATTACAAGTTCTTCAATAATATCTTGTATTTTTGAACCTTTAGGAAACGTGTAAGTTCTTAAATCATGACTTACACTCATTTTATCATTTTCAAATAATAATGTTTCTTCGTTATAAGTTAAACCTGCTTTATTTAAAGGATGATTTCCCGGAACATCAATACTGTTTGCAAGTGTAGATTTACCAATACTATTAACATTGCCACCTATATTTTCTTTTAATTTTCCTGATATGTTTGATTTACGTGCAATATATTCTTTTGAGCTTTGAGTAACTGCTGCTCTATTAGTCGAATTTCCAATTCCAATGCCTAAATCTCCAATATTAAATCTAGGTACACTAGGAGCATTGCCGTTTTGTGTCATATCATAAAGTACACTCTGTATATTACTTCTGCTATCTGCTGATCCTGCGCTACCACTGGTAGATGCAACATCTTTAGGAAAAATAATTACAAATTCACTAGGTCTAGTTCCTTGCCCTACGTCAATTTGTTCTATCATTTGTGCATTAATTGTAGCTGATAAACTTTGGGGACCTGACTCTAAAATTTCATCTAATGTAGATCCTGTTAATTCAACATCATTGGTCATTGTTTGTATTGCATTAGTAAGACTAATTTCATTATATGGAACTGCGGTGACATCATATACAGTGCCGCCGCCAGTAACATTCATATCCATGTTTACTATTTTAAGAGGAAAAAATCTTTTACTTACACTACCAATAAAATTTCCATCGTCATCTTGACCTAAAAATTCTAAAGTAAGCAATAGAGGAGTTTCAAGATAATTTCTATATTCTTCAGCAGCAGCAATTTGTAGAGTTTGTAAAAATAAACCCATGCTATACGGTTCCATTACTTTAAACTGAATGTTAGTAGCATTTGTAGCTCGCTGTGATGTAGTTGGAGCAATAATTGCTTCAATGTCTATATCATCTATAAAGTATTCTACTCTTCCAGATTCGCCTTCATATGCAGTTATAGCTTTTGTTGCTGCTAATCCTCCACCACTTTGTAATATTGTCTTTACACTTTGACCTGCTCTATAAGTTTTTTCAGGATATGCCATTTGAGTACTTGATAATACTGCTAAAGTAAATTTAAATGTTCCATTTGAAAATTGTTCTAATTCGTTAGGTTCTTTACCCGAACTACCTATACTACCACTACTAAACTGCGGTAGTATAGGTTGTCCATATTCGCCGTCATTAAACTCTCGTGCTGCTTGATTGAGGTCATTTGTTCTGCCTGCAACATACGCTTTGATAATATCTTCGTTTGATGCCATGCTATAATCCTAAAAGTTCACGTAAAGATGGTCCGTTTAGTAAGTATATTTGTGTGCCTGCTTTAAAATCAAAAACAGGATCGATTAATATATCCATATTTCGCTGTGCAAACACCCACCATAATTTATGATTATTATATATGTAATTTGCAGCTAGATCAGGACGTTGGTGAAATATTGGTTCAATAGTATATAACACATCACTTGTTGTTTTTGGCACTGGTCTGACTTGTAAAAAATCTAAATAATTTTCTGTATACGGAGTTGCTGCATAAGGACTAGATGAATCGTATGCCATTACATAAATCCTCCACCTGTTTTAAGATAGCTGCCACTTATAAACTTATCTAGACTAAATTGCTCTACCTTACGTCTACTATATTGAGGTACTAATGTAAGTGCAATTTGACACTTAACAGGTACAAATGTTTTTCCGCCGCCGCCAAATGTTGTTTCAATATAATCAACGTCAGACGGTAAGTCAATCATAAATGTTTGTAATAATACTGGAATATTATTAAACACAAATTGTCCGTATCCGTTTAATTTTAATAAAGGTGGCGGGTTGCCTTGGTTAGATGTTTCGCCATATGCCATTTTTGTTGAACTTCTTAAAAAGTGCATCACAGCAACCCAATATTCTGCGTCAGCTTCTGTCTGTTGAACAAAGTCTCCTGTAATTGTCATTTGATCAACTTGGCTATTTTGATAAGCATAAAATGGATAATTACTATGTACAGGATGCATTGCATCATAATTTGCTGTATGATTAACAATAACTGTAGGAGTATAAGGAAAAACTACACCACCGGTGATAGATAACGGCGCCATTATATCTGTATAAGATCCTTTCTTATATCCAAGTTTAACACGCCAATCAGAATTGTAACCTGACCAAACTGCATTAGAAGCTGTGCGTTGCTGCATAATACCATCTCTTGGTGCTGAAGACGATGTTCTTCCGTATTGAGTGTTGAATCTATCTTCACTTATTTCTTTGCCAATTTGATCATACGCTTGGTAAGATCTAGTACGTCTAGTGGTCATAATAATAAACTCCTATACTACTATTTAGTTGACAAAATTAAGTATGTATATTATAATATATAGTAAATACAATCTAGTTAGGAACTATAAATGAGAAGACAAAATTATCTAAACAACAAAGATATGCTAAAAGAAATACATAAATCAAAAATGAGTTTTTGTAGTTATACAGAAAAAGACTATGCACAATACGATATAATTTTATCCGAAATTAAAAAAATTAATGTTAGAACTATTGCAGAAGCAAAACGCAATAAAGCAAAACGTTTAGGCAATGCTGAGTACGAAGCACGTAAACTAGCTGGAGAAAAAGTAAAACAAGCTGAATGTGAAATTGATTATAGAAAAATTACAAAAGAAGAATTAATATTTCGTATTATGACATTTGATCATGTACCCGACGAACCTGGAAGGAAGAAAACTCCTAAAACAGTTGCAGATACAAAAACAAAATTAAACTTTCCTCCCTTTCAACATTATAAATTTAATGATCAAGGAGAATTATACTGTGTAGGTAAAAGCCATTGGGTTGGTGCTATGGGAAACGGTTATTTTAGTAAAGATCACGGAAAAGCAACTAATAACCTTGCTATGATGTGGATGAAACTGTGTGAAAGATACGCAACACGAGGAAATGTGAGAGGATACACCTACAATGATGAAATGCGTGGACAAGCAATATTGCAACTTGCTCAAATTGGTTTACAGTTTGATGAAAGCAAATCAAACAACCCGTTTGCTTACTACACAGCGGCAGTCACAAACTCATTTGTACGTGTTATCAACATTGAAAAACGCAATCAAAACATTAGAGACGACATCTTAGAACAAAACGGATTAGATCCTAGTTATACTAGACAACATGCAGGAGAATGGGAAGCTTCTGTAAAACGAGAGCAAGGCATCAAATAAACCTCTTGACTAATCTTATATAATCGTATATAATTGTATATGTAATCGTATATAGAAGGATCTTCATTTGTTTAAAAAAGCAGCAGTCTTTACAGACATTCATTTTGGATTAAAAGGCAACAGTCGTATGCATAATGATGACTGCGAAGCCTTTATAGACTGGTATATTGAACAAGCCAAGGCACATAACTGTGAAACTGGTATCTTCTGTGGAGATTGGCATCACAATAGGAATGCACTTAATCTTACTACAATGGATGCAACAATACGTTGTATGGAAAAACTAGGTTCTGCATTTGAAAAGTTTTACTTCTTTGATGGTAACCACGACTTATACTACAAAGACAAACGTGATGTAAATTCAACAGCATTTGCACAATATATTCCTGGTATTACATTTATTGACGAGATTACTACTATCGACGATGTAACTCTTGTTCCGTGGTTAGTAGGCGAAGAATGGAAGAAACTTAAAGAAATTGATAGTAAATATATTTTCGGTCATTTTGAACTTCCTAGCTTTTATATGAATGCAATGGTTCAGATGCCCGATCACGGTGAACTTAGAGCTGAAGACTTTGCTAATCAATCTTATGTGTTTAGTGGCCACTTCCACAAACGTCAACAACAAGGTGTAGTACACTACTTAGGTAATGCATTTCCGCACAACTATGCTGATGCATGGGATGATGATCGTGGTATGATGATATTAGATCGTGAAAACAATGCAGAGCCAGAGTACATTAACTGGCCCGACTGTCCTAAGTATCGCACAACTACACTAAGTAAACTTCTTGATCCTGATCAAAATATTATTAAAAATAATATGTATTTGCGTGTTACTATTGATGTTCCGATTAGTTACGAAGAAGCAAGTTTTATTAAAGAAACTTATATTAGTCAATATAAGTGCAGAGAGATTACACTTATACCGCAAAAACAAATTGAAGAAATAACAACCGAATTAGATATATCAACATTTGAAAGCGTTGACGAAATTGTATCTAAAGAAATATCAGCTATCGATAGTGATAGTTTTAATAAGAAACTTCTATTGGACATCTATAACGAACTATGATACGTATTAAAGATTTAACCGTAAAGAATTTTATGAGTGTTGGCAATCAAACTCAAGCAGTTGATTTTGATAAGGAACAACTAACTCTTGTATTAGGCGAAAATTTAGACCAAGGCGGCGATGATACAGGATCACGCAACGGTACAGGCAAGACAACAATCATTAATGCGTTGTCATATGCATTGTATGGCACTGCTCTTACTAATATTAAAAGAAACA
>Ga0209251_1002743_pt1 | contig 12083 bp, 10 predicted proteins | sample SaaInlV_100m_DNA_6_FD_184665 | JGI IMG/M metagenome (GOLD analysis project Ga0209251, IMG submission 184665) | Marine microbial communities from expanding oxygen minimum zones in the Saanich Inlet - Saanich Inlet SI073_LV_10m_DNA (SPAdes) (version 2) | ecosystem: Environmental > Aquatic > Marine...
CCTGCCTTTATGTTCAGATCCTTGATCTTTTTGCGCAAGGTATTCCGGTTTAGCCCCAAAATATCGGCGGCGCGAACCTGATTACCACGGGTGACTTCTAACGTGGCGAGAATAAGCGGATGTTCGACTTCGCGCAAAATACGGCCATAAAGCCCCGGGGCGGGCATGCCGCCTTTCAGGGCCTCAAAATAACGCCGGATATGCGCATCAACTGACTCGGACAGGCTTTCGGCATCTTCATTCAAATCGGCTTGGCTGGCTGGAAATTCATGTTCAACCGCCGCCGCATCAATGCTGTTATCGGCGTGAAGCACCAGCATGCGCCTGACCAGATTTTCCAATTCGCGCACATTGCCCGGCCAATGCCAGGATTTCAGCGCACGTAACGCTTCTGGGGTAAAGGTTTTTGACGGCAGCCCCTCCTTGACCGCATGAAGCTGGAAATGCGCAACAAGCGGGCCGATATCTTCAACGCGTTCGCGTAATGGCGGCAAGCGCAATGGCACCACATTCAACCGGTAAAACAAATCTTCACGAAACAGGCCTTGATGCATGAGGTGATGCAAATTCTGGTTTGTTGCGGCAATGACCCTGATATTTGTTTTGACCGATCGCTGCGCACCAACGGGCAGATATTCACCATCCTGCAACACCCGCAAAAGCCTTGTTTGAGCCTCGGGCGGCATATCGCCGACCTCATCAAGAAATAGCGTTCCGCCCTCAGCCTGTTCAAACCGGCCTTGATGATGCTTTGCCGGACTAGACCCATCATCCTTGGCCCGCCCGAATAATTCGGCTTCGACAAGGTCACGCGGTATCGCGGCAAGATTGATCGCGACAAAAGGGCCAGCGCGGCGGCTTCCAAGATCATGCAGCGCACGCGCAACCAATTCCTTGCCCGTCCCGCTTTCACCCGTCACAAGGACGGTTAAATCGGTGCTAACAACCCGCGCCATCGCTTTGAAAATATCCTGCATTGGGCGCGACCGGCCAATTAACGGGCCGCCCTCTTCGATTGAGGCTGTCTTGGTACTTGACCGGCTTGGCGTGCCGATGGTTTCAACCGCGCGCTGCGTCACCTCGATCAAACTGCGCAGTTCAAATGGTTTTGGCAGATATTCAAAAACGCCAACCTGCTGGGCTTTTACGGCGGTCAGCAATGTTGAACGCGCGCTCATCACAATGACCGGTAAATCGGGGCGGCGTTCTTGAATGCGGGGCAGCAGATCAAGCGCATCACCATCCGGCAAGGCAACATCGGTAATCAAAACATCGCCTTTGCCGGATTCGATCAATTTCCACAAACCCGCCGCCGTGCCGCTTGATTGCACAGCATAGCCCTGACGGGCAAGCGCCTGCTGCACAACAAGCCTGACCGATTTATCATCCTCAGCAACAAGAATAAGCGGTGGCTTTGCATTCATTCGGCTGATCCTTTTGCCGGTTTCGGTGGCGAAGACGCCGGTTTACCCGACTCGGCAACCGGAAAATTCATCCGAAAGGCGGTTCGACCCGCCGTTGAATCCACCTCAATCATACCGCCATGATCAGCAACAACGCTGGCAACCATCGTCAAGCCAAGCCCACTGCCACCATTGCGCCCCGATACAAACGGGTCAAAAATATGGTTGCGGATATCTTCGGGAATGCCGCGCCCATTATCGATAATATCAACCTGAACCGGCACATGCGATCCGCCATCGCTTGCCGCCAATGACAGGCGGCGACCGCGTGAATAGGATGTTTTTATCACAAGTTCTGCATTTTTATCAGTTGCTTCTGATGCGTTTTTGATAATATTAATGAAGGATTGAATCAACAGGTCACGATGCCCATTCACCAATGGCAAGGACGGATCATATTGCCGGCGGATCACCAGATGCGCACCATAAGATGCCGCTGCCAGCCCAAGACAATGATCTAAAACCTCGTGAATATTCACCGGGCTAAGAACAAGGCGCGCACCACCGGCAAAGCCTTCCATACGATCAAGAAGCGCGGCAACCCGGTCACTTTCCTCGACAATCATGCGGGTCAAGACGCGGTCTTCATCGCCAAGCCCGGACTCCAATAGCTGGGCAGCGCCTTTAATGCCGGCAAGCGGGTTTTTGACCTCATGCGCCAGCAGAGCCGCCATTGCCGAGATAGACCTTGCCGCACCGCGAAATAGTGACTGGCCGCGAAGCCGTTCAGCAAGCGCGCGCTCTTGGATTGACACCAGCAGGCGCGGCGTGTCACCAAACGGCGTGATTTGCACATTGACAAGCTTTAGCCCCAGCTTTGGCCCTGCCAGTTCCAGCCCTTGATCACCTACCGACACATGCTGATCGCGGGCGCGCTGCAACATCGAAAACAAGCTACCATCAGCCGGAATAAATCCATCTAGCGGCATGCCAGACAGGATCATCTGGCTTGATTGAAAAAACATCTCAGCCGCTTGATTGAGATAGATAAAGCAATTATCCGCATCCAAAACAAAGATCGGGTTAGGCAGGCTGGCCAGAATCTGCGCCATGCTAACGCCCGAATGGTGATCGAGATCATGGTCATGGTGCAGATATGCGGTTTGATCGGTCGCATCTGACCTGTCTGACGGTATTGATTTTGACGGCGAACGCATCACGCCGCCACATCGCTTGGGTCAAGCGCTTCAAAAAATTCATCGACCGCCGCGAACACCATTGCGGCATCGGTATTGTTATTGGCAATATCACGCAATTCGGCAGCACCGGGAAGACCATGCGCATACCACGCGATATGTTTGCGTGCCAACCGCATCGCCGCGGTTCCATAATGGCTAAGCATATCGTCAAGATGCGCCCGCATCAGATGATGCCGCATACCGATTGACGGGGTTGGGCGAACCGCCTGTCCCGCCAGAAAATCACCAGCCTGCGCCAAAAGCCACGGACGCCCTTGCGCCCCGCGCCCGATCATCACACCAGCTGCCCCGCTTTGTTCAATCGCCTTTTGCACTGTGTCAAGACAGGTAATATCCCCATTCGCCACCACCGGAATATCAACCGCCGCCACTACATCCGCAATTTTTGCCCAATCGGCCGCGCCATTATACATCTGACAGCGTGTTCTGCCGTGGATGGCCAGCATCTTGATTCCGGCATTTTCAGCCATCTTGGCAAGTTGCGGCGCATTCAGGCTGTCATCATCCCAACCAAGCCGCATTTTCAACGTAACCGGCACATCAACAGCATCAACCACAGCCGCCATAATGGCACCGGCAAGATGCGGATCTCGCATCAAGGCCGAGCCTGACAATTTGCCAGTAACCTTTTTGGCAGGGCAGCCCATATTGATATCGATAAAGCTTGCACCAAGATCAGCACAGATTTTCGCCGCTTCGGCCATAACCGGCGGTTCCCAGCCCGCAAGCTGGATTGATAGCGGTGCTTCGGCAATCGCTTCGGTTCGCAATTTCCGCATTTCGCTTTTCACATCGCGAAGGACGGCGGCGCTGGCAATCATTTCGGTCACCACCAAACCGCCGCCACAGCGGCGTACAGCGCGGCGAAACGGCCAGTCGGTTACCCCTGACATCGGCGCCAAAATGGCCGCATGGGGCAAGATGTTTCCATCAATAGCAAGAGACATAAAAGACCCCGAAACAGACCCGAAAAGACAAGCACCGATAATGAACATCGGTAAAACGCCCACATAATAGGCAATTAATGCACAAAAATCCATCACTTAACGTCAATTGCCGCCAAAGCACCAACAATATGATCAAATTGGCGAACCGCCCTGATGGTACGCGCTTGCCAAGCTGAATATCCATTGGACAAAGCGCCAGACATTGGGGATAAGAAGGACTGTCATGCACGAAAAAATTATCTCACGCCCAGATCAATCCGGCAGCAATTCATGCGCGGCGATTATTGTCGCCGCCGGATCAGGCGTGCGCGCGGCCAGCACAAGCAAATTCGCCTCGCGCCAAGATAGCCCCTTGGGGCATGATGACTTTGGGCATGATAATTTTGCGATAAATAATTTCGGGAATGACCTGCCAAAGCAATTCTGGCGATTAGGTGACAAACCGGTTATCGCCCATGCGTTTGATTATTTTCATCACCATCCGGCGATTGCTGCCATCATTCTGGTCGTGGCCGAGCCTTTTATCCCCCATATGGCCGATATTTTACCCGAAACGCAGAAACCCGTTCATCTTGTCGCTGGCGGGGCCACACGCCAGGATTCGGTTCACGCCGGTTTGACCGCCCTTGCTGGCCTAAAAAATTGCCTAAATATCGACTATGTTGCCATTCATGATGCTGCCCGTCCCTTGATACCAGCCGATCTTTTGGGCGGTTTAATCGCCGCAATAGACAATAGCAATGACGGCAAGCAGATAAACGAAATCATTGGCGCGGTTCCGGTTTTGCCGCTTGCCGACAGCATCAAAACCATCGACAAGGACAATAGCCACGACAACCCGACAAGCCGCCGCGGCCTTATTAGTGGTGGCCTTATCACTGGCGGCATCGACCGAAGCCAGCTTGCCGCGGCGCAAACACCGCAATTATTCCGCCGCGACATCATCACCAAGCTGCATGATGATTTTGCCGGCAAAGGCGGCTTTACCGATGATTGCAGCCTTGCCGAAGCAGCCGGTTTCAAAATTACCATGATCGATGGTGCCAAACAGCTTATGAAGCTGACCGATGCTGATGATTTTGCTATGTTATCGCATCGTGTCGCGGCCGACAGCGCGATGCCAAATTACCAGCAGCAAACGGATGATAGCAGCATGACAGAAACACGCTTTGGCACCGGCTTTGATGTTCATAAATTCAGTGATAAAGCTGGCCCCATCTGGCTTGGCGGCATCAAACTGGATAGTGACCGCCGTATGCTGGCACATTCGGATGGTGATGTTGGATTACACGCCCTATGTGACGCGATTTTTGGCGCGCTTGCTGATGGCGATATTGGCGCCCATTTCCCGCCATCTGATCCGCAATGGCAAAATGCCGATAGCACGATATTTCTGGATTTTGCCACCAAACGTGTTTTGGCACGCGGCGGCCGGATTATGAATCTTGATCTTACCTTTATTTGCGAGACGCCAAAAATTGGCCCGCATCGCGATGCCATTCGCAGCCGCATTGCCGAAATATGCGGCATTTCAATCGACCGTGTTAGCGTCAAGGCCACAACATCCGAAGGGCTTGGCTTTACCGGTCGGGGCGAAGGGATCGCCGCACAAGCAAGCGCCAGCATCACCTTGCCGGCATCACCTGACCAAAACTTGCCAGATGACACGGCAAAGTGATGGTTATTCGCGGCTCACTTCGATCATCGCTTGCCTATCTTGCCACGCTTGGCCCGATTGGGCATTTACGCCCTGCCCCGGGCACAATCGGATCGGTTGTTGGGGTCGTCAGCGGCTATATGATTGCCGGCTATGGCGCCGGAATATTGGCCGTGGCAACTTTGCTTGTTACGATTATCGGCGTTTTTGCGGCTGATGCTTATAGCCAAACCACCGGCCGCAAGGACGCACCAGAGGTCATCATTGATGAAGTGGCAGGGCAATGGATCGCCCTGATCATTCTGCCGCTTGATCTTTGGTGGTTTGCCGCTGCCTTTGTTTTGTTCCGGTTTTTTGACATTACCAAGATTGGCCCTGTTGGCATGGCCGAGCAGCTTTCGGGCGGTGTTGGCGTTATGGCCGATGATATTGTCGCCGGCCTATTGGCCGCACTTTGCCTGTGGGGCGCAGGACAAATATTTTTCGGCTTTTAGATTTAACTTCGGTGGCGAGGCGCAATGACTGATAACGCAACCATGACAATATCTGAACTGGCCAAGGCCATTATCACGCTTGCCAGTGAAAAAAACGTGATGCTTGTTCTTGCCGAATCCTGCACCGGCGGCATGATTGCCGCTGCATTGACCGATATTGCCGGTTCATCGGCGGTTCTTGATCGTGGCCTTGTGACCTATAGTAATCAGGCAAAACAAGACCTTCTTGGCGTCAGTGACGATATCTTGGCCAGCTATGGCGCGGTTTCGGCCGAGACGGCCATTGCCATGACCACTGGCGCGCTATTGAAAACGCCTGCCGCCCAATTGGCAGCATCGGTTACCGGCATTGCCGGGCCGGGTGGCGGCAGCCAAGATAAACCTGTTGGGCTGGTGCATTTTAGCTGTCAATGGCGCGGCAAACCGGCGGTTCATGATCATCACATCTTTACTGGCGATCGTGATTCAGTTCGCAAGAAATCCCTATATAATTCATTAACAATGATTTATAATGAATTGAAATAATTTATTATTTATTGATCAATCTTTTGCCGTACAGTGAATCGGCGCGGGTCTCAAATGCCCGCACCATGCGCTTAACCGCCTCGGTAAATAGCGTCTCAATGACCGATTGCAACAGCCGCGAATTAAATTCAAAATCGACATAGAAATCAATTTCACAGCCATCAGGGTGATCAAGAAACCGCCAGTGATTGGTCAAATGTTTGAACGGCCCTTCGGCATATTTCACAGTGATTTCCAGCGTTGCAGGATCAAGCTCGACATAGGATGTGAATTTTTCGCGAAACATATTAAAGCCGATGATCAAATCAGCGGTCAAAGCATCGGTTGATTCCTGCCGGATGCGTGACGCCAGACACCATGGCAGAAATTCAGGATATGACCGCACATCGGCAACAAGCGCATAAAGGTCTTGTGGCCGGTGATGGATCACCCGTTTTTCCTTATGGATTGTCATTCTTGCGCGCTCCGATACCTATGCGCCAAGATACACAGCGTTTCGGGCCGCTTGCAATGCGGCAAAATCGGCATCGGCATGATAGCTGGATCGGGTCAAAGGCGTTGACGACATCAGCAAAAACCCTTTGCCAGCGCCTATGTTCGCAAATTGTGCGAAAATAGCAGGCTCGACAAACCGGTCGACAACCGCATGTTTTGGCGTTGGTTGCAGATATTGACCAATCGTCATGAAATCAACATCGGCGCTTCGCAGGTCATCCATCAATTGCCCAACCTCGCCATCGGTTTCACCAAGGCCAACCATAATGCCCGATTTGGTAAAGATGGTTGGATCAAGTTCTTTGACTTTTTGCAAGATGGATAGCGAGTGGAAATAGCGCGCACCGGGCCTAATTGTCGGATAGAGGCGCGGTACGGTTTCCATATTATGGTTAAAAACATCAGGCCGCGCCGCGACAACAATTTCAACAGCGCCTTCTTTACGCAGGAAATCTGGCGTCAAAACCTCAATTGTGGTGCCAGGTGACAATTGGCGGATGGCCAGAATTGTATCGGCAAAATGCTGTGCGCCGCCATCATCCAGATCATCACGGTCAACCGAGGTTATCACCACATGACGAAGCCCAAGCTTTGCCACTGCTTTGCCAACATTTTCCGGCTCATGCGGATCCAAAAGATCAGGTCGCCCCGTGGCAACATTGCAAAAGGCGCAAGCCCGCGTGCAAACCGATCCCAAAATCATCATGGTGGCGTGTTTTTGTGCCCAGCATTCACCAATATTCGGGCAAGCCGCCTCTTCACATACGGTCACAAGATTCAGATCACGCATCAATGATCTTGTTTCAGCATAGGCAGCGGAAACCGGCGCTTTTACGCGCAACCATTCAGGACGGCGCGGCTGCGGCCGATCCGGATTTTTGCGTTTTTCGGGGTGGCGTTCCGCCCCTTTGCTTGTGTTCATCTGTGGCATGGTTTTTTCTTAGCAGACTAACCAGATAAAGAACAACCGATTAACGGCTGGCAAAAAGGCTTTTGCCAAAAAACAGATAATGCAAAGACAAGACAGCCAGCATCATCAGCCTTACAATTTTAGAAATGAATGGCGCGATCATAGGCATCAAGAACCGATTCATGCATTGCCTCAGACAGGGTTGGATGCGGGAAAATCGTTGCCATTAATTCGGCTTCGGTTGCTTCTAATGTCCGCGCAATTGCATAGCCTTGAATCAATTCGGTGACTTCAGGCCCAACCATATGCGCCCCCAGCAATTCGCCGGTTTTCGCATCGAAAATCGTTTTGACAAAGCCGCCATCATCGCCAAGGGCAATCGCCTTGCCATTGCCAGCAAAGGGGAACTGGCCAATTTTCAGATCATGGCCAGCCTGTTTTGCCGCCGCTTCGGTCATGCCAACTGATGCGACTTGTGGGCGGCAATAGGTGCATCCGGGCACAGCCCCCGCGCCAATCGCATGAACATCTTTTTGACCGGTGATTTTTTCGACACAGATAATGCCTTCATGGCTGGCTTTATGCGCCAGCCAAGGCGGGCCGGTTACATCGCCAATGGCATAGATGCCAGCCTCGCCGGTCGCCCCCCATTGATCGGTCACGATATGGCCGCGATCGACTTTGATTTTGGTCGCCTCAAGGCCAAGATTTTCGGTGTTGCCGGTAATGCCAACCGCAAGAATCATCCGGCTTGCCTGCAATGGCTTGTCATGGCCTTCAATGCTGGCCTGAACGCCGTTTGCATCGCTTGTCACCGCCTGCAATTTGACGCCGGTCATAATCTTGATGCCGCGCTTTTCGAATGATTTTTGAACAAAAGCAGACACATCTTCATCTTCAACCGGCAAAATACGGTCAAGCGCCTCGACCAGCGTCACCTTGACACCCATATCATGATAGAATGAGGCAAATTCACTTCCAATCGCACCGGAACCAACAATGATAAGCGATTCCGGCATGGTTTCGGGAACCATTGCTTCGCGGTAGGTCAGGATGGTTTTGCCATTAGCCTCGATATTGGGCAGAGCGCGGGCGCGGGCACCCGTGGCGATAATCACATGCTTGGCTGATACCATATCCCCATTTGACAGATTGATCTGGCGCAAACCGTCTTTTGCTGCGCCAAGCTTGGCTTCGGCCGCAATCACCGTCACCTTGTTCTTTTTCAGCAGATGCTTAACCCCCATCGACAGGCGGCCGGCAACCTTGCGTGACCGTTTCACCACCGCCGCAAGATCGACTTTCACCTCGCCAACCGTGATGCCGAAATCGGCCATTTCATCAATTGAATGACGTAATTCGGCAGCGCGCAGCAAGGCTTTGGTTGGAATACAGCCCCAATTCAGGCAGATACCGCCAAGATTCTCACGCTCGATCACCACCGGCTTTAGCCCAAGCTGGGCTGCCCGAATGGCCGCAACATAGCCACCAGGCCCGCCACCAATCACGGCAATGTCAAATTGGGTATCGGTCATTCTAGTCTCCTAATCGGCGAACTGGTCGGCTTGCAATTGGTCAATCGCACGGCGCATTACAACAGCATCGTGCCTTACAAAAACATCGCGCCTTACAAAAGCATGGTAACGGGATTTTCAACAAACCCCTTAAAGGCCTGAAGCCATCTAGCACCAACCGCCCCGTCAACAGCGCGATGATCGGCCGAAAGGGTAACGCTCATCACTGTTGCCACGGCAAGATTGCCATCAATGACAATTGGCCGCTGTTCACCGGCACCAACCGCTAGAATACCACCATGCGGCGGGTTAATGACCGCGGCAAATTCACGAACACCAAACATGCCAAGATTGGAAATTGTAAAGCTGCCACCGGTATATTCGTTGGCGGCTAATTTCCCATCACGCGCGCGGGCAGCCAGATCGGTAGTCACCTGCGATAGGGCGGCAAGCCCCTTTTGTTCTGCGGCCCAAACGATTGGCGTGATTAACCCGCCATCAATGGCCACTGCCATCGCAATATCGGCATGGCGGAACAGCCGTGTATTCTCGCCTTCCCATGACGCATTGGCTTCAGGAACAGCAATCAATGCCATCGCCGCGGCGCGGATAATCATGTCATTGACCGAGATTTTGATCCCTTCGGCTGCCTTGGCATTCAATGATTTGCGCGCTTCGAGCAAATTGTCGATTACACAATCAACGGTCAGATAGAAATGTGGCGCTTGCTGCTTTGAGTCCTGAAGCCGGCTAGCAATGGCCTTGCGCATCTGGCTATTGGCAACAAGATAGCTGTCGCCGTGCTGGGTCGCCCCTGCCGGTGTCGCCCCTGCTAATGCTGCGGTTGTCTGCGCGATTGGGGCGGTGGCGGCAGATTCAACATCACGGCGTAAAATCCGGCCATAGGGGCCGCTTCCGGTAATGCCCTCAAGCGCAATATTCCGATCAGCCGCAATCCGGCGCGCCAGCGGGCTGGCAAATATTCGCGGCTTGTCGCTGCTTTTGGTTTTGGGGGCCGGTACTGCTTTTACTGGTGCGGCGGTTACTGGTGCTGGTTCGGCTCGCTCTTTTGCTTCGGCTGCGACTGACGTTACAGGCACTGGCGATGATGGTTCCTGAAGGCCGGCTTTGGCAACATCACTTGCGGTTTCACCATCTTCTGCCAGAACTGCGATCACCGCGCCAACAGCGACGTTTTCGGTACCAGCATCAACGAAAATTTTGGCCATAACGCCATCATCGACCGATTCAACTTCCATTGTTGCCTTATCGGTTTCGATTTCGGCAATCACATCCCCCGAATTGACGCGGTCGCCCTCGCCAACAAGCCATTTTGCCAAGGTTCCGGTTGTCATGGTTGGTGACAAGGCCGGCATTTTAATTTCAATCGCCATCAGCCCTACCCCTTAAACCCATCACAAGTGGTGCGCGCCGCGGCAACAATGTCGTCGATTTGCGGCAATGCCAACGCTTCGAGATTTGCTGCATACGGCATTGGAACATCCTTGCCGGTCACACGCGTAATTGGCGCATCAAGCCAGTCAAAGGCCTGTTCCATAACCTGCATGGCAATCTCAGCGCCAATACCAGCAAACGGAAAGCCCTCTTCACAAGTAACCAGACGCGAGGTCTTTTTGACCGATTCAACAATGGTTGCACTGTCAAGTGGGCGAATTGACCGTAAATCAATGACTTCGGCGCTAATGCCCTGTTCGGCAAGACGGTCAGCCGCCTCAAGTGCGCGGCCAACCATGATCGAAAAGGCAACGATGGTGACATCGCTTCCGCTTCGCAAAATATTGGCCTTGCCAATTGGCACGATCCAATCATCATCATCCGGCACGTCAAAGCTTTGGCCATATAAGACTTCATGCTCAAGGAAAATGACCGGATTTGGGTCACGAATGGCGGCTTTTAACAAGCCCTTGGCATCAGCGGCCGAATAAGGCGCAACAACCTTTAATCCCGGACAATGCGCATACCAGCTGGCAAAACATTGCGAATGCTGCGCTGCCACACGGCTTGCCGCGCCATTTGGCCCCCGAAACACAATCGGACAGCCCATTTGACCACCCGACATATACAGGGTTTTAGCGGCTGAATTGATAATCTGATCGATCGCCTGCATGGCAAAATTGAACGTCATGAACTCGACAATCGGCCGCAATTCGCCAAAGGCCGCGCCAACGCCAAGACCGGCAAAGCCCTGTTCAGTAATTGGCGTATCAATCACCCGTTTTGAGCCAAATTCGTCAAGAAGCCCCTGTGTTACCTTATAGGCACCCTGATATTCGGCAACTTCTTCACCCATGATAAAGACATTTTCATCGCGGCGCATTTCTTCGGCCATCGCATCACGAAGTGACTCGCGAACAGTAAGCGACGTCGAACTGCCTGACCATTCGGTTTCTGCCATCGGGGTTGCCACTGTTTCCGCCATTGGTGCTGTTTCGGCAGACGGGTTCGTATCATCGGCAACAGGCGCTGCCACCGGTTCAGCAGGCGCATCAGGCGCATCAGGCGTTGGTAATTTCATGTCACTGGCGCTTTCGCCATCTTCCAGCAACATGGCAATCACCGCATTCACCTTTACATGCTGGGTTCCGGCAGGCACCAAAATCTGGCCGATTTTACCATCTTCAATGGCTTCGACTTCCATTGTTGCCTTATCGGTTTCGATTTCGGCTATCACATCGCCCGAACGCACGTCATCGCCATCAGCAACAAGCCATTTTGCAAGCGTGCCTTCTTCCATGGTTGGCGACAAAGCCGGCATTTTAATTTCAATGGCCATGATTACACCTTTGCAACAAGTTTGTTGTCGGTCAGCGGCAACAGAATATCGGTAAAAAGCTCAGATGGATCTGGCTCAGGGCTGG
>Ga0209251_1002749_pt1 | contig 12069 bp, 12 predicted proteins | sample SaaInlV_100m_DNA_6_FD_184665 | JGI IMG/M metagenome (GOLD analysis project Ga0209251, IMG submission 184665) | Marine microbial communities from expanding oxygen minimum zones in the Saanich Inlet - Saanich Inlet SI073_LV_10m_DNA (SPAdes) (version 2) | ecosystem: Environmental > Aquatic > Marine...
GGAAGCTCCCTGGCCTGAGGCCGATGGTTTAGTGAGCGACCAAGGCGGACAAAGCCTGTGGGTATGCGGCGCCGACTGCACCCCTGTGTTGATTGCTGATCCGGGAACGGGGCACGCGGCAGCGTGTCATGCCGGTTGGCGTGGCGTGGCCTCCAGGATTCTTCCAGAAGCAATCCGGCAGCTGGAAACCCATGGAGCCAAACGCTCTGAGCTGTTGGTGGCGTTCGGCCCCGCCGTCAGCGGAAAGGAATACCAAGTGGGCGACGACGTGGTGGATGCGATCAGCAACAGCTTGGGGGCTGGCCCATCTGAAAGCGAGGAGATCTCTCAGCGTCTCCAAGACACAAAGGTGCTGCTCCCCGACGATGAACCCGGACGGCACCGACTCGACATCCGTGGTGCAGCGGCACTCCAACTTCAACAGCACGGGCTTGATTCAGAACAGATCAGTACCTGCCCTCTTTGCACGCTGAGCGAACCAAACTTGTTTCATTCCTGGCGACGGGATCAGGTGAAAGCCGTGCAATGGAGCGGCATCGTGGCTCAAGCGTTAGCAACCATCTGAAGCGCTACTGCCTCCGCCGCACGGATCCCGTCGATCCCAGCCGAAAGGATGCCACCGGCATATCCAGCGCCCTCTCCAGCAGGGAACAAGCCCCGTACATTCACCGACTCCAGCGCCGCATCCCTGGGGATTCGCACTGGAGACGACGTTCGCGTTTCAACGCCAGTGAGCACCGCATCAGGGTGGTCGTAGCCGCGCACACGACGGGCAAAGGCAGGGAGAGCCTCCCGTAACGCCGCAATCATTGGTGGTGGGAGAAGCGCATTCAAATCAGACGGCTGAACACCCGGTTGATACGACGCTGCAATCGATCCAAGGCTCTCGGATGGTTGATTGGCGAGAAAGTCTTCCAACCGTTGCGCCGGGGCGGCATAGCTGCTGCCACCCAGGAGATAGGCCCGATGTTCCAAGTCCCGCTGCAGGGCCACTCCTGCCAAAGGATCTCCGGCATATCTCTCATAGGGGGCGAGATCCTCGGGTTCCAGCTGCACCACTAAGCCGCTGTTGGCATTGCGCTCATTACGGGAGTGCTGGCTCATCCCATTGGTCACCACCCGTCCCAGCTCCGACGTTGCGCCCACCACAAAGCCACCGGGGCACATGCAAAAGCTGTAAACGCAGCGACCATTCGTGGCGTGATGCACCAGCTTGTATTCAGCGGGTCCCAGACGGGGGTGGCCGGCGGAAGGCCCCCAACGGGCGGCGTCGATCAAGGGCTGGGGATGCTCAATCCGCACCCCAACCGAAAACATCTTGGCTTCAATGTGAACGCCGACCTGTTCGAGCATGGCGAAGCAATCCCGTGCTGAATGCCCCGGTGCCAAGACGAGATGGCGGCAGGGGATGGCATCGCCATTGGCCAAGTCGAGGCCAACGAGTTGATGGCTCTTCTCGCCACCAATCGGTGCCAACCGCAGCCGCTCCACTCGGCTGCCAAAGCGAACCTCCCCGCCTAGGGCCTCAATGCGAGCCCGCAAACCCCGAACCACCGTGGCCAATTTGAAGGTGCCGATGTGCGGGCGCTGCAAGGTCAAGATGTCTGCATTGGCGCCCGAGGCCACCAATTCCTCGAGCACCTTGCGTCCGTAATGCTCAGGATCACTCACCTGGCTGTAGAGCTTTCCATCCGAGAACGTACCCGCCCCACCCTCTCCGAATTGGGCATTGGACTCTGGATCGATATCGGTTTCTCCGCGCCAAAACGCGAAGGTCTGCAGCGTGCGCTGTTTCACAGGCTCCCCTCGTTCCAACAAGAGCGGTCGGAAGCCCATTTGCGCCAGTAGCAACGCAGCGAAATAACCGCAGGGACCAGCCCCTACCACCACAGGTCTGTGCGCATCGTCCCCATCCAGCAAAGTTCGGGGGGCCTGGGCCACAGGCCGATAGGTGGTGTCTGGCGCCTGTCGGACGCGCGAGGTTTTGCCGAGACGCCGCAGTAACGCCGCCTCCCCGCGCACCCGCACATCAACGGAGTAGATCAACTGAATTTGATCGCGGCGACGCGCATCGATGCTGCGCTTCACCATCCGTTGTTCGAACACATCGTTCGGAGGGATGCGCAACCGCTTGAGAACAGCCTCCAGAAGGGCATCCTCAGGGTGATCAAGCGGAAGCTTCAACTCACTCAGGCGCAGCATTGAGATCTCTTGCCCCGAACGACTTGGATGCGTCGGTTAAGTCTGCCGCTCCCAAGGGATCCCGCTCAAGGGGTGTCATCAAGCTCATCCGATGCACTTGGCGTGGCGTCGTCGGTTCGAATTTGCGACAACAACCCGGCAAACACCAAACCCAACCCGATTCCAATCGCGAGATTGCGGTTTTCCACTGCGGCACCTTGTCCCCACACAGCTGTGGCTAAAAATGCTGCGCCGAGAAGAAGGCAGGGCACCAGAACGATGCCTCGAGCAATCCTGTTGTCCGCCATTCAACCAAGCTCCGCGGCACAACCATCGGTCGCCAAACCGGCAGCAATCAGGCCGCTGTTGACGTCGTTCTCTTCACCGAGCGGCGTCACCCGGGCAACCAATTGACCATTGCTGCTGCCGACGGGGCGAAGATTCACCCGACGACGGCGAGGCAGTTGTTGACGCAACCAATCAATGGCTTCGGTTTGCTGGGCTTCCTCCACAGAAACACAGGCCAACTCAACGGTGTAGGTGCGATTGCGATCGCCCACCTGAAGCAAAGATCCACTTCTCACCTGTAAAACCTCGGCCGCTGAGGCCGGTGCGACCGCAAACGACAAACACAGAACACAGAGACAACAAAACCGGATCAAAGGGATGCGCCGCACTGGGGACAGACCGGAATCACTTGGGCCGTGACGGTACCGCACTCTGCAAGGTTCCGTGTGGCGTCAATCGCCTGCTAATGCTGAGCAGGCAAACCCACCATCTCGGCATTGCTCTTGCCCGGTGGAACCATCGGATAACAATTCTCACCCCGACGCACATGCACATCGATCAGCATCGGCTCGGGCGAATTGAGCGCAGCCTCGAGGTCTTGATGCAAGGAATCGCGCTCTGTGATTTTGACGCCGTTCACCCCAAAAGCCTGGGCCAAAGCAATGAAATCAGGCATTCCCCGCAGCATGTCTGAGGAGGAATAGCGCTCGTCGTAGAAGCTTTCCTGCCATTGACGCACCATGCCTTGCCACTGGTTGTTCACGATCACCACCTTCACGGGAAGGTTGTACGACGCAATCGTTCCCAACTCCTGAATGTTCATCAGGATGCTGGCGTCGCCGGCGATGCAGACCACCTGACGGCTGGGGCAGGCCACTTGTGCCCCCATGGCAGCAGGCATGCCGTACCCCATCGTTCCAAGACCAGCGCTGCTGATCCAGCCACGCGGTCCATTGCGTAAGTACTGGGCGGCCCACATCTGATGTTGGCCCACATCGGTTGTAACGATCGCGTTCGGGGCCAGATCTCGCACGGCCATCAGCACCTCCTGCGGATAAATCGCCCCTTCCTCTGGGGGAACCGTGAGCGGGTAACGCTGCTTCCAGTCTTGAATTTGCTGCAACCAAGCGGCGGTGGAGGGATTGGCCTGGCGCTCCATGCTCAGCTGCACCAGCCGCTCCATGCTCAAGCTCAAATCACCAAGCACGGCCACCTCAGCGGTGCGGTTTTTGCCCACTTCGGCCGGATCGATCTCGAAGTGAATCACCTTGGCCCTTGGGGCAAACGTATCGAGCTTTCCGGTAACGCGATCATCGAAACGCGCCCCCACGGCAATCAATAGGTCGCAATCCGTGACGGCAAAATTGGCGTAGGCGGTGCCATGCATGCCGAGCATGCCCACAGCCAGCGGTGCATTTTCATCGAAAGCACCCTTACCCATCAAGGTGGTGGTGACGGGAATCTGATAGCGCTCAGCCATCACGCGCAGCTGGTCGTGGACTCCTGCAGAGATCGCGCCACCACCGACGTACAACAACGGACGGTGGGACGTTTCAATCAAGTCGAGTGCTGCATGAAGCGCAGCATCAATCGGGGGTGCGGGCTGATAAAACCCGCGGGGCACAACGGAGCCTGGCTCCACGGGCACGTAATCGAACAGCTCTTGACCCACATCCTTTGGAATATCAATCAAGACAGGGCCGGGGCGACCACTAGCTGCAATCAGGAACGCCTGGGCAACGATGGAACCGAGATCGGCTGGATCACGCACCACCCAGGAATGCTTCACGATCGGCAGGGTGATGCCAAAAATATCGGTTTCTTGGAAGGCATCGGTGCCAATGGCTGGACGCGGCACTTGCCCAGTGATTACAACCATGGGAACCGAATCCATCTGGGCTGTTGCAATCCCAGTGACGAGATTGGTGGCACCGGGGCCTGAGGTGCCAAAGCAAACACCCACCTTGCCGGTGGCTCTGGCGTAGGCATCGGCCGCATGGGTTCCGGCCTGTTCATGGCGCACCAAGTAGTGCTTCACCCAACCCTCGCTCTCAGCGATATGGAGAGCGTCGTAAATCGGCAGGATCGCCCCGCCGGGGTAGCCAAAAATCGTGTCGACGCCATGGCGACGTAGGGCGTCCATGAGTGCGGTCGCCCCTGAAATCTGACGACCACCCTCCACAGATTGAAGTGCGCCTGTTGCCGTTGAAGCGGAGGTGATAGTCACAGCGACAACGGTGTTACGGAGCTCAAGATTAGGCGTCGGCTGGTTGATGGCATCCCCCTTTGCGAAGGGGGATTGAGACGAAGCCCTTAGCCCTAGAGCAAACCGAGAGCGTGCAACGGCCCATGACCACTCAGGAGTTCCAGCAAGAACGCCGAAAAGCCCACCATGGCGATACGACCATTCCAGACTTCCGAGCTGTTATTCCAACCCCATTCCCATTTCTCCTGGGGGTACAGCTTCACTTTCGTGGGCAACTCAGCAGCGGCATCAAGGCTCACCTCAGGACCTTCCAGACTTGTGGTGACGAGGTCGGCCAGACCCTCAATGAAAGGCTTGTAAGTATCGAGGGCACGAACCCGACGGAAATTCACCACCCCTGCTTCCGTTGCCAACTCGCGATATTCGATATCGATTTCTTCCAGCGTTTCGATGTGCTCGCTGACGAAACTGATCGGCACAACAACGAGATCCTGGGTTTTGGCATGACCCAGCTCTTCTAAGGCTTCTTCGGTGTAGGGCTGAAGCCACTCCACCGGACCGACGCGGCTCTGATAAGCAAGCGTGTGGGGGTTGGCATGACCCACGAGTTCAGCCAGCTTTTCCATGATCAGAGCCGTGCATTTCTCGATCTCCTGTTGATAGGGATCACCGGCCTCTTCGACGTAGCTCTTGGGAACGCCATGGGCACTAAAGAACACATGGGCCGCTTCCGGCACATCACTGTTGTGGATCTCGGTGGCGATCAACTCCGCCATGGCTTGCAGGTATCCGGGATGGTCGTACCAGCTGCGGATACAACGAATCGGAAGCTGTTCAAAGGCATGATCTCCCTGCCTTAATCGCTGCAACTCTCGAAAACTCGATCCGCTCGTGCTGATCGAAAAATGGGGGTAAAGCGGCAGAACCACCACCTGGTCAATGCCGTCGGCCTTGATGTCGGCTACAGCCGATTCTGTGAAGGGATGCCAGTAGCGCATCGCCACGTAGCTGGTGGCATCAATCCCCCGTTGACGCAACACACTCTGAAGCTCACGAGCTTGTTGCTCAGTGATGCGTCGCAGCGGTGAGCCTCCACCAATCGAGCGATAGGCCGCCTGAGATTTGCCACTGCGCAGGGTGCTGATCAACCAAGCCAGAGGCTTTTGCAGCGCCGGGCTTGGCAGTCGAATGATTTCTGGATCGGCAAAAAGGTTGTACAGGAACGGGCCGACATCCTGGATTCTTTCTGGTCCGCCCAGGTTCAGCAGAACGACGCCGACGCGGGACATACGGACAAAAGCACTCTCGAGGCTTGAGGGTAGCTGTCTCAAACGTCATCTTTGGAACGGATGACACAAACATGGAGCTGCAAAGCCAACTGATCGCCGCCAATGAAGAGCTGGCGGCTCAAGGTTCCCGCCTTCGCATTGAGCAGCGGGGACAAAAACTTTGTTTACGCGGCACCCTTCCGAGCCGCGACGATCCAGGACGTCAATCCGTCCAGAGAATCAGCCTTGGATTAAAAGCTGATCCAAGCGGATTGGAGGACGCCAGCCAAACGGCTCGTGTGATCCAACGACAGCTTGAGCGCGGCACTTTTAAGTGGGATGACTGGCGTTTGCGTTCCGTTGCACCAACGGCCAGCACCCATGGCTTGGCGCCCCAATCCGCCATCGATAGCTTCCACCAAACATTTTTTGCCGACCCACGACGGCGTCGATCCCCCGCCGGAAGCAAAACAACCTGGACAGGGGCCTATCAGCCCTACCTAAGGCGATTGCAAGCTTTGGCAGAGCAGCGAACGATCGATACCCAACTGCTGCTGGAGACCCTGCAGAGTTACGACGACGGCAGCCGCAGCCGTCAGCAGTGCGCCACGGCCTTGGCGGCATTGGCACGCCACTTAGGGATGGCGTTACCGGAGGGGTGGCGGCAAGAAGCTGCTGGCTATGGACTGCATCGCGCCCAGTTTCGACAGCTGCCAACGGATCGTCAGATCCTTGAGGCTGCTCTTTTGATTCCAAATCCCCGTTGGAGGCTGGCCTACGGATTGATGGCCACCTACGGACTCCGCAATCACGAGGTGTTTTATTGCGATGGCCATTCCCTTGCCGATGGCAGCGATCAAGTGCTTCGGATTCTTCCCACCACCAAAACAGGGGAACATCAGAGCTGGCCCTTTCATCCCGAATGGGTGGAGCGTTTTGGCTTATTGGAACTGGCCGAGAACCCAAAAGCCCTGCCGATGGTGACCACGGATCTCAAACACACCACCCTGCAACAGGTGGGCCGGCGAGTGAGTGAGCAATTCCGTCGCTACGCGCTACCGATCACCCCCTACGACCTGCGCCACGCGTGGGCGATCCGCACCATCCATATCGGCCTACCGGACACGGTGGCCGCCAGGATGATGGGCCACTCCGTGGCGATCCATACCCGCACTTACCACCACTGGATCACCCGCCGCGATCAGCAGCAGGCAGTGGATGCGGCTCTCGCCCGTCACCGTGCTTGATGACTTCGTTTCTAAGACCGCTTGCTTACCGCCACCGTTGGATCTACGACAGCGTCACGGCTGTTTCGTCTCTCAGTGTGGGCGGCGTTGCCCGATTGCGAGGGCTGGGACTTGAAGCCCTGAGCCACCGCTTGAAGCCCAATGCCGAGATTCTCGATCTCTGCTGCGGCAGTGGTGAAGCGGCAGCCCCCTGGATCGATGCTGGCTATGCCGTTACTGGGCTCGATGTATCACCGCGAGCGCTCGACTTAGCCACCCAACGCCATCCGTTGATGCAGCAAGTGGAAGGGTTAGCGGAAGAGCCACCTCTGAAGGATCAAAGCTTTGATGCGATCCAGCTGAGTGTTGCGCTGCATGAGTTTCCACGGGCGGAACGGGAGCAAGTGCTCACCAGTGCCCTGCGGCTGCTGAAACCCGGGGGCTGGTTGGTGGTGGTGGATCTCCATCCAGCCGATCCGCTGATGCGTCTTCCCCAGCAGATCTTCTGCGCTTTGTTTGAAACCGATACGGCCACCGCCATGCTGGAGGACGACCTACCGGCACAACTTTCGGGTCTTGGCTTCGTCCATGTGGAGCAAGAGCTGATGGCCGGTCGAGCCCTGCAACGCATCACTGCCCAAAGGCCATGACCAACAACACCCCTGAAACGAACACGCTGGACCAATCCGCCGCCGATCTCGGCATGGGCGGACATCTAGCGCCAGAACAGGACGATGCGGGCTACCGCAAACGGATGGAACGGCGCCAGGAAGTGCAACGTCAACGGGTGGAAGAACGCAATAAAGAGAAAGGCCTGGTGATGGTGTTCACCGGCCAAGGCAAGGGCAAAACAACAGCGTCGCTCGGGCTCGTGTTGCGCACCCTCGGCCATGGCAAACGCGTGGCCGTGATTCAGTTCATCAAAGGAGGATGGGAACCCGGTGAGGCCCGTGCCCTACGAACCTTTGGTGATCAAGTGGTGTGGCATGCCCTCGGGGAGGGGTTCACCTGGGAGACCCAAGACCGAGCCCGCGACCAACAACTCGTGGAAGAGGCATGGCAAACCGCACTCACTTATTTGCGCGATGCCGAGATCCAGCTCGTGGTGCTCGATGAAGTGAATGTGGCTATGAAACTGGGCTACATCAACGCCGAAACCGTGCTGGCAGGCGTGCAAGAACGCCCTCAACTCACCCATGTGGCCCTCACTGGCCGAGGTGCCCCGAAGGAGCTGATCGAAAACGCTGATCTGGTGACGGAAATGACCCTGGTGCACCATCCGTTCCGCGAACAGGGCGTCAAAGCTCAGGCCGGCATCGAGTACTAGATCTCAGCACTTAGAAATCAGTACTTAAAGATCAGTACCGTCGAGATCGTCCTGCAACAGACGGGTCCCGGCCGTGAGCACCGACAAGCCGCTCACCAACAGGGCGCGATGAACCAGCGGATCACTCCAACAAGCGGGATCATGGCTGGCGCTCTCGAGGGCCGACAGCGTCAAACGCGCCATCACCGTGCTTTGGCTCCCATCGGTGTTTGGCATGGCCCGCCGGCTGGTGCGTTTATCCAAGCGGCAATCCAGACAGCTGGCCAGTGCTTGCTACTGTCATAAAGATCTGGACCGTTGATGAAGTACACACGCGTCCTGTTGAAGCTCAGCGGCGAAGCCCTGATGGGATCTCAGGGATATGGCATCGATCCCGCGATCGTCCATTCGATTGCAGAAGACGTGGCCAAGGTGGTGGCGAGTGGTACTGAGCTGGCCATCGTTGTTGGCGGCGGCAACATTTTTCGTGGGTTAAAAGGATCGGCCGCCGGAATGGAACGGGCCACGGCCGACTACGTGGGGATGCTGGCCACGGTGATGAACGCGATCACCCTGCAAGACGGACTTGAGCGAGTGGGAGTTCAAACCCGCGTCCAATCCGCCATCGCCATGCAAGAAGTGGCAGAGCCCTACATCCGGCGCAAAGCGATGCGGCACCTGGAAAAAGGACGGGTTGTGGTGTTTGGAGCTGGCTGCGGCAACCCCTTCTTCACCACAGACACCACCGCCGCCCTGCGAGCCGCTGAAATCAATGCCGATGTGGTGTTCAAAGCCACCAAGGTGGATGGGGTCTACGACAAGGATCCCGCCAAACATGCCGATGCCGTTAAGCATGATCACCTCAGCTATCAGGATGTGCTGAGTGGTGAACTTGGCGTGATGGACGCCACCGCCATCTCCCTCTGCAAAGAAAACAACATCCCGATTGTGGTGTTTGATCTTTTCGAACCTGGCAATATCGGCAAAGCTGTTGCTGGAGAAGCGATCGGCTCACGCATCGGCAACCCAGCCTGAAGCACCCACCACCGACGACGTTCACCACCTCAATCATGTCGACCAAGGACCTCGAAGCCAGCATGCGCAAATCGCTGGAGGCCACCCAGCGCAACTTCAACACCATCCGCACAGGACGGGCGAATTCAGCGTTGTTGGATCGCATCAGCGTGGAGTATTACGGCGCCGATACGCCTCTCAAATCCCTCGCCACCTTGTCCACACCGGATTCCCAAACGATCCAGATTCAACCCTTCGACATCAGTGGTTTGGCTGCGATCGAAAAGGCCATCGCGATGAGCGAGTTGGGATTCACGCCCAATAACGATGGCAAGGTGATTCGGATCAATGTTCCACCGTTAACGGAAGAGCGCCGCAAAGAATTTTGCAAGATGGCCTCTAAATATGCAGAAGAGGGAAAGGTGGCGCTGCGCAATTTGCGCCGCGATGCCATCGACAAAGTGAAGAAGCAAGAAAAAGACGGTGATTTCTCAGAAGACCAAAGCCGCGATGAACAAGATTCCGTACAGAAAGTTCTCGACAAGTTCATCGTTGAGCTTGAAAAGCACCTCGCTGAAAAAGAGGCGGCAATCCTGAAGGTGTGAGCGAAGCCGTCACGTCCAGCTGCGATGTTCTGGTCATCGGAGCTGGAGCGGCAGGAGGGGCTGCAGCCTTTCATCTCGCTGCCGCAGGCCATCGTGTTGTTGTGGTCGACAAAGACACAGACATCAGGGTGAAGCCCTGTGGTGGGGGCATGGCGGCCTCTGTTCAGCAGTGGTTCCCGTTTTCCCTAGAACCAGCTGTCGAGCAGGTGATTCGCGAAGTGGATTTCAGCTGGTGCCTGGAGGATCCAGTGGTGGCAGCACTCCCCGGCGATGCTCCGTTCTGGATTGTTCGACGCGAGCGGCTCGATCAACTGCTTGCCGAACAAGCCGTTGGAGCAGGAGCCGAGCACTGCAGAGGTGTTGCAATCAATCAGGTCGAGCGTCATGGCAACCACTGGCGGGTGTCGGCCAGCGATGGACAGCAGTGGTGCAGCAGAGCCGTGGTAATCGCCGATGGCTCAGGCTCCCCTTGGCCCCAGCAACTCGGGCTTGGCCCGAAACAGATCCAGATGGCCTCCACCATGTCGGTGCGATTGGAAGGCCAAGGACAACTGGCGAATGGCACCACCCGCTTTGAATTCGGCCTGGTGAAACAGGGTTTTGCCTGGGCTTTCCCCATCGCCGGTGGCGTCAACATCGGTGTGGGCAGCTTCATCGGGAAACAAGATGCCGATCCTGATGCGGTGCTCAGTGAGCTCTTGCCCGATTTGGGCTTCGATGCTTCTGCAGGCATGCGCCAACGGGGGCAGCTGCGGGTGTGGAACGGTCACCATCGACTGGATGGTGAAGGGATTGTGGTGGTGGGTGACGCGGCCTCGCTTTGCGATCCCTTTTTGGCGGAAGGCCTACGGCCAGCCCTGATGAGTGGTTGTGAAGCAGCGCATCATCTGAATCTCTGGTTGAAGGGTGAGCAAAGCAACCTGCGGGGCTACAGCCAAGCCATGCGCCGCCGCTGGGGAGACTCCATGGCCTGGGGCCGGCGCATCGCCCAGGTGTTTTATCGCTTTCCTGGTGTGGGTTATCAACTCGGCATCAAACGACCCACAGCACCTCGGCGCATCGCGCAGATCCTGTCAGGCGAGATGGGCTACGGCGACATTGCCCAGCGAGTGATCAAGCGCTTGATGTTTCAACGAAGCTAAAGCTCAAGACTGAGTTGCTGAAGTCTTGGATCTGCATCTGCAACCTTGCGGCGGCGCCGTGAAGTGGGACGCGTTCCGGTGGGTTTCATACCAGCCTTACGCGACCCATGCTTGCGTTGAATCGCATCGGCATGGCGATCAAATCCGGCAGAGCGGCGGATCGCCCAAATGCGATCTTTCGCCTGCTGCATCGAGGCCGTGACATCCACGATCGGTAAAGGCATCCCGCCGCCAAGCTCCCATGGTTCATGGATATAAATCGCCGGCACCTCTCGTAACTCTGGGCACCAATGACGAATGAACCGGCCCTCTGGATCGTGATCGCGGCCTTGTTTGATCGGGTTGTAGATGCGGATCGTGTTAATCGAGGTGCTGCCCGATTGCATCTGGCATTGGCTCCAATGGATGCCGGGTTCGTAATCCACAAACTGGCGTGCCAACTGCAAGCCGCTCTGCCGCCAGGGCAACCAAAGGTTGTAACTGGCAAACGACATCAACATCGCCCGCATCCGGAAGTTGATCCAACCGTGCGCCCGTAAGGCCCGCATGCAGGCATCGACAAACGGCACGCCGGTGCGCCCCTCAGCCCAGGCCTTCAGATGATCCTGATTCGAATCTCGGATCCCGCGCATCAACGGATGAAAATCCTGAAACTCAATCGACGGTTCGTCTTCCAGCTTTTGGATGAAATGGCAATGCCAGTGCAAGCGCGAGCCAAAACTGTTCACCCCTCGACCCTGAATCGTTCGGCTCTGCTGCAGCACCTCGCGCATCGATAGGCATCCCCAGGTGAGGTAGGCAGACAACCGCGAACAGCCGGTGAAGGCCCGATT
>Ga0209251_1002752_pt1 | contig 12062 bp, 13 predicted proteins | sample SaaInlV_100m_DNA_6_FD_184665 | JGI IMG/M metagenome (GOLD analysis project Ga0209251, IMG submission 184665) | Marine microbial communities from expanding oxygen minimum zones in the Saanich Inlet - Saanich Inlet SI073_LV_10m_DNA (SPAdes) (version 2) | ecosystem: Environmental > Aquatic > Marine...
GCGGCTCCTTCGGATCGTACTGGTGGTGGACGTAAAGTCACTGTATCAGCTATCTCAGATGGTTCGATTACAGGTACAGGCACAGTTACTCACTACGCTTTAGTAGACACAACTAACACACGTTTGTTAGCTACAGCGGCTCTAACAGCATCACAGTCAGTTACAACTGGTAACACATTTACACTGGCTTCATTTGATATTGGTATCCCTGATCCATCTTAAGGAATAAACTATGGCACTTGTTATTAAAGATCGTGTAAAAGAAACAACTACTACAACTGGTACTGGGACTTACACATTAGCAGGTGCTGAAGTTGGTTTTCAATCCTTTTCTGCTATCGGTAATGGTAATACTACCTACTATACTGTTACTGATGGTGGCGACTGGGAAGTTGGTATTGGCACGTACACTGCTTCTGGAACCACTTTAGCACGTACAACAATACTATCATCATCTAACAGTGGTAGTGCTGTTGATTGGTCGGCTGGAGAGAAGTTTGTATTTGTAACTCAGCCTTCCTCTAAAGCATCTTTCTTGGATGCAAGCGGTAATTTAAACTTATCTGGTGGAACAGTAGACGGACGTGATGTAGCGGCTGATGGGGTTACAGCAGACAATGCTTTACCTAAAGCTGGCGGTGCTATGACAGGGGCTATCACAACTAACAGCACCTTTGATGGTAGAGATGTTGCAACAGATGGTACTAAGCTAGATTTAGTTTCTGTTACGCAAGCTGTTGACCTTGATCAAATGGAAGCTGATATAGCGGCTCTTGCTAATGGTATGGTATATAAGGGCGATTGGGATGCATCATCTGGTAGTTTTCCATCGGGAGCGCAAACAGGTTGGTTCTATTATGTATCTGTAGCAGGTACTGTAAATAGTGTTGTTTTCCATGTTGGGGATAACATTGTTGCAACTACAGACAATGCATCTACTAGCGTTTATGCTAATAACTGGTCTAAGCATGATAATACAGATGCAGTACAATCAGTCGTTGGATTAACTGGCTCGGTAACTAAAAGCGGATTATTAACTGCAATAAATGTTGAAGATGGTGCAGATGTAACAGATACAACTAATGTAACAGCCGCTGGTGCTTTAATGGATAGTGAAGTTACTAACCTTGCACAAGTTAAAGCATTTGATAGCACAGATTATGCTACAGCCGCCCAAGGTACTAAGGCTGATGCCGCTTTACCTAAAGCTGGAGGAACAATGACAGGAACTTTATTTACTCCGACAGTAGATTTTGGTGACTGGACTATAACTGAGAGTGGAGGTTCTTTATACTTCGCTTATAGTGGAACAAATAAATTCAAACTCGACAGTAGCGGAACATTGTCTGTAACTAATGACGTACAGACTGACCAAACCATAACATAAGCTAATAGTGAGTACACGAAGATGGCAGTAAAAATAAACGGCACTGAGGTAATTGACGACAGTAGAAACGTAGTAAACGTGGGCAATGTCGATGGCAGAGATGTATCTGTCGATGGGGCTAAACTAGATAACGTATCTGCTAATGCAGACGTTACTGCCACAGCTTTACCTACAGCATTAACAGGTTTATCTACTAGCTCATCTCCAGCGTCTGATGACCTTATTGTGTCGTATGATACTTCTGCTGGTACTTGGAAAAAAGCTACTGTTACAGCTACTGCTCTTCAAGGACAGAAGGGACAGAAAGGCGAAGTTGGGGCTACTGGATCTCAAGGTATTCAAGGTAATACTGGAGCAACTGGTAGTGCAGGGTCTAATGGATCTAAAGGTCAGAAGGGTGAGGTCGGTGTAACTGGTAATACAGGGTCGGCTGGAGCTAAAGGTCAAAAAGGTGAAGTTGGTGTTACGGGAAATACAGGCTCTACAGGTTCAGCTGGTCAAAAAGGCCAGAAGGGTGAGATAGGAGCTACTGGAGCTACTGGATCTAACGGAACTAACGGAACTAATGGCTCTAAAGGTCAAAAAGGTGAAGTTGGAGCTACTGGATCTCAAGGTATTCAAGGTAATATAGGTAATACTGGGACTACAGGATCAACTGGAGATAAGGGTCAAAAGGGTGAAGTCGGAGCTACAGGTTCTCAGGGATCTACAGGTTCTACAGGTTCTACTGGTAGTACGGGTCAAAAAGGACAAAAGGGTGAAGTAGGTAATACTGGAGGTACAGGATCTACAGGATCAACTGGGCAGAAAGGCCAAAAAGGAGAAGTTGGTGTTACAGGAAACACTGGTTCAGCTGGACAAAAAGGTCAAAAAGGTGAGGTCGGAGCTACTGGAGCTACAGGTTCTGCTGGGTCTAATGGGTCTAATGGATCTAAAGGTCAGAAGGGCGAAGTAGGTCTTACAGGTAATACTGGAGCTACAGGTAGTGCTGGTAATACTGGATCGACTGGTTCTCAAGGTCAAAAAGGCCAAAAGGGAGAAGTTGGTGCATCTGGAGGTACTGGTAGTACTGGACAAAAGGGACAAAAGGGTGAGGTAGGAGCTACGGGTTCTACAGGCTCAACTGGATCAACTGGAGGTACTGGTAGTACTGGACAAAAGGGACAGAAGGGTGAAGTAGGAGTTACAGGTAATACTGGATCGACTGGTTCTACAGGTTCTCAAGGTCAGAAAGGCCAAAAGGGTGAAGTAGGAGCGCAAGGTAATACTGGTAATACTGGTAGTACAGGAAGTACTGGCTCCCAAGGTCAAAAGGGACAAAAAGGACAAACAGGTTCAACAGGAAGTACTGGTAGTACAGGATCTACAGGCTCGCAAGGCCAAAAGGGACAAAAGGGTGAAGTAGGTCAAAAGGGTCAGAAAGGCCAAAAAGGACAAACAGGTTCAACAGGAAGTACTGGTAGTACAGGTGCAACAGGAGCAAGTGGTAATCCATTTGGTGGTGGTACTTTTACAGGTGATGTGACGTTTAACGCTAAAATGAGGCTTCCAAACGCAACGTCTAATCCTTCTAGCCCCTCTCAAGGTCACTCTTACTTTAACACGGCTAATAAAAGTGCTTTTGTTTATAATGGTACAGACTGGATTAACATGAGTCCGTTTATATCAATGACTGGTGGTACAGTTAATTCTCATACAATCGACGGTGTTAATTATAAGTCTCACACTTTTACAAGTAGTGGTACATTAACAGTATCTGGTTCTGGAGGAGTAAGTGACATCATAGTTGTTGCTGGTGGAGGCGGTGGAGGCGCACACTTTGCTGGTGGAGGCGGTGCGGGCGGCTGTATTAGTGTATCAAATGCATTAGGTAATGGTACTTACACCATAACAATAGGCGGCGGTGGTTCTGGCGCGTTAATGTCTCAGAACGCATCTGTAAATGGGCAAAATGGAGGTAATTCTTCTATAGGCTCAACCTATGTAGCAATAGGCGGCGGCGGTGGTGGAAACCGAGCAGATAACAACAATGGTGCTAATAATGGTGACTCTGGTGGTTCTGGCGGCGGTGGCGGCGGTAACGACCAAGGTAGTGTTGGCGGTAGTGGAACATCTGGACAAGGTAACAGTGGTGGTAATGGATATCAAGCTGGTGGCGGATCTCAAGGTGGAGGCGGTGGCGGGGCTACTCAAGGTGGTAGCATGTTTAGAACTGCTGGTGCAGGACTTATTAGTAATATTAGAACGGGTTCAAACGTGACATATGCCCAAGGTGGACAAGGTGCATCTCAATCCAGTAACGGGTCTGGTAATGGCGCGGCTAATACTGGGTTCGGAGGCGGTGGCGGTAAGTCTGGCACAAGTGGTTCTGCTGGTGGTTCTGGAATTGTCATAATTAGATATCAGGTATAGGTAATAAATATGGGACATTATGCAAAAGTAATAGATGGTATAGTACATAAAGTTATAGTAGCTGAAGCTGAGTTTTTTAATTCTTACATAGATGATTCAGCTGGTGAGTGGATACAGACAAGTTATAACACTCAGGGAGATGTTCATGCACTAGGTGGCACACCTCTTAGAAAAAACTATGCGGTTGTAGGTGGAATATATGATGCTGAAAATGATGCTTTCTGTGACCCACAACCTTTCCCCTCTTGGACTTTGAATACAACAACATATAGATGGGAAGCCCCAATAAACCGCCCAGAAGATGATAAATATTATGTATGGGACGAAGAAAACAGAAGTTGGAATGTAGGATAAGATATGTTAGTTTATCAAATCTCACTTCACGGATCAGCATATGATGCAAGAGACAAGACTTGGGAAACTATATACTCTGAGAGCCTCTGTAAGCCTCTTACAAGCTGGTTAGACCCTGTTCATAATAGAACAATACTAAAAGGTGAGTTTGGATGCTCAGTGAGCCATTTAAGGGTCTGGGAGAAGATTGCTAATAGTAACTCTAATGGTATTATACTAGAAGAGGATGCAGTTTACGATAGTATAGATACTGACAATGTAGACAAACTCCTTAATTCCCACGATAGTGTCTGGTTAGGATATAGACTGAACGATATGGGTTATTGGTATAACTGTCATGCTTATGCAATCACTCCTGATACAGCAAGACTGTTGATACAAGACTTTAAGGATAACATTATCCCTGTTGATGAATGGGTTCCCAAGAAGCTAAAACATAAACATAATTACTTCTATAAAGAAGAGGTAGTTACTCAAATCCCAAGGTCAACCCGACCAAGTACCATAGAGGAAGAAGACAATCCGATGATAGACTCTAGTAAGATCAATATAATAACTGTAGCTACAGACGAAACTAAAATGTGGCCACTATCACAGTCATGTGACAGACATCAAATTAATCTAGTTAACCTTGGCAAAGGAGATAGCTGGAAGAGTGAGATGGAAGGATATGATGGCTTAAGAAAGATAGAGCTAGTAAAGAAGTTAGTAAAAGACTTAGCTAAAGATGAGATAGTTCTATTTGTAGATGGTTATGATACTTTTTTCACTGAAGGGTATGAAACAGTAGTACAAAGGTTCATAGACTTTAATGTAGATATACTATTTGGAGCAGAACAAGAGTGTTGGCCTGTAACAAACGATCAGTCATACAAGAATAAATGGCCTGATATGCTAACTCCTTATAGGTATTTAAATAGTGGTCTATATATAGGATATGCTGGAGCATTATATGACTTCTTTGATTTACCTAGTACAGATGATAATGGGGACGATCAGTTATACTGTCAGTCAAGATACTTATCAAAGTATGAAGACTTCCCTTATACGGTAACTCTAGATTATGAAGGTTATATATTCCAGAACCACGACACAAGTATACGTAAAGTAAACGGTCAACTTTGGAATGATAGAACAAATTGTTGTGGTTGTATATATCATGGCAATGGAGGTAAGTCAGAGAAAGACTTCTTCTATAAACTAGCTAAAGAGTTTGGGTATGAGAAACTATCCTCTCCTATTACTACTAGGACAAGTAGAGATTTAAGCTACAAAGAAGTAGCACAAGACTTGCTAATTACAAAACTACTATCCGAAAGTGAGTGTAAGGACTTAATAGCTAAGTCTGATGCTCTAGGTGGTTGGGGTAATCTAGATGGAGACAAGTTTCCAGCACAAGAGATAAGACTTAAGAAGTTAGGTTTATGGAAACAATATGAAGCTCTATGGAGAGATAGACTATTTAAGATATGTGAAAAACATTGGAAACCTGTAGAATACATGGGACTACGTGATGCCTTTACTATGCGTTATGCTATGGATACACAGAAGTCTTTAGGTCTTCATACAGACGCATCTCTTATAACTGGTAGCGTTAAATTAAACGACAACTATGAAGGTGCTACACTTTATTTTCCACGTCAGGGCTTTACAAACCTAGATGTACCCGTTGGAAGTTGTATACTCTTCCCTAGTCAAGTTACTCATGGTCATTATGTCGATGAACTAAAGTCTGGGGTTAAATATTCATTAACTATGTGGACATCCCGTTATGTGGGTGACGAGAACTAGGAGCAATAAATGTTTGGTACTAGCCCTTTTGCATCCTCTACCTTTGCAGGTATGGGAGGTGAAGAATACGAATTAACAGCTAGTGCCATTACAACTGGTTCCCCAAGTCTGTCTGCCCCTACTATGCAAGAAGAGGAAACTCTTGGTGCTTTGTTTATTGTTACAGGGCAACCAGTATTAGGGCAACCTTCTAAGAACTCAGGTAAAACTCTATCCTCTAGTAATTTAGACACAGGAAACATTAGTTTACCTTCTGTTACTCTGCAAGAAGGTGAAACATTTTCCGCAGTTAGTATTACTCTAGGTGTTCCTACTTTACAAACCTCTAGTATAGAACAAAGTGAAACTCTTAGTTCTGGAGATTTAGATACAGGAAGTGTTGACTTAGGTGTCCCTGTAATAAACCAAGGTCAGACTTTAAACTCACTAGAGTTAATTTCACAAAGCCCTGAATTAAGTTCTTCTCTATTTAATCAAGGTCGTACATTAAATTGTGCAACTATAGAGTCAGACAGACCCACACTAGGTAATTGCCTAATAAACCAAAGTCAAACTTTTATCTTTGCAAACTTAGATACAGGTATCGTTGACTTAGGTGTCCCTACAGTAGCTCAAGCTGAAGTGTTAGTTTCTGTAGATATAACCACAGGTATACCTGACTTAGATTTAGTTTCACCTACGATTAACTACAACCCAATACCAGAAACAATTTCTACTGGTATACCAACTGTAGATAATACTCTTGTAAATCAAAATCAAACCTTAAGTATATCAGATCTAAACTCAGAAGCATTTGTAGTAGATGATGCTACGCTCTTCGAGCAAGAAACCTTATCTGCTATAGGTATAACTACTGACACTCCTAATACTGATAGTGCAGACTTTACAGAAAATAACATCTTATCTACTCCTGATTTAGATACAGGATCTGTAGATTTACCTTCTGTTACTATGCAAGAAGATGAGACATTTTCTACTGGTGATGTAAATACAGGAATACCTACACTAGATGTACCTGTTGTAAACCAAAACCAAGTTCTCGGTACACTAGATTTAAATACTGGTAACATAATTATACCTATTGTTACTATGCAAGAAGATGAGAAATTCTTTGCAAGACCTATAATCACTGAGAACCCAGAGACACCAAGTGCAGGTTTCTTACAACAACACATACTACAAATAGCAAACTTAAATACTGCACCTGTTGAAATTGACAGTCCTGTATTTAATCAAGATCAAGTTATTTCTACTGTAGACCTAAATACAGGTTCTGTAGATTTACCTAGTATATCAATGTCTGAAGAAGAGACATTTTCTACTGGAGAGTTAGTAACAGGTAATCCAGACGTAAGTAATGTTGTTATGACATACAACTTGGTATTACTTACTCCTAACATTACTACAGGAATACCAGAAGTAGGTCGTACTGTTATAATAGGTGATCACTACTTCTTACTAGAAAATGTTGTTACTGGTATTCCAATCTTAGGTGAACCTTACTACGATCCAGCTTTAGCTAGAGTAGTTAATATAGGTAATCAGCGTATAGGAAGTAAGACAGGTGTAGCAAACAGTAACTCAGTTAGGTTTAACTCAAACAATAAGGTTAAGATAGGCTAATGGCTTTTAGAATTAAAACAAATGATACTAGCCCTAAGCTGGCAGTAACTCTTGAGGACGCAAACAGTAACCCAATAAATATTACAGGTGCTAATGGTGTTAGGTTTCACATGAAAGCGTTTGGAGCAACAGCACTTAAAGTAGATGCTCCTATGACAGTTACAAATGCTTCTGGTGGTATAGTGCAATATCCTTGGGTAGCCTCAGATACTGACACTGCTGGCACTTACTACGGTGAAGTAGAAGTTACATATGCTGATAACACAGTAGAGACTTTCCCTAACAATGGTTACTTCACTGTTATAGTTAAGGAGGATCTAGACTGATGGAAGAAGCGTTTGATATAGACAATCTACCTTCTGAAGAAGTTATTAATAAAGCAGACAAACCTTTAAATAAACCTTTTAGACTACCAAAGGGTTCTAGTAAGAAGTTTGGTGTTTACGTAAACTCTGGTGGTAAGACTAAGAAAGTTACTTTCGGTGACCCTAACATGGAAATTCGTCGAGATGATCCGAAAGCTAGAGCTAACTTTAGAAGCCGACACTCATGTAGTACGGCTAAAGATAAAACCTCAGCAAGATATTGGTCTTGTAGAATGTGGAGTGGTAGCACAGTGGGAAGTATGACTAAAGATATTACAGGTCAAATATTAAAGACCGATGAAGAACAACGTATGGTCTATGGCTGGGCTTCTGTAGTAACCGAAAAAGGTGAACCAGTAGTCGATAGACAAGGCGATGTAATTAAACCTGACACATTAGTAAGTGCCGTAAACAAGTTTATGGAGCATGTACGTGTAGGTAAAGAAATGCACAAGGGTGAGCAGATTGGGGCCGTTATCCATTCTATGCCTATCACTAAAGAGATTGGTGATTCCCTTGGCATCCAGAGTGACCGAGAAGGTTGGATAGTAGCGTTTAAAGTATATAACGATGATGTCTGGGCTAAGGTAAAATCTGGTGAACTAGCCGCCTTTAGCATTGGTGGCAGAGCAACAAAGGAAGACTATAATGGCTAACCTTTTAACCATGCTTGAATTGGACGAATTGTCTTTGGTAGATCGTCCTGCCAATGCGGAGGCAATGGTATCGTTATTTAAGCGCGACAACTTCGACGGGGAAACTATGAACGAAGAATTAGAAACAACAGTAAAAATGTCCGATGATATGGCAGGTAAACTAAAACCTTACATGGACAAAGGTATGTCTGAAGAAGAAGCTATGAAGGCTTATAACGCAGACATGAAGAAATCAGAAGAAGCTGAAGTAGACAAAGCTAATGCTGAAGTCGAAACTCTTAAAGCAGAGAATGAGCGTTTACGTAAATCTCTAATTGAGAACGGCTACATAATCAAATCAGACGCTATCGAAAAGAAAGCTCCAGAAGAGTTCCTTGAGTACGAAGGCGACAAAATAAACAAAGCTGACATTCCAGCACCTATCTTAAAGGCGTTAGAAGAAGCTGAGTTTGCTAAAGCTGACTTAGAGCTAACAACTAAAGCGGAAGAAAACCTTCCTAACTTTGACGTAGCTACAGCAAAAGAATTAGTCAAATCATTTGAGACTAATGAAGAAGTTATGGGTGTACTAAAAGCCGCTGATAAAGCATTTGGTTCATCTATGGAAGAAGTAGGCAAGGCAGATGTTGACGGTGAGTTTACTACCGCTTCAGATAAACTTGATGCACTTGTAAAGTCTTATATGGACACTAACACAATGAAGAAGAGCGAATACGCTGTAGCATACTCTGCTATCGCAAAGACCGATGAAGGTAAAGCTCTTATCACTAAATCCTATAAAGGGGAATAATCATGGCTGTAACGCAATCACGCGACAACCGCACTCTAATCGCTGGTGCTGATCTTAGCACCTCTCAATTCTTATTTGCAAAAATGGATGCCGCCGCTAAAGCTGTTTTAGCTGGAGATGGTGAAGGTACTATCGGTGTAATAGCTGTAGGTGCTGGAACTGGAAATGCTTGCACAATAACTCACTCAGGTAAAGTCATGGTAAAATGTGGTGGAACCGTAACTATAGCAGATGACGTGGCAATTGATGCCGCTGGTAAAGCTGTCAATGCGGCTTCTGGTGACATCGTCGTTGGTCGTGCTTACGAAGCAGGTGTTGACGGTCAAATCATCGCAATCGAATTGATCCTAGCCGCTAACGCTCACGCTTAATTTAAGGAATATATATTATGCCATTATTAACACCATCCAGTGTACATCTGGATCAACCACTTACTAACTTGACTATCGCTTATGCACAAGCAGATACAAACTTCATTGCGGACAAAGTGTTCCCAATCGTCGGTGTACAGAAGCAGTCAGACAAGTATTACATCTATGACCGTGACAACATGAATCGTACAGGGGACGTTAAGAAATTAGCTCCACGTACAGAAGTGAACCGTATCGGTATGTCACTATCAACAAGCTCATACTTTGCAGACGTATTTGGTCTAGGTATGGACTTCGATCAACAAACACTAGCTAACGAAGATGCCGCTTTGGAAATTCGTTCTGCTGGAGCGCAAACACTTGCAACACGTTTGATGATCCACCGTGAAGAGCAATTCGCTTCAACTTTCTTCTCAACTAATGTTTGGGGAACAGAGTATGATGGCGTAGCTAACGGCGACAACAACTTAGACTCAGAGTTCACATACTGGTCAGATTACACAAACGCTACACCAATCATAGACGTTACTAAAGCACGTCGAGCGATGCAACTTAAGTCTGGCGGATACAAGCCAAACACAATGGTTGTAGGTAAAGAAGTTCGTGACATCTTAATTAACCACCCAGACATCCTAGCACGTTTAAACGGCGGATCAACTGTAGCTAACCCTGCATTGATCACAGACGCTAAACTAGCTGAGATCTTTGAAGTGTCTAATTTCTATGTAATGGAAGCAGTCAAGAATGACTCAGCAGAAGGTATTGCAGAAAGCAACTCTTTCATCGGTGGTAAAACAGCTATGTTAGCACACGTTGCTCCTTCAGCTGGATTGATGACACCTATGGCTGGCGGTACATTTGCTTGGAACACTTTAGACGGTGTAAACAACTTAGGTATCACAGTTGAGTCATACTCAGACGATGCTCTTAAGCGTCAACAGGTTGCAGAACACATCCAAGTTAAAATGTCTTACGACATGAAAGTCACTGGTGCTGACTTAGGTGTATTCTTTAACACAGCTATAGCATAAAACTATACAAATCATTTGGTGAGGGCTTAAGTGTCCTCACCTCTTTTATTAAGGAGAACCCGATATGATACCATTTCAGTTTGATAGACCCGTATTTATAAAACAAGAATTTAATGGTGGAGGAAGAGATTGGAAGAGATCAGAACATTACCCTTGGAAAGAGTTATCTCTCTCTAGTGACGTTGTTCAGACCTTATACAACAATAACTTTCTACATCATAACTCTGACCTAGAGATTAAAGCTAAGGTCGGTGACGGACTAGAAGTACTTGATGTCGCATCACTAGGTGTACTGGTAGATACGATCAATGCTAAGGTAAAAGCTAAGACTAATTCCCACGCAGAGTTTACCCGTAAGAAGTGTAAGAAGTCTAAGATACTAGAGAAGCAACGCGGTTTACTCCGTAGTTGGCGTAGAAATTATGGAGAGTTGGAGAACGACTAATGGCTTGGAGCTACGACGAAGGAAATCTAAATATAACTAATGCAATAGGTAGATTAAATGCTACTAGGTTGTTGATAGGTGATACAGACTTAAATGATGAACAAGTACAAGATGAAGAAGTTTCATTTGCTGTAGCTCAAGCTAATAATAACGTATACAAAGCTGGCTCTATGTTATGTAGGTCTATAGCGGCTAAGTACTCTAGGAAGGTTAACACAGAGTTAAGTGGAGCTTTAAAAGCTGATTACTCTGATCTATCTAGACACTACTTAAGTCTAGCAGATACACTAGAATACCAAGGTAAGATCTTAGGTGCTTCTGTAGGAGTAGTAGCTGGGGGTATCACTAAGAGTAAAGTGGATGCTGTCAGAGAAAATACTGATCGAATACAAGGGTCTTTTAGAAGAGATAGATTTAATAATCCACCAAGCTACCAATCATCTGAATACGAATAGAAGGAGTAACATATGTCTTTTAGAGCATTTGATTTACTCAGGCTAGTTGAGGACTTTGGTGAGACACTTACCTTACGTAAAGTTACTACGGGAGGTAACTACAACCCATCTACAGGTTCTGTAGTAGGTTCAGCTACAACTGACTATCTTTTCACTGGATACTTCTATGATTACTCTAGTCAGAACCCTAATGAAGTTGTTCGTGGTACACGTAAATGCGTAGTACCTTCTCTTGGTTTAGAAGTAGACCCTTTCCCTGATGATTTAATCTTAGGTAATGGTGATTCAGTAAGGATAACTAGAGCAGTTTCTATATTCTCTAATGGTGTAGCTATGTGTTACTTATGTGACGTACAGGAGTAAGATATGAAGCAGGTAGTAA
>Ga0209251_1002764_pt1 | contig 12033 bp, 8 predicted proteins | sample SaaInlV_100m_DNA_6_FD_184665 | JGI IMG/M metagenome (GOLD analysis project Ga0209251, IMG submission 184665) | Marine microbial communities from expanding oxygen minimum zones in the Saanich Inlet - Saanich Inlet SI073_LV_10m_DNA (SPAdes) (version 2) | ecosystem: Environmental > Aquatic > Marine...
GCTCTAATTCTTATATCTTATTTAATAAGAAAAATTAGTCCCTATATTTTAGCTTATTTTTTAAAAAGACTTGAAAAAAAAGTAAGAAGTAAGTTTAATCAAGGTGGTTCTGAAAACTTTAAATCTTCTCCTAAAAGTAATGATTCTAAAAAGCAAAAAGTTGGTGAGTATGTTGATTTTGAAGAGATAGATTAAAACTGTACTTGAATGAAAAAATACTTAACCCATATAGTGTGTGTAATAATATTGGCGCTAATTTCTGTTACTTATTTTTATCCTGTTATTTCTGGTAAATCAATTCAACAATCTGACATTTCTCAATTTATGGGAATGTCAAAACAAATAGTTGATCACAGAGAAGAATTTAATGAGGAACCTTATTGGTTGGATAATGCTTTTTTAGGTATGCCCTCTTATCAAGTAAGTGCTAAATATCCATATGACGTATTATATTATATTGATCAAACTATAAGATTTCTACCTAGACCAGCTGATTATTTGTTTTTATACTTATTATCCTTTTATTTTTTAATTATATCATTAAATATAAATTTCAGATATGCCCTTTTTGGTTCAATTGCTTTTGGTTTCTCAACATATCTCATAATAATCTTAGGAGTTGGCCATAATACCAAAGCATTGGCTTTGGGTTATCTACCTTTAATAGTAGCTGGTTTTTTAATGGTTTTAAAAGGGAATTATTTAAAAGGTTTTTTGATTTCTACTCTTTTTTTAGGTCTTCAGGTTCATGCTAATCATTATCAAATGACTTATTACACATTGATAATGCTATCAGTTGTAGTTTTAGTTCATTATTATAATTTTATAAAATTAAAAGATTTAAAAAAAATATATAAATCTTTTTTTGTTTTCATTTCTGTTGGCTTACTCGCACTGCTTATGAATTCACCTTCTTTACTAGCTACAAAAGAATACTCAGAGTTTAGCACTAGAAGTAAAAATGAAATAACAATTAATCCAGATGGCTCAGCAAAGGAATCATTAAGCGGATTAGATAAAGAATATATTACAGAATACAGTTATGGAATTTTGGAAAGTTTTAATTTGATTTTTCCAAGATTTATGGGTGGAGGAAGCTCAGAAAGGATTAGAGAAGATTCAAAACTCATGGATTTTATCAGAACATTAGATCCTAGTCAAGCTCAACAAGTTTACCAATATTCCAAAGTATATTGGGGAAATCAACCAATAGTGGCAGCACCTGCTTACATAGGTATTTCCATATTTTTTATTTTTTTAATTTCTATTCTGCTTGTTAAGGACTTAAATAGAAAATGGATATTAATAGCTGTAGTAATATCTTTATTACTTTCCTGGGGAAAGAATTTTACGTTTTTGACAGATTTAATGATAAACTACTTTCCATTATACGATAAGTTCAGGGCAGTTTCCTCAATACAGGTGATTGTTGAATTTTGTATTCCTTTATTTGCTGTTATTGGCTTAAAAAACTTTTTGTCTAGCAATACAGATGATATACATAAACTAAATTCATTGAAATATGTATCACTATTTTTAATTCCACTTATTTTAATTTTCTATTTTTTTGGAACTAGCTTATTTGATTTTAAATCTGATTTTGAAATTTTTTCTCAATACCCTGAAATTCTGAAATTAATCATTGAAGAAAGACAATATGTTTTTGAATCTGATGTATTAAGATCTTTAATAATTGTTATTTGCTGTTCAATGACTTTTTATATGTTTATAAAGAAATTAATAAGAAAAGATTTAACGATTTTTATTATTTCAGCTATTTTAATATTTGATTTATGGACCGTAAATAAAAATTATGTTAACTCTGAACAATTTGTAAAAAAATCTTTGGTTGAAGTTCCATTTCAAAAAACAATTGCAGATAAAGCTATTTTAAAAGACAATTCAGATTATAGAGTGTTTGAGCCAATGCGCGGGTTTTCGAACGCTAGAACATCATATTTTCACAAATCAATAGCAGGATATCATGCTGCAAAACCAAAGAGAATTCAGAATCTTTATGATTTCTATATCAGTAAAAACAGCTATAATGTGCTTGATATGTTAAACGTTAAATACATTATTCAAGAAAGTGAAGATAATCCATTAGGTGTTACAAGAAATCCCAATAATTTAGGTAATGCTTGGTTTATAAAAAATATTGTTAATGTCGAAACTCCAAATGATGAATTATTAGGTTTAAATAATATTGATTTAGCAACTTCATGTTTAACTCAGAACTCAGATATACCAAAATATGACTTTCAATTAGATGAAATGAATCAAATTAAATTGATTTCACGAAAAGCAAATCAATTAATCTACAGTTCTAAAGCCATTTCTAATCAATTTGCAGTTTTTTCTGAAGCTTATTATAAAAATGGTTGGCAAGCTTATGTAGATAATAAACCAGTAAATCATTTTAAAGTTAACTATTTGCTACGGGGAATGGAAATACCCTCAGGATCTCATGAAATAAAGTTTGAATTTATTCCTAAAGTTGTAAATACAGGTTTCTATCTTTCTTTATTTTCATATTTAATTTTTATAGTTGTGTTTATTAAGTTTGTTTTAAATAAAAAAAATGTATAATAAAATACCAAAAAAAAGATATAACAGAACTTTAAGGATGCTTAAAGAAGTGTGTCCGTCTCCTTCAATAGTTTATGATTTAGGTGTAGTTAATCCTTTCAGTGAAATAATGAAAGAAAACAACTATAAAGTGTATAATTCTAGTGGCCAAGATTTTGATATTGATTTTAAATTAGATATTCCTGATGATGTCGACTTAGTCACTGGCTTTGAAATTCTTGAACATCTTGTTTCTCCCTTTCCACTGCTAAGTTCATTAAATGCTAAAAGATTATTTATAACAGTTCCTTTAAATTTATGGTTTTCAAAAGCATATAAAAGTAAAACTGATCAAAGAGATCGTCATTTTCATGAGTTTGAAGAATGGCAATTTGATTGGTTACTTGAAAAGGCAGGTTGGAAAATTATAAGAAAAGAAAAATGGACAAATCCATCTTTTAAATTAGGCTTAAGACCTTTTTTAAGAAACTTTCATAACAGATACTACGCAGTTTATGCTGAACGAGATAAGTCAGGCAAATGGCCTAATAAGGATTCTTACACTAACTATTACAGAGGAGTTTTAAATCTATAAAGTATGAGAATAGGTATGATATTAGATGCACCTTTTCCAATTGATCCAAGGGTCAGTAATGAAGCAAGTGCATTAATTTCAGCGGGACATGAAGTTTACTTATTTTGTTTATCCTACTCAAAAGAATTTATAGAAAAGGAAGTAATTGATTCAATAAATATTAGAAGGTATTATTGTTCAAAGTTAACTTATAAATTTTCTGCTTTGGCTTATACCTTTTCGTACTATAAGGTTGTTATGAGCAAAAAAATCAATAATTTTCTTAATTTAAATAATATTGATAAAATTCATATTCATGATATTCAAATTGCTAGTTCAGTTTTTAAAGCAAATTTAAAATCTCTTCCTGTTACTTTGGACCTTCATGAAAATCGTCCTGAAATAATGAAGTTTTACAAACATGTAAATTCATTTATTGGTAAATTATTAATATCTCCAAAGAAATGGAAAATTGCTGAAGAAAAATTCATTAAGACTGCTAATAATGTTATTGTAGTAACTAATGCTGCTAAAACTGAATTAGTTCAGAGAACAGGATTGAATAAAGATAAAATTACAGTCTTTCCAAATACAGTTAGAAAAAGTTTTTATACTGATTATGAAATAGATACTGATTTAATTAAAAAATATAAAGACAATTTTGTTTTACTTTATTTAGGAAATACATCAAAGAGAAGAGGTATTTCTACGGTAATTAATTCTTTAAAGTTTTTAAAAACTAAAATTCCTGAAATTAAATTTATTATTGTTGGATCTAGTTCTTATGATAATGAATTAAAATATTTATCAAAAGTTAATAATGTACAGAATTTCATCTCATTTGAGGGATGGAAAAATGAAAATTCCTTTCAATCCTATCTCTCTATTTGTGATATTGGAGTATCTCCTTTAGAGTCAAATATCCATCATGATACTACTTATGCCAATAAGATATTTCAGTATATGTCATTTGGATGTCCTATGATTTGCAGTGATGTTAAGGCTCAGAAAGAAATAACAGAAAAGTATGAGATAGGAGTATTGTTTAAAGCTGGAAATGTTGAGGAATTTTCTGAAAGAGTCGTTGATTTATATAATGATAGAAATAAAATAAATTTATATAGTATAAATTCTAGAAATGCTATCAAAAACTTTTTAAATAATGATATTGTTTCAGCTGAAATTGTAAAAATGTATGATTAATAACAAAATATTAATTATTACTTATTATTGGCCTCCCTCTGGAGGTTCAGGCGTTCAACGCTGGTTGAACTTTTCAAACAACTTAGTTGATATGGGTTATGATGTCACTGTTTTGACTGCAGAGTTCCCAAACTATCCATTAACTGATCAGAGTTTGAATAATTATATTAACCCTTTAATTAAAATTTTAAAAGTTCCTGTTTTTGAACCAGCTAAGTTTTTTAAATCAAAAAAAAATAATTCAGATAATATTGAAGGTAATGGAATGATAAATTATTTAAAGCTATTTATAAGAGCAAACCTTTTTTTTCCTGATTCTAGAATGTTTTGGATTAACAATGTTGTAAATATTGCATCCTCTTTTATAAATAATAATAATATAAATTATGTTATTACTACATCACCTCCTTTTAGTCTAAATATAATTGGTTACAAATTAAAATTAAGAAACAACATCAAATGGATTTCTGATTACCGTGATCCTTGGTCAGATTTTTTTCAATTTAAAAATATGCCAATGTTTAAATATGTTAAAAAAAAACATATCAAATGGGAAGAAAAATGTTTAAAGTTAGCTGATTCTGTAATTGTTACCTCTCCGTCTTTAAAAAATATTTATTCAAAAATTAATGACAATACACATTTAATAACTAATGGATTTAAAGAAATCGAAGAAACTATTGAAAGTGAAAATTTTGAAATCATTTACTCTGGAGTAATGAAATCCTCACAAAATCCTAAATTGTTATGGAAGGTTCTTTATGAAATTTCTAAATCTAATTTATCATTTAAAAAAGATTTTAAATTAAATCTGATTGGTAGCTTTGATAAATCCATACATCAAAATAAATATTTAATTAAACTTAAGGAAAAAGTTGTGTTTAAAAATTACATAAGTAAGGATGTTTTAGATAAAAAATTATCACTTGGAAAAGTATTTGTTTTATGTGATGTTAATCAGAAAGGTGGAGGTAATTTAATTCCAGGAAAGTTTTACCACTATTTGTCATACAAAATCCCCATTATTGCTTTTTCATCATTAAACAGTGATACACATAATATTATAAAAGAAACTAAAAGTGGAAATGTATTTGACTTTTCAAACGAAATTGATTTAAAAAATCATATTTTAGAACTGTATTCTAATTTTAAAAACGGTAATTATTCAATAAATATAAATGATATTGAAAAGTATAAATATTCGAATTTAAGTTCTGAATTACAATCTGTTATTAAAAAAACAAATAATTAGTGGGTATAGTTTTTAAACAAACTTCATGGAATATTGTAACAATTTCTATTGCCATTTTAATAGGAGGAGTTAATACTTTATATTTTTATCCTGAATTTTTAAAGGATGATTATTATGGTTTGGTAGTTTTTTTATTAGCAACTTCCAACCTACTACAGCCATTAATGTCATTTGGAGCTCAACATACTATTATTAAGTTTTTTAGCTCTTTTAATGATAAGAAAAAGAAAGATCAATTTTTATCTAGTGTAATTTTTTTACCTCTCTTTTTTATTATTCCTATTACTTTTCTTGTTGTTCAGTTTCATGATATTATTGCACAATTTCTTTCAGTAAAAAATCCAATAATTGAATCATATGTATGGGTGATTTTTTTAGTTTCGTTTGCAACCTCATATTTTGAGGTTTTTTATTCTTGGTCAAGAGTTCAATTCAAGTCAATATTTGGTAATATTTTAAAAGAAATTTATCCACGAATTTCAGTTCTTTTTTTGTTGGTTTTAGTTTCTTTAGAAGTATTAAACAAAGAGAACTTTGTTTGGTGGTTAACTGGTCTGTATTATTTAAGGTTAATCTTAATGATAGTATATTCTTTTTACTTATATAAACCTGTTTTTTCAATTACAATTCCAGATAACTTTAAAGAAATTCTTTCTTATTCTTTTTATATTTTATTAGCTGGATCTGCTGCTAGTTTTCTAATTGACATTGACAAGTATATGATTCCTCAAAAACAAGCAATTAGTCAAACTGCTTACTATGCTGTTGCTGTTTTTATTGCTACAGTTGTTGAAATTCCAGGCAGAGCAATGTTTCAAATTTTAAATCCATTAGTTGCAAAATCATTAAATGATCAGAATTATTCTGAACTTAAATATTTATATAAGAAGAGTTCAGAAAACTTGTTACTTATTAGTGGATTGTTTTTTTTGTTAATTAATTTAAATATTGATTCTTTTTATTTGCTTTTAAACAATCAATTTTATTCTAATGCTTCTTTAGTTGTTTTGATTATTTCATCTGCTAAATTGATTCAAATGAGCTTTGGTTGCGGTCCTGCAATTTTAGCTACATCTACCTTTTATAGAATTACACTTCCGTTTTCTATTTCAATGGCAATATCTGTTTATTTACTTAATGATTATTTGATAGACTTGTATGGAATAAATGGTGCTGCAATTTCAACTTTTATAGTTCTACTTATATTCACAATTTTAAAAATTTTATACATAGTTTTTAAGATTAAAATTCAACCTTACAGTTTAAATTCTTTGAAAATATTATTTTCAATCTTTATAGTTTATTTAATAAATTATTTTATAAATCTTGATTATAATCCATTATTAAATATATTTATAAGATCGGTAGGAATTACAATTTTGTACTTGATAATGATTTACTTTTTTGGTATTTCACAAAAACTCAAAAACTTACTTAATTTAAAATTTTAATTCTAAATATTTTTTAAGTCTTGATTTTTTTTCAAGGATTAGTTTTTTTGGTGAACCATTGAAAATTAGATCACCTCCATTTTCTCCTCCGTCAGGACCTAAATCAATTACGTTGTCTGAACATTTTATTAGATCTAGATTATGTTCAACAACAACAATTGAATGACCATTATCAAGTAATGAATCAAACGATTTAAGTAATTTTTTTATATCGTGAAAATGAAGTCCAGTAGTTGGTTCATCAAAAATAAATAATGTTTTCTTGCCTTTATTTCCTTTCAATAAGAATGTAGCTAATTTAATTCTTTGAGCCTCTCCACCAGAAAGAGTAGAGGAGGACTGCCCAAGTTGAACATAACCCATGCCAACATCCTGTAATGGTTTTAGTTTATTACTTATTTTTTTATTTTCATGTAGAGAGAAAAAAATGATCGCTTCATCAACAGTCATTGTTAAAATATCGTCAATACTTTTTTTATGATATTTAACTTTTAAAATTTCATTTTTAAATCTTTTCCCTTTGCAATTTTCACATATTAGACTAACATCTGCCATGAATTGCATTTCTATCTTTACGTTACCTTCACCTTTACAATTTTCACATCTGCCACCATCAACATTAAAAGAAAAATGTTTTGCTTTGTAATTATTTAGTTTAGATAATTTTAATGAAGAATATAAATTACGGATGTCATCATATATTTTTAAATAAGTTACTGGATTAGATCTAGACGAAGTTCCAATTGGGTTTTGATCTATAAATTCAATTTCATCAATTTTTGAAATATCACCACTAATACTATCAAATTGACCAGGTTTTATTTTAAATATTCCCTTTTCCTTTAATAGAGCAGGATATAGTATTTTTTTAACTAATGTAGTCTTACCACTTCCTGAAACACCAGTTACAACCGTTAAATTATTTAATGGAAATTCTACATTAATATTTTTAAGATTGTTCTCTCTTGCTCCGTTAATTATAATTTTCCCTGCACTATATCTTGATTTATTAGGCTTAGTAATTTCTTCTCTATTATTTAAATATTTAGATGTTAAACTATTTGATTTTAATACTTCTTTTATAGTTCCCTGAGCTACTACCAGACCTCCATTAGAGCCTGCCTCAGGACCTATATCAACTATTTGATCAGCACATCTGATAATATCCTCATCATGTTCTACTACAATAACTGTGTTGCCAATATCTTTCAATTCTTTTAATATATCAATAAGTTTTTCTGTATCTCTTGGATGAAGACCTATACTAGGTTCATCTAGAACATAAAGCGAACTTACTAAAGAGCTTCCAAGAGATGTCGCTAAGTTTATTCTTTGCGACTCACCGCCAGAAAGTGTACTAGATCTTCTGTTGAGTGTTAAGTATCCAAGCCCAACATTATTAATAAATTTTAGTCTGCTATTAATTTCTTTTAAAACTCTTTTAGCTAATTCATTTTCGTAATTATTTAGTTTAAGATCATTAAAAAAACTAATCACTGAGTTTATTGGCATTTGAACTAAATCAGTAATTGATTTATTATTTATTTTAACATAAGAGGATTCTTTTTTTAATCTATTTCCATTACAATCAGAACAGGTTGTTTTTCCTCTGTATCTAGATAACATAACTCTGTTTTGAATCTTATATATTTTAGATTCAAGCTTCTTAAAAAAATAATTTATTCCCTTAAAATATTCATTTCCTTCCCAAACTATCTTCTTTTGATCGTTTGTGAGTTTGTAGTATGGTTTGTGAATTGGAAATTTAAAATTTGAAGCATTTTTTATTAAATCATTTTTATATTTTTTTAATTTCTCTCCTCTCCAAGGTGCTATAGCATTCTCGTATATAGACAAACCTGTATTTGGCACTACTAACTCAGGATCTATTCCAACTATATCTCCGTACCCTCCACATTTAGAACAAGCACCTAACGGATTATTAAAACTGAATAAGTGTTGAGTAGGCTCATTGAACTTTATATTGTCTTTTTCAAAATTATTATTGAAATTAAATTCTTTTTTAAGTTCTAAGTTTTCGACAGTAATTTCCCCCTTACCCTCATAAAATGCTAACTCTATCGAATCGGATAGTCTGTTTAAATAATCATTATCATTTTTATAAACTGATCTATCAATAACCAGATAAAAATCTTTTTTATTTAAACCATCTAGTTCTTCAATTCTTTTTATTTCATTATTGATTTTTATTCTAGCAAACCCTTGTTCTTTTATCAAGTTTAATGATTGTTGACTTTCAGAAAGTTTGTTTATTTTTTTTTGAGACATTAAAAGGAATTTATCACCTTCATTAAATTCTTTTATTTTTTTTAATACAGAATTTATTGAATCTTTTTTAACCTCTAAATTAGAAACAGGAGAGTATGTTCTTCCAATTCGTGCAAACAATAATTTTAAATAATCGTAAATTTCAGATGAAGTTCCAACAGTCGATCTCGGATTTGAATTATTCACCTTTTGTTCTATAGCTATTGCAGGTGAAATTCCTTCAATACTGTCTACTAATGGTTTATTTAGTTTACCTAAGAACTGTCTCGCATATGATGATAAACTTTCAATATATCTTCTTTGACCTTCAGCATATAGAGTATCAAAGGCTAAGCTTGATTTTCCGGAGCCTGAAAGACCAGTTATAACAATTAATTTATTTTTAGGAATATCTAAATCTATATTTTTTAGATTATGCATTTTAGCACCTCTAATTTTAATAAATCCTGGGTTTAATTTTTGATCTTCCAAATTTTAAAATAATCTATAAATATAATCTTTAAATCACTTTAAATATTTTATTTTTCAAAAGTATTTATTATTGATTTTCTTCCAATTTTTTTGGTTATTGGGTCATTTTTTAAATTCCATCCTCTTGCTGGTGAAAATTTTCTTCCATACCAAATAATTTGTAAATGAAGCTTATTCCAAAGTTTTTCAGGGAAAAGTCTTTTAGCGTCCTTTTCAGTGGTTTTTACGTTTTTCCCATTAGACATTCCCCATCTATACATCAAACGGTGGATATGTGTATCAACAGGAAAAGTTGGTATATTAAATGCTTGTGCTAATACAACTCCAGCAGTTTTATGTCCAACTGCAGGAAGTTCTTCTAAATCTTCAAAATTTTCAGGAACTTTTCCATTGTGTTTTCTTATTAAAATTTGCGATAATCCGTAGATTCCTTTAGACTTCATTGGTGATAAGCCTACAGGTCTGATTATTTGTCTTATTTCGTCTATACTAAGTTTAATCATATCATAGGGATTATCAGCTTTTGAAAACAAAATTGGAGTTACTTTATTCACTCCAACATCAGTACTTTGAGCAGATAATAAGACCGCTATTAAAAGAGTATATGGATCTTTATGATCTAGTGGAACAGGAACTGAGGGAAAAAGTAATTCCAGAGTGTCTATTATGTAATTAATTTTTTCAGTTTTGTTCATAATTATTATGTAAATTTAAAAATTAAATATTTTAAAATATGTTAAAAATTGGAGATAATTTACCTCTCTTTTCTTGTCAAGATGACAAAGGTAATACAGTAACACAAGAAGACTTTAAAGGAAAAAATATTGTTTTATTCTTTTACCCAAGAGCTAACACGCCTGGTTGTACAGCACAAGCTTGTAATTTGTCTGAAAATTATGAAAGACTTACTAAAGCAGGTTACTCAATTTTTGGTGTAAGTGCTGATCAAGTTAAACATCAATCTTCATTTTCTAATAAATTTGGTTTTCCATATCCTTTACTTGCAGATACAGAGAAAACATTAATAAATAGTTTTGGAGTTTGGGGCTTTAAGAAATTTATGGGTAAAGAATACGAAGGTATCTCAAGAACTACATTTGTTTTAAACAAAGATAGTGTTATAACTAACGTGATAGAAAAGGTAAAAACAAAAGATCATACAAGTCAGATACTTGATCTATAGTTTTTTATAACCGAAAAGATTTTTCTCTTTTATCAGTTTAGTAACTTTTTTTGGAATCATTTTTTCCCAACCTTCTTCGTTATTCTTGATCATTTCTAGAACTCTTTGTGAGTAGATGTCGAGTAAAGCTTTATCAAAACCAAAAATATCAATAACCTTATTGTTGAATTTGAAAAATTTATAAAGATTCTTCATTCTTGGTGCAACATGAAGATTATTACTATTGACTATATCCCCGTTAACTTTCATTGGGTATAAAAAGATTCTTAAGTTTTTATAAAAAAGTTTACCAAAAGCTTCTAGAATACCACCACTTAAATGATTGTAATATTTTTCATCAAAAATTTCAACTAAGTTATTTACTCCCATTGTTAAAACAATTTTTTCTTGCGTGTAGTTTGAAAAATATTCGGCTAATCTGTAATATTCTTTAAAATTAGTTATCATAACAGTTAGCCCAAGGGAGCACAGAAGAGTCGCTCTATGAATAAAATCAAGTTCATTTACGTCTCCATTTGAAGTTTTTAAATTAGATAAAGTAATTTCAAATACAGTTAAATGTTTGTTTTCATCAAAATCTTCTTCGTGAGACATTATTTCAATCGATTTGTCAAACATGTCTTCATTCACTTTAGTAACAGGTCTAAAACTCCCCCTTATTGCTAAAATATTCTTTTTATATAAAACTCTTGCTGGTAGTATATTGTTTCCATCCGGTCCAAACATAACCGCTTCGGTCATACCGTTTTTAACTAGTTCTAGACTCATTACTCTATTGTCTACATTTTTAAACAATGGTCCAGAGAAATTAACAGTATCAATTTCTATAGCTTCAGGGTCAATATGATCATAAAGATATTTTAGTAATTTTCTGGGTTCGTCATGCTTATAATAAGCACCATATATTAAATTTAAACCCATTAAACCTAAGGCTTCTTGTTGTGCTCTAGCTTCAAATAAGTTAAATCTAACATGAATTAATATTTCGCTATAATCTTCAGATGAATCTGTTTGGAATTTAATACCCATCCAACCATGACCA
>Ga0209251_1002768_pt1 | contig 12024 bp, 9 predicted proteins | sample SaaInlV_100m_DNA_6_FD_184665 | JGI IMG/M metagenome (GOLD analysis project Ga0209251, IMG submission 184665) | Marine microbial communities from expanding oxygen minimum zones in the Saanich Inlet - Saanich Inlet SI073_LV_10m_DNA (SPAdes) (version 2) | ecosystem: Environmental > Aquatic > Marine...
CGCAGATTGAGCCACCGCAATTGATCGAGAGCCATCCAGCTGTCTCCAACGGCTAAGCGCAGCCTGCCTTCGACCAATTGTTCTGGCTTGGGTTGTGGTGTGCTGGGATCAATCCCGCTGCGCCAGGTCTCCCAGGCTTGGCGCTTGAGCCCAAGACGCCAGAGCGTATTGACGAAGGACTGGTCACTGTTCAAGGGGGCCCAGGACATCTCCTGTGATGGGCTTGGCGTTGAGGCTTTGGTCAGGTTGAGGGGTTCGGCATCTCCAAGCGCTTCGCTTGCAAGCCAGTGGTAATAGCCAGGGGGGAATTGGCTGGTCAGCAGCTGCCAGATCGCTCTGCTCCGGTCTTGATTCCCCAGTTGTGCTTCGCTCCAGCCAAGCCAGTACAGCCGTCGAGTTTCCAGCGGATCGGGCAAGGCTTGTGAGCTTGGCTCACGGGTCAGGATGGTTTTGGCCCGGTCCCAGTTCTCCGCCAGCAGGGCTTCTCTGGCGAGGTCCCATTGCAGTTGCCAAACGTCTGGATCATCCGGCCATTGCTGCAGAACCTCCCCCGCACCCTCACCGTTGGCCAGCCGAACGCGGGCTGCCGCTAGGGCGGCGGAACGCTTTTGGACAGATACCGGAATGGCATCGAGCACCTCCCTCGAGGGTCGCAAGGGTTCGCTCAGCAGGCGAGCAGCCTCAATGCTGGCCGAAGCCTGTGGGTGATCACGGGTGAGGCTCAAAAGCAGTTCCGTGCCTTCTTCGGTCTGTCCGCCTCGAAGTAAGGCTCGTCCAATCGCGAGTTGTGTGGAGGGTTCACTGGAACGATGGGACGTTGCCTCAGGTTGTTGGCGTTGAAGGCACTCCAGTGCTCCTGGGCCATCCCCCAGGCTGGCTAGGCCCCGAGCCAGTACGTCGCGATCCTTGGTTGCTGGAGCGATCGAACTGGTGTCGTTGCATGCCTGGCTGATGCGCTTGAACGCACCTGGCCAACGTGCTCCCCAGCGGGCGAGGTGAATCGCTCCCTGATGGCCCGTGTTTGGATTTGGATCCATGGATGCCGCCACACTCAACGCCGCTGGATGGCTCGGCTGTTGCTTCAGTAAGTCTTGATGCAGTGCTGGGTTTTGGTCCCCGAGAACGTGGCGGGCCGATGCGGATGCAGCTGCGTATGGGAAACGTTTGAGCAGATCGTGCCAAAGCTTGCGGGCGTGGCTTTGATCTCCCCGTCTGGTGGCCGTCTCCGCCTCTTGTTCTAAGGCCACCGCTCCCAGTGGATTCGTTCCCCAAGCCTGGCTTTGTAAGGCGTCGAATGAACCCGTTTGAGCAGCCATCAACAGCGCGGCTTCGCGGCGCTGTTGGGGATCAATCGCCCAGCGGTAGGTCGTCCAAAGTTGCGCTGCAGATTGATCCGGCGTTAAGGGCTGATGCCCATGCACGAGAAGCCGCTGCCCACCCCAGGCGGCGAAGCCACTCAGGGCTGTGGTCCCCAGCAGGAGAAGGGTCCCAAGTCGGGGGCCTGCGTTCAAGCGCGTCCTGATGCTGCTGTCATTCTGTGGGTTCTACTCAGATCAGTAATGCCGTCTTCTCGACCAGGGTGCTGGCAGCGAAGGCGCACAGGGTTGGCGGTAGTGATGTGTGGCGTGGTGTGGGGATTTCGCTGGTTATGGCCCCTTCAGCTGGTTCCAGGCTGGGTGGTGGTGAGTCTTGTGATTTGGGCTGGCCTTGAACTCATCGTTTTGCTGCGCCACCCCCATCGTTGGCGTTGAAGCTGAGGAGTGAGGGCGGCGCCTCCGTAATCTGCTGTCCACGATTGAGGCCCATGGTTCAAGCGGCGTTTTCTCCTGTTGGTCCGACCCTTGGGGATGCCATCCCTGGTTTTGGCACTGATGGCATTCGTGGTCGCGTGGGCAGCGTCGTGACACCAGCCCTTTGTTTGCAAGTGGGTTACTGGGTTGGACGGGTGTTGGCCGTCGAGGGGCCTGTCTTGATTGGGATGGATTCGCGCACCAGCGGCAGCATGGTTGCATCAGCGTTAACCGCTGGACTTACCGCCGCTGGGCGTGAGGTTTGGAATCTGGGCTTGTGTCCCACCCCAGCCGTTCCGTTGTTGATCCGAAAGTTCGGCGCAGCAGGCGGCCTGATGGTTTCGGCGAGCCACAATCCACCAGCGGACAATGGCATCAAGGTGTTTGGAGCGAATGGGGCGAAGTTGGCCCCTGAGCGGCAGGCACGGATCGAGGCTGGGCTCCGTGGTGAGATCGACCATTCCGACCATGACCACTCACTTTGTGCAGGATTGCGGCAAAGCTCCGACCTCATGGCGGATTATCGAGAGTTGCTCCTCTCCGCTGTTGGGAGCCATCGCCTCGATGGGGTCCCGATCGTCTTGGATCTCTGTTGGGGGTCTGCCACAGCTTGTGCGGCGGATGCATTTCAAGCTCTTGGCGCGGATCTGACTGTTTTGCATGGTGAGCCCGATGGCTCCCGCATCAATGTGGGCTGTGGCTCAACAGCCCTAGGTCCGTTGCAAGAAGCCGTGAAAGAGCGAGGCGCTGTGATGGGTTTTGCCTTTGATGGCGATGCGGATCGGATGTTGGCCGTGGATGGTCGGGGTCGGATCGTGGATGGTGATCACGTGATGTTCCTCTGGGGATCGGTTCTTCAGGAACAACAAGCTCTTCCGGATCAACGGCTTGTTGCCACCGTGATGTCGAACCTCGGCTTTCAGCGCGCTTGGGAACAGCGGGGCGGCATCCTCGAGCGCACCCCCGTTGGAGATCAACATGTCCATGCCGCGATGGTGGCGAGTGGAGCAGCCCTTGGCGGAGAGCAATCGGGTCACATCCTTGCGGCATCCCATGGCTTGTGTGGGGATGGGGTGCTCACTGCCTTGCAGCTCTCCACGTTGTGTCATGCCAAGGGAATCACCCTGGGTGATTGGTTGGATCGCAGTTTTCAGCCCTTCCCGCAGAAGTTGGTGAATGTCACGGTGCCAAGTCAAGCTCGCCGCAAGGCGTGGTCGAGTTGTGAGCCGTTAGTGGCTGCGATCAGGTCTGCTGAGGAAACCATGGGCTCAGATGGTCGTGTTCTGGTTCGAGCGAGTGGCACGGAGCCCTTGGTGCGAGTGATGGTCGAGGCTGCTGATGCTTCCCTTGTCGATCACTGGGCTGACCACCTGGCATCCGTGGTTGATCAATCCCTCAACGCTGCTTAACGATGCGTTCTTGGGCCATCACCAAGGCGCCGTGACAGGCATCTCCTGCGGCCGGCATCCATCGGCTTGATGGGAGAACGGTTTCTACGGCTGTTTTGACCAAACTGCTGAAGCCATCGAGATGCTCGAGGGCTCCACCATGGCCCACCAGATTTGGACGATCGAGTTGGAGCTTCACAGCCACCGTGCGGATGGACGTTGCTAAGGCCAGGGCTGACCGCTCAAGAATGCAGTGGGCTTCAGCCAGGTCTTGCACTGCAGCTGCGGCGACAAGAGGTGCCAGTGCTGCAAAATCTGCTGCCCCAAAGTTTGGCTGAACCACTCTGGCTTTCACGTCTGCGCTGGTTGTGCAATCGAGGGCTGTCCAGATTTGGTTGCGCAAGGGATGGTCGGGTCTCCTGCTATCTGCCATTTGGAGGGTCAGTTGCAGACCCTGATGACCAATATCAAAAGCGGAGCCAGCCCCATCCAAGAGCCAGCCCCACCCCCCGCAGCGATGCTCCACACCTTGATCGTTTCGCCCTAAGCAGATCATTCCTGTGCCACTGATCACAACGATGCCGGCATGGTTTGGAAAAGCTCCGCGTAGAGCCGTCCGTTCATCGCCGGTGGCCAGCACCTGAGCCGTTGGCAGGGCCAAGGTTCTGGCGAGTAGATCCGTTGCTTGCTCTTGGACGATGGATCCTTGCTCGATGCCGCTAGCGCCCATCACAGCGCCATCGAGGGTTAAGTCCGGGTGGACGTTCATTGCTTCTGCGCTACTAACGCGGATGGCGTCCTGGAAACGGTCCACACCTCCGGCTGATGCCAGGTGACAAACACCCGGGCCATACCCATCACCGACCGGCTCCCATCGACCGTCTTGCCATCGACCGATGCGGCAACGCGTACTGGTCTGTCCGGCGTCAAATCCTGCGAGCAGCATTACGCCTCCTTGGACTGTCCGCCCTGGCTGGATAGGGTCGCCAGGGCAAACCAGCCAGTGAGTTGGACTTCTGGACGAAAGAAGATCGTGTCGGTGATGCCTTGCACCAACATTCCACTAATGGCAGCTAGGCATGCAATGCCGGCAAGGGCTTCTGGTCGATCAAGGTGAAGGCTGGCCAAGCCTTTGCGTACCGCAGCATTGAGAAGCCCAAAGCAGGCGATTAGGCCTGGGATTCCCATCTCTACCAGGATTTCTAGGGGTACTGAATAGGCGCTGAGAGCGTTGAACTTGGGCTGCTGATACAGCGGATAAATACTGTTAAAAGCGGCATTGCCAGGACCGATGCCCAGCCAGGGATGGTCGCGCACCATCTCAGCAGCAGCGAACCAAACGTTGACGCGGAAATTGTTGGAGCTGTCTTCCCGACCAGCCAGAAGACTGCTGATTCTTGTGCGGATGGGCTCGAATTGAGTGGCGGCGACAACAAGCACAACAACACCGAGGAGCAGAACGGTTGGCGGGAGTAACCGTCGCCAGATCAACGGCCATGTTTGTGTGCTGCGCACCAAGAGCAAAAGCACAACAACGGAAAGGCCTGCGATGAGCCCTAACCACCCTCCGCGGCTGTAGGTGAACATTGTGGCCACGGTGGTGAGCACCAAGGTGACACCTGCAAAGAGCCGGCAACCAAACCCTTTCCAGCGCAAGAGGGCAATAGCCGCGAACGGCAGCAAGGGCAGCAAGTAGCCGGCCAGCAGATTTGGGTTGCCAAGTGGTCCGTAGATCCGGATAGTGCCGGCACTCATGGAGTTCGGATCAGCCCAACGCGCCAGTTCTTCAGTGCTGGCATAGAGCTGCCTGAGAGCAAGAACACTGCTGAGGAGTCCACCGCAGAGCAAGCCAGCCAGGAGGCGGTCCCACCACTTCTGATGATGGATCAGCAGCTTGTGGGTTAAGGCATAAACCCCGAGGTAGCTCAGGAGTTTCAACAGTCCTTTTGTCGCTGCGATCGGTACAGGTGAAACCCCTGTGGCCAGAACGGCCACTCCCAAAATGATCAGGAGCCACATAGTGATTTTGTCGATCGCAGCGGCCGGCGTGGCGAGGCTCCAAAGCACCCAGAGAAGGCCGCTGCTCAACAACAAAAGTGCGAGCCCCGAACGCGTGAAGAACGGGAGACCGCCGAGCAGAACGAACAAAATGCAGCCTGCTAGTGGCTCCAATCTGTGCAGAGTTGAAGGGCCTGCCTTCAGGAGGCCCTGCCAGCGCAACAGAAGTGGTAGCAAGTGACTGGACACATCCGTTGCGGGCATCCTTCAGGCGTCTGGCGTTGGAGCATTGCCTGGATTATCGATCTCCTGCCAGTGCTGCTCCAACTCTTCGATTGGAGGTTGATGGGTGTGGTTGCGACGAAAGAGCACGCGATACACAGGAAGCTGCTGATCCATCACATAACGCTCTCGCTCGGTTGGCACCGTTAAGGGGTTCGTTCTGCGCCAGGGGTGCGCATCATTTTCAGGGCGGTCGAAACAACCAGACAGTTCTGTGAGGGCCACCATCGGATCAATCACCTCCCGCACATCACTCTGAATAAAAAAGTCTTTTCCGGGCTGAAGGGCCGAGGCGATTGCCATGAGAAGGCGGGGTTGTAAGACCCGCCGTTTGCGATGGCGTCGCTTGAACCAAGGGTCTGGAAACTGAATGGAGACCCGTTGCAGACGATCTTTGGGCAGCGTTTCCATCCACCCTTCCAGGCTGATGTTGGCGTTGCAAAACAACACCCGTACGTTCCCGTGGGGGCTCTCAAGTGCTTCGCGATCGGCAGGGATCACCAAGGGGCGACGAATTTCAACCCCGATGTGGTTCCAATTCGGATGACGGTCGGCCAAGTCGAGAATGCAGCGGCCCCGTGCGCAACCGATGTCGAGATGGATGGGGTGCTCAGGGTGAGTGAAAAGTTCGCTGGGTGGGGGCAACCGCAGGGGTAGCTGAAACGAACGACTGAGGGGATTGACGTGCTGTCGCAAGGGCCTATTGGTTGCTCGAGCCTGAGATGGGGGCATAACGAAGCAGCCCCCAGCAGGCGGTGTAGCCATGCAAATGGGTGGTTCCCGCCACGGGGCCGATCTCACCGTTGCAGAAGGCACCAGCTATGGGTAAGTCAGGCATCACGCTTCGGCCCAGGTTCACATCACCGTCCGGGGAGCCGAACAGTCCTTGGCCGCGGCCGAGGCAAGCCATCAGCAGTCCGAACCTGATCGGTTCCTCTACCTCACCCAAGTGTTGGTTGAGCAGCGCAAGGGCCTCTTGACGGGAGGCTTCGGCTTCCCGCAAATGAAACTGAACGTTCTGGCCAGCCCGCACCCGTTCGGCTACAGCCACGGCTCCATTGTTGGGGTCGACACCAATCAAGTTGCGAATCAAAAACGCGCTGTCTTTGGCTTGAACGCCTGCGGTTGGTAGTTGGAGGTTGCGGCGCTCAATGCCAAGAAAGAGCGAGTGCCGCACCAACTCCCGTTCCGGTTCGCTCAGGTCGGCAAGAACCCTTTGCAGACAGGCCACTGGACTCGACGTTGTGGTCCCGTCGTTGAGCTCGAGCAGAACATTGCGTTGAACCTGTTCGATCGCGAAGACCGGCCCAATCGGACGACATCCTTGGGCGACCACGGTGTCGAACAACCAGTCGCCACCGATTGAGCAGACCGCTGCACCCGTCACCACGTTTTGGTCGACTAGAAGCGAGCCATGGGGCGCGTTGTGGGGAGCTGCGATGCCACCGATCTTTTCTGCTTCTGGGTAGGCGTAATCCAAACCACTGATCAGGTCGTTGATGCCTCGGCAGCTGGGATCGATCAGAACGATTTGGCTGCGGCTTGCATCGGGACGAATGCCCACCCAGTCCTGCCAGTCGATGGAGGCTCCATCCAGGTCCGGTAATTGATCGGTACTGAGAACGCTGGTTTGAATGTCAGCACCTGGGAGACACATCAGCGTCACGCTGAGGGCCGGCCCCTGTTCAAGCTCGGAAGCATTGCCATCCGCGTTGGTTCCGACCACACCTCCGCCTGCACATCCAAACCAGTGTTTGGCACGTAGGCCGTTTTGGAGCATCGGCAGCAAACGGGGCAAGTCGCTGGCGTAGCCAGTTGAAACGAAGACGAGGGCTAGATCCGCCTCTCCACGGCGACCCACCTGATTCACCACATCACGAACCGCCTCATCGAGGGATGGTTTGCATGACAAGCCAGTGCGGCATTGGGGCGCTGGGGAAGCGCCCTGCAACCAGCTGAAGGGAGAGAACGTCGGCATGGTTTGGACCTTATCAATCCTGCAGGGCAGCCGGGTGCGTCGATAATGGCGCCAACTTCAAACCCATCTGTGAACGAGCTGTCTTACCGCGCATTGGTGTGGCTGACTTACCGGCTGGCTGCCACGTTTGCGGTGGGTCTGCCCCTCGTTTTGTTGGTTTGGTCTGCATGGCGGCGCGATGCCATGGTTTTGCGTCTGCTTGGCCTGTACTGGAAAGTGGCCAGCTTGATGGGAATCAGTGTGCTGCTGCTGGTGGACGAGCGACCGCTCGGATATCTCACGGCAGTTGTGGCTCCAGTGCTGATGGTGGTGAGTGTGTGGTTCTGGGTGGATCTCAATGAAGAACTTGCTGATCAGCCGGCGTGGAAAGCTCTACCGCTCACTGTTCGCTTGTGGCGCTGGGCGTTGAGTGGCTTTGGTGTCATCAGCGTGGCGATGACCACCACGGGCCTCAGCTGTCTACAAGGGGGGCAAACGACCAACTGTTTGGCATGGCTTGAGGCGCCTCAGGGTTTGCACGGCCTCGCGGCAACGGTGTTTGATTTCATTTTTGGCGGGCAGTGGACTGAAGCCTTTGCTGCTTTTGTGGGCTATGTGGCATTGGTGGCTTACTTGGCTGGCTTGCTGCAGTGGCTGTTGATCCGTCTACCGCGCTATGGACGCGTCGCAGGGGATTTTTGATGACCGATGTCGAACTGGTTTCTCAGCTTGAAGAGCGCAGTCGGAGCCATGGGGATCGGGTGTTGCGCCTGATGGGTGTCGTGGGAGCGGAGCCCTTTGAATTGCTGATTTTTCGTGGTTTTAGTAGCAGCACAACCCATCCCACACGATTCGATCCGGATGCTTCGGTGCTTCCGGATGGCGCCGTGCTTGATCGTGCTGAGCTGTTGATGGGGCCGATCATGCCTGGCGATGAGCGTGTCTTGGCAGGACCGATGCCTCCGGCTGAGTTGCTAACTCAAGCCAGTTGGTAATCCCCTCTCTTCAGCACTTCAATGCAACGCCCGCATAGGTCGGGATGGTCGGCGTGCTGACCAACGTCGGCTTCGTAGTGCCAGCAGCGACTGCACTTGCTGCCGCGGGCATGGGCCACTTCAATCAAAGCTTGTTCATTGTCTTGACTGGCCAAGAGTTCTGCCCATGGCTCGCCGCCAATTTGGAGTTGAGAGACCAGCAGCCAGTCGCGTAGGCCATCAACTTCAGCGTCACCGTGCTCATCGAGCCATTGCAGAGCGGTTTGGAGTTCAGGGCTGTGGGCTTCTAAACGAACGGCTGCTTCCAGAGAAGCGCCGAGTTCTTGTTGGTTGCGGCAGTCCTCCAGCACCTTGTTTACCGCTGTTCGGAGCTGGCGAAGTTGCTGCACTGGAGCTGTCAGTGCGGGGTCTCGCCAATCGGCAGGAACACTGGGCCAGCCGTTTTGGAACACCGACGTATGGGCTACTGGATAGGGAAGGTTTTGCCAAATGTCTTCTGCCATGTGGCAGAGGACGGGAGCGATTAGGCCAGCCAGTCGTTCAATAATTAAGGCCATGACTGTTTGACAGCTTCGCCGGCGCCGATCATCAGGCGCGCTTACATAAAGACGATCCTTGGCGATATCTAGATAAAAGTTTGATAAGTCGGAAACGCAATAGTTCTGGAGCAGTTGAAAGAAGCGATAAAATTCAAAATTCTCAAATGCTGCATTGACGTCGTCCATAACTTCCGCTGAGCGTTGAAGCATCCATCGATCGAGTAGGGGTAGCTCATGGACTGGAATCCCGTCACGGCTTGGATTGAAATCATGCAGGTTGCCGAGTAGATAGCGGCTGGTATTGCGGACTTTTCGGTACACGTCAGCCAGCTGTCGCAGGATTCCTGCTCCGATCGGAACGTCGGCTGAATAATCCACTGAACTCACCCAAAGACGCAAAACATCTGCGCCGTAGGGAGGGTCTTGTTTTTGATTTTTACCCCCAGCAATGATCACCATTGGGTCCACCACATTGCCCAATGATTTGCTCATTTTGCGACCTTTCTCATCCAGGGCGAAGCCATGGGTGAGAACGCGTTGATAGGGAGCATGGCCATTGACGGCCACTGAGGTGAGAAGAGAGCTCTGGAACCAGCCACGGTGCTGGTCGGAACCCTCTAAGTAAAGATCTGCTGGGTAACTGAGGTTGTCGCGTTGGCTTGCAACAGCGGCCCAACTGGAGCCTGAGTCGAACCACACATCCATCGTGTCCGTGCCTTTCCGCCATTGGTCGGCTTCGCTTGCGTAGGCCGCTGGTAGGAGCTCCGATTCTTCTTTTTCCCACCAAACATCTGCGCCATGGTCAGCAATGAGGCCCTGGATATGAGCCAAGGTGTCGGCGTTGAGCAATACCTCCCCATTGGTGCGGTTGTAGAAGACCGGAATCGGAACGCCCCAGGTGCGCTGGCGGGAGATGCACCAGTCTCCGCGCTCTTTCACCATCGATTCGATCCGGTTTCGACCTGATGCAGGCGTCCAATTCACCTTGTCGATGGCGTCGAGTGCATCGTCACGGAATCCATCGATGGAGGCGAACCACTGCTCGGTAGCGCGGAAGATCGTTGGTTTTTTGGTGCGCCAGTCGTAGGGGTAGCGATGGCCGTAGGGCTCATGTTTCAGCAGAGCGTCAGCCTGCTGAAGGGCCTCGATGATGGCTGGGTTGGCATCCTTCAGCACGTTGAGGCCGGCAAACGGCCCGGCTTCCTCGGTGAGGGTGCCCGCCTCGTCGACAGGACAAAGCACCGGCAAGCCATTTTTCTGGCCGGTATGGAAGTCATCCACGCCATGGCCCGGTGCGGTGTGCACGAGGCCAGTCCCTGATTCGGTGGTGATGTATTCGCCGCCAATCACGATGGGGCTTGTCCGGTCCAGGAGGGGATGGCGATAGATCAGGCCAGCCAACAACGCACCTTTGACCGTGGCTTTTCGCTTTAAAGGAAGGGCGAGGGTTCCACTCAGGGACTCAATCAGGTCTGCTGCGACGAGGAGCAGACGACCGCTGCCGTCATCGGCGAGGGCGTAGTCGAGTCGCTCGTTGACGGACACCGCCAGATTGGCGGGGAGGGTCCAAGGGGTTGTGGTCCAGATCGCAACGTGAAGGGTTTTGCCAAGTTCCTCGGCTTGGCTGGGGAGAACGATGCCGTCTGTTTGCAAAGCGTCGCGCAGGACCGCTGGAAGTTCGACGGCGGGGAATGTGGCGTAAACGCTTGGACTGGTGTGGCCATCGGGATATTCCAGTTCCGCTTCGGCGAGGGCTGTGCGGGAGCTGGGGCTCCAATGCACAGGTTTCAAGCCGCGATAAATATGTCCCTTCAAAACCATGTCGCCGAAGACCCGGATCTGAGCGGCTTCGTAGTCCTTTTGCAGGCTGAGGTACGGCTGATCCCAGTCGGCCCAGATCCCCCAGCGCTGGAAGCCTTTCATTTGCCCTTCCACTTGCTTTCGGGCGTAAGCAGCAGCCTTTTTGCGCAGCTTGATTGGAGTCAGCGCCTGTCGTTGCTCCTGATCCATCGACTGCAGCACTTTCAGTTCGATGGGTAGGCCATGGCAGTCCCAACCCGGGACAAACCGAACCCGGCGCCCCTTCAAAATTTGGTGCTTGTTGACGATGTCTTTGAGCACCTTGTTAAGGGCGTGGCCCATGTGTAAGGCGCCATTGGCATAGGGAGGCCCGTCGTGGAGGGTGAAGGTCGGCCCTTTGTTGGTTACGCCAAGCTTGAAATCAATCCCGTGTTCCGCCCAAAAGCTCTGAAGTTCAGGCTCCCGGGTGACGGCATTGGCACGCATCCCAAAACTGGTTTGCAGCAAGTTGAGGGTGTTTTTGTAAGAGGGACGTTCCTCAGCGGCACCGCGTGTTTCTTTATTCACAGGCTCTCTGGTCTGATTAAAGAATTATCGGGCTTCGCCTTCACTCTCTGGTGCGCTTGTGGCCGGTGTGGTTTCAGGTGTTTCTTCGGCTGGGGCCTCAGAGGAGGAGCTGGGCCCAGGTTCAGCTTCAGCAGCGTTGGAGGGTTCCAGCTCGGGTCGAACCCATTTTTTTGAGGTGACTCCTGATTTTCCGGCCGGTTTCAGTTGTTTGACGATCCCGGTCAGGCCTTCCCCCAGGCTTGCCACAGCGGAGCCAAGTTGCTGCAGGTTGTTGAGCCAGTGATCTGGTGATCCAAGTTTTTTTTGCTCCTCATCACTTAACGCTCGCCACCGGGATTGCCCCACTTCGGCACTGAGGCGGCTGATCAAGAGGCTGCCGCAAAGCACGGCAAGCATCGGAGCTCCTCGCATCCGGTCGCTGCTGGTGACCAGCACAAGGCCGAGGATCAGCACAACCGCTCCCCAGACCCCGTCTCGTGGACGGCTTAGCTCCACAGCGAGCAGTGGTAGGAGAAGTAAGGCGAGGCCGAACAGCAGGCAAATGTCTCCACTGAGGGTTGCGAGCATGGTTCGACGCTGCGAATCGCTTCCCCCATTCTGCGGCGCTCCTTAAAGTGTGTGCATTGCCCACCTGGCGGAATTGGTAGACGCGCTGGTTTTAGGTACCAGTGACTTCGGTTGTGCGAGTTCAAGTCTCGCGGTGGGCAT
>Ga0209251_1002770_pt1 | contig 12013 bp, 8 predicted proteins | sample SaaInlV_100m_DNA_6_FD_184665 | JGI IMG/M metagenome (GOLD analysis project Ga0209251, IMG submission 184665) | Marine microbial communities from expanding oxygen minimum zones in the Saanich Inlet - Saanich Inlet SI073_LV_10m_DNA (SPAdes) (version 2) | ecosystem: Environmental > Aquatic > Marine...
ATCAATGGATGTAATTGTTGTTGTGCCAGTGGCTGCTAGATTAACCAGCGTAGTGTCGCCAGTTACTCCTAGCGTAGAACCAAGAGCCGTTGCCCCTGTGATGTTTAGAGTACCACCAGCGGCTACGTTACCAGAGGCTGAAATACCCCCGCTAAGAAACAAATCCTGAAAACGGTTGCTGTTATCACCTAAGTCCACGGTATCAGTGGCTGCGGGTAGGATAGCTGTACCAGAATTTACCTGTACCAGTTCACGCCATACGGCTGCACCAGTGCTGTTTCCTACACAAATGTATACACGCCCAGTAGTAGTGTTTTCCCACAAAGAACCCGGAGCATAGCCTTCTGAGTTATCATTGGTTACGATAGGCGTGGTTGTGGCATCCAGTTTATTCTTACCACCTATACCGCCGTGTACGGCTGGCAGATAACCAGACACAGAAGTAGTTAGATTAATTTTAGGTGAATTACCTGTAGAGCCATCGTGTGAATGGCCTGAAGTAGCATTAAATGCAGCCGCTACTTGGTTAAACTCTGAGTTTAGCGGGGGTGCAGTAATAGGTGATCCGTTAATAATCGAACCAGTAGACTGCCTTGTGTAACCTGCCATCTGTTATCTTCTCCCTGCCGTTGTAAATTCAAAGACCATTCCTTGGATAGAAAACGGTTCTGTCTGGCCCACAGTCACAAAAGTAGCCTGTGCAGAGAAACCTGATCCTTGAATATCGCTGGTCATAATCGGCTTTGATGAGCCGCCATAAAGTACGTTGGTTGCGTTATAACTTATGTTCCTACCGCCGTATCGGGTAGGAGCGCCTGTAGATGATTGTGAGTAAGTTGCAGGGGTTGGTGTTGCACCATCACCCCAATCATATGTCATGGACAGAAGCATCTCAAACGGGCCTTCGCCACGAATGAAGGTATTAATCTTACGCATGACTTTGCGCTGCTCTGTCTCTCCGAAATCTAAATATGGAGTGGCATATATCGATACTATATCGCCGCCATTAAAGCTTGTGCCGTGTTCTTGCTTGTAGACTTTGCCATCATAATCTGCGTGAAGAATTAACTCAGATGTACCTATATATCCGCTGGTACAGCATGATGCCCTAATACCTAACAGTTCACCAAATTCCCAGCCTATAGACCCTGAGTTATTTGTAAGGCCACCAATGATACCAATGCTGTCGGATGCGTCTTTTGATGTATCACCAATGAAGTAACGTATCTGGGATTTAGATCTGATAACAACGCCGTTAAGCGTATCCATATCTTCGTTAGCAATGATATCTACGAGGGTTGCTTGGATTGGTTTACTGACAGTTTCAAGTTCAACGTCACCAATTCTAGATGTACCAGCCACAGGCCTGAATCCGTCTGGTGCAAGGAACATAAGATCACCGCCGATTTCAAGTACACTGTCACGGGCAACGCAGCCCACGTTTGCAGTGACCTGATCTAAGGCGAAGTTATTAGAGGTATCGACCTTAATCTTCTTAATAGAGTTATCACCAAAGACGAATAGGTCATCACGAAACGGTTTGATTTGGACAACATCAAAGCCAGCCGCTATCTGACCGCCGCCAGCCGCTACCGTCCATGTATAGCCATCATTAGGTGCGCTATGGGCTACTGCCGCTCTGGTAGCTTCATGCCCTGATAAAAATATATGGTTCTCAAATACGTCTACTAAAGCAGGGGCGTTCAGCGCCTGATCTCCACCAGCCGTATTGTTAGCTGCATCGTAGCCACCCGCATGAGAAGACTTAATCTCTTTCCAATTAGCACCATTAAATACGATGGCAGGATTAACTCCGTCAGCAAATATAATATGATTGCCTGTTCCAAAGTTAAATACGGCATGACGTAGTTTGCTTACCGTAAGCCCGTTAAGGGTCATTGGTCTGGTAACGGAATGGTCTAGAGTAAACTTACGCCAGCCAATGTAGGCAGTGTAGTAATAGAAGCTATAATCTGTGCCGCCAGCATCTTGCCGTGCTGCAATAATTTTAGTGGAATTAGTTACATCATCTTTAAAAATAGCTAGGCCAAGCACTTTACCCTGACCTGTTGTCTGACCTGCTACGGTTACTTCTCCGTAGTTGCTATCAAAATCATCATAACCCTCAATACGTCGATAGCCGCCAAACAATGACGGCTCATAGTTAACTAATCTGGTAGCAGCGCCCGGACTGTTGTCCGATAAGTCTAAGTGATTTTCATTACTATTTAGACCGCCGCTACAGATTACTTTTAATGACTGTATCTGATCTGGCATTAATATCTAATCCGCGTATCGCGTATATATACTTCGTTATTGATGTAGAGGGTCTGTAGGTCTTTGATGCCCTTCTCAAAGGCTGCAAACGCAGCCTGAGCAGCCTCTAGATTATCCTTGAACATATTCATGTGGTACAGCGCACCATCGATCAAAACGGTGTCGTAGCTCTCTGGTATGCGGGTGACATCAGTTGCATTTGTGATGTCCGAATAATTCATAAAGTATCTGAATTTCAGAGTGTACGCTTTGTTAGGTGATGGGCTAACCCCATATCCGTTACCGTGGCCCTGAAATACAAAGTCAGGAATGTTTCGTCCTGAAGATCCAGCGGCATAATCATCATCCCGATAAGAAGAATACCACTCATCAGTATCGATTACCTTTAGAGCTTTAAAGCTAGAGCCAAGGCTACTATCTTCTTGGATTTGGAAGCTGTTCCAGTCAGCTACTTTGTAGTACTGAGGCCAAGTATATTCTTCCTGACCTACTACTAACGTCTGAGTATGCTCTGCCGCATTAAAAGGCCAACCAAACTCAGCCTGATTGATTTTTGCAACCGCAGCTTTAACCGCATCCTTAACAAGCGCCTGAACGCCACGTACCGACCCGAAGTCGGCCTCAGCAATCTCCACCTCATTTAAACGACGAAGAGTCTGGTTACATAGATCAATATAAGTAGTTGGCATGAAACACCCTCAATGGAGTGAGGGGCCAGTATATGACCAGCCCCTCAGTAGTCTTATGCGAGGTTGTAGTTCGCTGTGAACAACGCTTCTGGGCGAAGAATCTTTCTACCGTAGAGACTCATGCCGCGCACGATGTCTGCAAAGGTAGTAGGCGAACGGAAAGTCTCAGTCTTAGCAATCTGTTGAGCCGTAGCTACCGCAGATGCGTGACCAGCAACCATCACACCGAAGTTGGTTTCAGAACCCGCAGTCGCGGCTGTTCCTGCACCCGTACCTAAGTATGGAAGGTTGTTAGACTTGTAGATTGAGAACCCACGAAGTGTTCCGGGCAAGCGTCCGTTACGCAACTCATCGCCGCCACCGAAGTCAGCGTTAATAAGCTTACTAGACTCATCCATCAGTACTTCTGCAAATACTGGATCGATTACTACCCACCGTCCATCGGTGTCTACATTAGCCTGATCCATCTGCCGTGCGATACGGTTTAAGATTGCTAATGGAGAAGTGATACCACCAGCACCACCACCAGCGGCGATTGGGATAGAAGTAACTTCACCGTCTACACCAAGATCTGATCCACCGAATGTTGTGATGTCCAGCTTGTTAGCAGCCAACATTTCATCATTGCCAGCGTTAGTATCGGCTTTAGTACCGTTAATATCGCCAGATGCTGAACGGCGCGCCCATGAGGATGGTGTCTTCCAACCTGCTAGGTAGCCAAGTACTTCTGCGTCAAATGTATCACGCAGTTTGTATCCAGCACGGTCACTTGCGAGATCACCGAATGAGACATGCGAGTGTGCCTCTTCGATATCGTCGATAGCGAACTGGAAGTAGTTGGCTTGATCAACAACCATAGTGAAGTCAGCGTCAGTCAAGTCTTGTGTCGCCAGTTGAGTACCACGCTCATATGTCGTGATAGTGATATCGGGTTCTTTGATAATCTTTACAGAGTCACCGAAGTTAGCGATCTCTCCAGCGTAGTCAGTGTTAGTTACTGACTCTACTACAGACGCCTTGCGTAGCGCCTTCTGGACCTTTTTTGAGTAGATTACTGGGCTGAAATTGCCCGAATTAAGGTTAGTATAACCTGATGCCTGTGGAAATGCCATTGCTTTTAAATCCTTGTATGAAATGGCTTAAAATAAACTTCTAGGCACACGTAATTGTGTGATTAATAAAATGATTAAATAATTCTAGAAGCAGCTAGATCAGACAATTAAACAACAGTGTCAGCTTGATTAGAGTGTCGCTAATAGCGGGTCTAACGCACTGGTGGACTTTGTATCTATTATCTGGGAGGGAGATGCGGGGTATACTACTAAGAGTGTCCTACATCTATGAAATCAATGGTTTCATTATAACACATTGATGTAACTAATACAATAGTTAATTACTATGGTACTGCACCCCCAAGGGCGCAGCCGTAGGCTATAGTTAAGTGGCTTAGTTGTCAACCCAAGCCTACGGCTTTTTTTATCTGGCAGCGCCAGAAATGTCGTATGCGAATGTTCCAGAGGAGATAGACGCATTAATAGCTTCTTCATTGGCCTCGTACTCGCGGTCAGACATTGCCTGTACCATGCTTTCAGAGAAGGTGGCTTTGCCGCCGGTTCTAGGAGCGGAGGATGAAGTACGTCCTACAGCCTGAGCAGCCGACTTAGTAGACCGCCGCTTACCGGTATCGGCCTTGTACAGATCAATTGTACGTGAGGCCCAAGTAGCGTCAGTATTGTTCTTATATACGCTGTCCTGCATGGCAGACGGCTGTAGAGCTACCCACTCATGGAACTTAGGATCAGACCGGATCTGAGCAAAGTCAGGATGTAGTTGCATAAGCTGTTGCTCTGCGGTTTGGCGGTGAAGAGACTTCTCAAAGTTCTCTACCTTTTTAAGACGCTGCTCACCTTGCTGTAAGGCTTCGTTAGCTCGCTTACGGGCAATTGTATCGACTATTTTAGCAACATCTGGGTATCGGTTAGACCATGCCTCTACTTCCTCATCAGTCTTAGGGAAGCGTATCTGCTTGCGGGTGGCATCATCTAGCTGCTTTTTAACTGCGGCTAATTCTTGATCCTTCTGATCACGCACCGTCTGAATATGACGTTGTATGTCCTGATAGCGTTTCTTGTAGCTTTCCTCTTCAGCATTCAATTGCTCAGTAGGTTGCTGTTGTGCCATCTCTTGGCTGTATGTTAATTCATCTTCCGCTTCAGGTGTGCGACTATATTTTTGCTTCTGCATAATGTTTCCTTTGGGTCCGATAATATTCGGGTATCCATATTAAATTGCGAATGCGTATTTCTGTTTTTTAAGCATTCCGGGGAGTTTAGATGTTGATGAGGCTTCCTCTTCGTAGGCCTCTTCGTCATCAAGAAGGTCATCCACCTCAACGGTAGCTACCTCAATATCGACATCCTCTTCGGATTCATCGATTTCTTCGTCTTCCACTACTTCAGCGTCAGACATTTCTGCGTGTTGGATCAGGCCAGTCATCTGCATAGACATCAGGCCCATCTCTGCTTCGGACTGCATCATCTGAATGTGCTTCAGCCCGTGCCACTTAACTACGTGAGCCGGTAAGACGTATTCGTCTGTACTCAGCTTTGCGTCTATATCATCTCGTACATTCTCTGCGTGAGAACCAATAGGAATAGGATTACCAGAGACTTCGTCATAGCCCATGATGCCGTCCATCATACCGCCGCCACAATCTCCCTCGCAGTCTCCTTCGCAGCCGCAAGCCATGCCGCCGTGGTACATCTCTACAAGTTCGTTTTTCTGTACAGCTTCGGCCACTTCCTTCTCACGGGTAGATAGTTCGCCGTCTTCGTTGGTGTCTGCCTTAGCGTCATCCCTTTGAAATTTCTTAGCTGCCATGTCTTTTCCCTCTTGTGTGGTAATTCCTTTAGTAGCGGTAGCTACGCCGCCTAATGCAAAGCCCTTGCCCTTAATCGACTCCCAGACCGGACCCATGTTAAATCCTAGCTTCTGACCGCCTAGCATCGCGCCCATGAGACCTAGCTTCGCAACATCTCTCAGGCCTACTCTTTCAGCTTCTGGTATGCCGTCTATGTCTTCATAGTAGGTGTCCAATAGAGACTGAGCTTCTTCAGGAGTTGTCTGGTCAGACATCTGTTTCTTGCTATCAATCTCAATGTCTCTGAGGGTTTCTATGGCGTTATCACCAAAGGCTCTCTGCCAGTTTACCCCAGACTTTTGTGCATTCTGTATAGCTGTCTGCGTATCAACTTCTTTACCATCCCAGATCGTTGGAATGAGAGTTTGAATGCCGTCTATTTCAACGATAGTACCTCTGACGGTAGACAGAGTGCCGTCTTCATTTTTAACGGCTTTGTCGTTGGCTATGTTATAGAAATGATGCTCGACTAACGGGTCCATTAAATTTCCTTACTGGGGAGTTGCAAAGCCTTCTTCTTCGGCAGGGGCTTCTTCTGCGGTAGCTAGACCAGCGGCTCCCATGAGACCTGCGGTTGCAATGCCAATATCTCTGCGTTTGCCATCAAAGCTTTTCCAAGAAGGTACTAAGTTCTGACCGCCAGCGCCGTAATCATCAGCTATTTCAATAATTCTTTCTCTGGCCGCTTGTGAGGTTAATATACCCTCATCAACCATATTCCAGACGGCTTCTACGCTGGATACAAAGCTTTTGTTTGCCTTTAAAGTTTTTGGAAATAAAGTCCGTAATTGTTCCCAAGAAACAGATTGCATTTCTCTAGGAAGTACGCCTCTAAGTTTAGCTGCTTCTGAGGTAGCATCAAAGTACAATCCGTAGCTTCCGCTAGTTCCTGAAAGCTTGTCTCCAGCATTAGACCACCTACGCGGATCACCTTTAACGTTTGCTCCTGAAAGGCCTTGAGCAACTTCAGTAGCTTTTTGCCCTAAAGGTCTAAACAACCCCGCTGCAATCTGGTGCGTATCTACTGTAACATCTTTAGGGCTGTCAGGATTTAAAATATTGTTAAAGAAGTTACGGACTTTATGCGCGTTACCTAGATCAGGAGAAATAGAATCTAACCCTCCATCTCCATCCAATATACGAATGGCTTTTTCCATATTTGGGAAGCTTTGGTGTACAAGAGTGCTAGGACTACCTGCTTTATTAACATCATATCCCAGTAAATCACCGTCGGGGCTAACTTCTCTAAAGTTGCTACCAAAATGTGCCTCGTCATAGGCTCTGATCCATAGTGCTTTTTCCATAGGGGTTTCCATATCGCCCCAAGGTCTTCCCACCACATTTTCAAATTCTGGTTGTTTTTGCCAAGCTGTTTTAGCATCACCCTTGGCACTGGCTTTGACTGTATTAGATACCGCAGACATTTCAGAGGTCCACGGTGCATTTGGCCCTAATTCAGCATTATGTTTAATAATGCGTTCAGCCATTGCTACGTTTTGAAACCAGTCTTTCCCCGGAGATAGTGCAGCCAAAACACCTGCGGTTTTAGTATCAGAAACACCAAATCTATTTGCTAGACCTAGAGCAATTCTATTAGCCCCTTTATACCACTGAGCAGACTCTTCAGCGATACCTAGTTTGTCCGACATATCATACAAACTGACAATGTTTTCAGTCATTCTATTGGTAATATTTGCCTGTGTTTCAGCTACATCGTCTGACCAAAGCTTATTAAATCCGGGGTAGCCCTCAATAATCATTTTAAAGTTTGCTTCATTGTTGAAGTTTTGTGCTAACCCTGCACCGTCTGAAATCAAAGTACCCGAACCTACTTTGTCAAAATCTTCAGACTCTCGCCCAGCCATCGGACCCTTAGTCATAACGGCTTGAGTTGGTATGCGAGTATCTACCCGACGATCTATGTCGAGCATGTTTTCTGTTTGATCGGCTACTGTAGCAGGTACAGTTTCATCTTTAGAATCTTTAGGCTTAAATGAAACATTGCCCATATTCATGCCTACAGTATTAGGATCAAACTCAACTTCAGGCATTGCGTTGGCTATTACCTTAGCGCCTTTGATACCCACACCAGCCGCTGGGATAAGAGCAGACGCACCTAGTGCATCACTCATAACGCCCTCTCTTGCGGCTGTTATCTGATCTCCGGTAGCAGTGGTTATATCCACGCCATACATTTCCTGTAGGCGTTCATCTAAGCCTTTAGTGAATAAGTCCTTAGTGCTAGTGGCTACTTCTTTTACCGCTTCCTTGGTGGTTTCTATTGGAGCCTTGATAAAGTCTTTGGCTCCTTCGTAGATGCCCTGACCAGCCTGTTTCACAAAGCCAATTTCATCTTCGTTGATGGTCCGTCCTAGCTTCTCACCAAAGCTGTCATAGTCGTTATCTAGGCCAATGACGTTGTCTAAGATTAGCTCGCCGTAGCCCATGCCTTTTTGGCTTTCCTCAAGGTCATCCTCTACCTTCTCATCACCGCCAAATATGCTCTCGAATAAACCCATTATTCGGCTCCCTTAATTACTTCATCCCGAAGAGTTTCGATCCGCTTTAATTCAGCAATAGCACCCTGAATCTCCAACATACGGTGGTGGTCCTTAGTGGTTTCCAGAAGCCCGTGGTAATGCCAGATACGTGCATTGGCGTAGTCCTTCAGAGAGGCGTACTGATCCTTGTCATTGACCAAGGGTAGGAGACCCTTGAAGAACTGCTTATCCATCACTGTACTGGACCCTGTGGAGCTTGCTGGGGCTGCGGTGCATTACCACCGTTAGCTCCCCCACCGCCGCCTGTGAAACCGGCTGCGTCTGGCTCAGGGGCTGCTCCAGCGCCTATGTTGCCGCCGCCATTGCCAGTAGGATCATTGGGCGAGGGTGGCCCACCTTCTGGTGCTGCCCCTTGCGGTGGAACTGGAGGTTGAGGCATTAATTGTTGGATCTCTGCCATCATCTTCTGTTGGATAGCTGCCTCACGCGGATCGTTGAGTATCTTGTCCTCATCCAAGTCCATAGAAGCTGCAATCTCTCTCAAGATGTAGTCATACTTAACAAACGGCTGCATCGATGGATTGGCAGTCATCTGCATAAACTGAAGTAGCCTCTGGCTGCGAACTTCATTCCGCATCAGACTTTCTGTGCCGCGAGCCTTAACGTCTAAGTCTCCAATAAACTCCTTGTCGAAGTTAAACTGCATATTGAATGCGAAGAGGCTCTTGCCTAGTGGAGACAGCAAGTAGTCATCAATATTTCTTACTACAGCCTTAATGTTCTGAGCGGCTGCTCCCATAAGCATAGACATACCGCTGGCAGTTCTTCCAACCCCACCTACGGCTCCAGAACCGTGTGAATAGCTAGGTATACCGGTAGCCTCATCCGCAAGCTGACGGCTCTTGTCAAACATCATTAGTAGCTCTTGAGATACGTTAGGAAACTTAGTACCGAAGATAGCCTGACCCGGAGCGCCCGCCTGTCTGCGAAACACTTTGCCCGGATACACAGACATATCCTGCCCCGGAACTAAGTTAGTTTCATCTACCTCTATCAATAGGTTTCCTGATAGAGCGCCGTTATCTACGGCCATCCGCATAAAGCCGTTCATAAGCAATTGCGTGTCTGTCATATTCTCAGCTACGCCTATTCCAAAAAAGCTGTATGGATTAAGCTCATAAGGCACAGCTAAGTAGGGAATACGTGTAGGAGTGAACGGATTAAGTACTAGACGCAGTATTTGGCCGTTACATACCCATATATTGACCTGTATTTCGTCTTCATCGGCTAATTCTTTAGGTATATCAATATCAGCTTCGTCAGCCAGTTCCGCGTCTAAAATGCCCCAATATTCGAGTACTTCGTAACGCTCCATAGTAGAAGACATTGAATCGTCTTCTAATGCGTCTTCCCAGTACTCCCGTTGGTAGTCTGCACCGTATTCTACCGCTAATTCTATGCTTTCTTCGCGGAAGTGTGGGCGTTTCTTTAGTGTACGCATTTGTGTACGGTTTAGGCGGTGTCTCTGTACGGTAAACTCAGCCTCAGACATATTACGGGCGTCTGGATCAGGATAAAAATCCCAAATGCTGACGTATTCCATCTTAGGGATGGTTTCAAACACCGGATCGTAGTTACCTTCCTCATCCCAGCGTGGATATTCCTTATCCATAGCAAATGGACCCTTAAATACGCCGGTTCCAAAGAGTGTTGTCTCAAATGCTACTGATCGTAGGTGCTTAGGGGCGTCAGTCTCTTCCAACTGATCGTGCATAAGCTTTTCCATCTTCTGAGCGGCACGTTTAGCTGGCTCAAATGTAATAGAACCCGGAGATGTGTTAACTCCTACCTCTAAATCGTCTTTAATTGGCTCCAAACGCTCTTTGTATATGCCTAAGTCCTTGGCAATGTCTGGACGGGCAATTGAGGTGGGTACATCGTAGTCTACGTCTACCTTTTCCTTAACTTTTTCGTCGGTAATCTCATTTGGATTGTAAGAAACAGCTCCAGCTACGTTATTTGGGAACTGTCTGGACTCAATGCCGATAGGAAACTTCGATCCAGCAAATAATACGTCTACGACTTGTGCGTAGGCAGCTAGTACTTTGGTTTTTGTTATCTTAACAAAGGTTTTTGACTTCTCTGTGTCGGTAAATTGTACCTCACTGGAGTATAAGCCACGATAATTACGATAAGAGTCTAGCCAACGCTCCTCATCCTTATACCTAGCGTCCTTTGAGCGGTTGTATTGGCTGTTTACGAAGGCCACTGCACCAGAAAAATTGATATTTTCCTCTACTACGTCACCGTCTTCTTCAAGCGGTACAATAATATCCGTATCGGTAACGTCTTCCGGTAGGGGTTTGTCCATCAATGCCATATTTAGTATCCAAATGTTGCGTCTGCGGGTCGCCAGACTTGTTGTGGAATGCCTTGGCCCATATCAAAGGGCGAAAATGCTTTAGGTCGGCTCATAACTGCGTACCGGACACTGTCGTATGCGTGGTCAGATGCGTAGCGAGGGTCTATATCGTCCGATCCTCTAGGGTCTGCCGGTATGACGGGTAGGTCAGCTATGATTTGTCGGCACGTATTGAAGAATTGTATCCCCGGAATGCCTGTGTCCTCGTCTACTTTAAGGACTTCGTGCAGCCTGTTCTTGCCAGCTACTCTTGCGCCGTTTGTTCTATCGCTAGGACGCCACCGTGTACCCTGTGAAATCATCTCTTCAGCTATAGATGGACCCAGTTGGCCCCGCTGATGCCAGCAACTGGAGTCTAGAACTCCGTAGTCAATACGGTCAGAGCCTTCTGCCTCAAGTACAGCCCTAGCTAAGTCTCTTCCGGTGTGCTTACTAAGGTATAATTCCCTGTAGCAGACTAATGTATTATAGCTTGGATCAATAGCGAACCAATGAACAGCGCTATAAGAACTATATCCGTAGTCGCAGGACCGAAACCTACGCCAATCAGTTGGTATTTCATACGGCTCAATAACGTGAACCTTTGACCTGAACTCTGAGAATGCCGCTCCGTCTGCAACTGCCCAGTCTCCTTCTAGTAATTGCCGCCGCTGCATCTCAGGGAGAGATAGCAGGTTAGCCTCGTACTGACCGCCATCCATCAGGTAGGGGTTATCCTTGAGGCTTGCCGGTATAAACCGACGATAGAACAGTGGCTCTCCAGCCTTCTCATGGCTGTCTGGGTAGACCATGTCCTCGCCGGTCTCTATGTCCTTAGCAACGAACTTGGAGTTAGCTGGGGCAGGGTCTATGAAGGTACGCTTTACCCAGCCATGTCCACTACCGCCCGGATTGGTAGTAGCTCTCATGTAGATAGGCAGAGTAGGGTCTGTAGTCCTAAGCCGTGAGCGCATGTAGTTCCACGCAAATGGGGTAGGGTACTGAGTTAACTCATCGAAGGCTACGTAACTAAAGGCCTGACCCTGATAGCGTAGAACGTCTTGGTCTCTTTCTAAGTACGTTAGCCAGAGCTTGGCTCCGCTAGGGAACGTCCACTGAGACTTCTTCTCAGCCCACTTAGCTCCTTGGAATGCCTTGGGGTATAACTCCTGAGACTTCCATATAAGCTCCCTCAACTCATCATTTGTTCGACGTAGTATAAGGC
>Ga0209251_1002771_pt1 | contig 12004 bp, 9 predicted proteins | sample SaaInlV_100m_DNA_6_FD_184665 | JGI IMG/M metagenome (GOLD analysis project Ga0209251, IMG submission 184665) | Marine microbial communities from expanding oxygen minimum zones in the Saanich Inlet - Saanich Inlet SI073_LV_10m_DNA (SPAdes) (version 2) | ecosystem: Environmental > Aquatic > Marine...
CCGTAAACCCGATCGTCTTCTTGGCCTAATAACTCCACAATATCGATCTCACCGCTTTGGGGCCAACCCACCTCCGGAAAATTCGCCCCGAGCATCCAAAGCGCGGGCCAAACGCCTTGACCCGTCGGCATGGCGGCACGGATATCGATCCGACCATAGGTAAATTCAAACTTATCCTGCGTCGTCAGTCGAGCCGAGGTGTAATCGCGACCGGCAAAAGACTCTTCTCGCGCCTCAATGATCAGCAAGCCTTCTCGCAGATACGCGTTTTCGGCCCGGTAATATTGCAGCTCGTTGTTACCCCCACCGTTACCATTGACCTCGGGTTTCCAATGTTGCGTGTTGAGCGTCGCGGCCTCGAACTCATCCGAGAAGGCAAGCGCATAGCCAGAATAAGAGGCAGGTGCTTGAAAGCCTGCAATGGGGTTTGGGTTCACCCAGTTGGTGCCTGGCGGATCTAGCTGATTGACCGGCTCGCCGGGCCCATTGATGTTCGCCCGCCATCGGACATTATCCAACTGAAACACGGTGCTGGTGAATTCAGCGGCCCAAATAACAATGCCGGTATCAATGTTCCGCAATTCCAGCCCTTGTGCAACCAAGTCATCAATTTCGACCACGTAAGTCACCCAAACTCCGGTCGAGGCATCGGCTAAAGCATAATCGCCTGAGGTACAATCGTAGACGCAATCGACCTTCATGATCATACTGGGATCACCCGAGATGATTTTGACATCAAATTCCAAGGTACCCCGCCCATAGGCGCTGAGATCAACCGGGCCAGCTGGGCCCGTCTTTAAATACAACCCTGCCAGCTTCCCGGCCCCTGAATGACTGACCTGCAGTACTAACCCGCGATCTGGATCAGGCGCGATCTGCCAACCAAGGTTCGGGCAACCTTCGCCGCCATCGTTCTCACAAGAGCGGTAATCAATCCCCGCGTCGAACGCGCCGATCACCTCAAACGGTGCGCCGACCAAACTCAGCGGACTCGTCGCCTCGGGCAACGCGCCGAGCACCGTGAGCGTTTCTACCTCGGCCGTCACGACCACCGCTCGATCCAGAAACACCGCATTACCAGCGCTGTCAATCACCTCATATCGCACGATGTACTGCCCTGGTTCTGCACCCTTCAACGCACCCAACCCGGTCACGGTAATCTGGTTACTTAAAGGCCCATCTTCTTGATCAAGGGCGGTCGCCCCGGGATCGAAATAGTCGTCGCCTTCAACCAGGGTAATCGACGCCTCTCCAATCAGTGCGATCACCGGCGGCTGATCCTCATCGCTATCGAGAATACCATCGCCATCGGTGTCCATAAGCGTTTGTAACTGCGCCACCACCACCGCACTGGTGCCACGCTCGGCAGAGGCGCCCACAGCGCCATCGATTAGGGCATTGCCCGCAAAACCAAACAAATGTCGCAAAATCAGCAGACCATCGGTCAGAGGCCGAACCTCGCCATCACCATCGATATCCATCGCGGATCTATTGGCGGTGAGGTGCGCATCGATCGCACTTGCGTCAGTGCGTTTTGAATTCTCGCCCACAGCGCCCTCGATCAAGGCGCTGCCCGTAAATCCAAATAAATGACGCAGAATGAGCAACCCATCCGTGAGCGGCGCAAGCTCCCCATTGTCATCAACATCAAGCGTGAACACGACGGCCGTATCATTCGCCGCCACTGGGTTTATCCAGCCAAGTGCGCCACACAGGATTAGCCGCAAAATCTGTTTCATCGAACCCTTACCCAACAATAAAAGAAACCTTTTCAACACCAAACTGTCCTGGTCTTGTTAAAGCGCCTGATCGATACCTACCGAAGCAGTCGCTCGCCCTGCTTGCCTGGCTTGTATCAACCAAAACATCGCCTGCGAAATAGTCTCGCAGACCCAACACCAAGCAGAAAGACGCACACGATAAGAGGGGGCTACCGTGCGTTAAGGCTCAAAAGCGACAACAATTTTAGATTTTTTGATGCGAAACGCGCTGTCGCCTATTAATCCGGTGTGGATCTTGGCTTTGGCCCTAGCCGAGACAACCCTTGGCCGCTTGTTCCTTTAAGTGCGCGTAAGTGGGCGCGGCTTAGACCTCACCGCGCTTGAGCGCCTTGAGAAACCGCCGAACATCTTCAGCAGATCGTTCCGGCACTTCTTCCATCGGGGCGTGACCCACACCATCATAAATGATGACCTGACTGTGCGGCATCGCCGCTTGAAATTGATCCGCGGTCGTCACGCTGATCACGCTGTCCTCTCGGCCCCACAGAATCAGGGTTGGCTGCGTCAACACCGAAAGATCTTCAGACTGACGGCCTGGGCCTTGCCATGAGTTGAAGCGGCCGAGGATCGCGTCTCTTGTGCCTGCTCGCAGCGCCAGTTCGTAGTACCGCATGATGAGCGCATCGGTGACCACCGGCGAGTCATTGTAGGCCGATTTAGCGCCTTGGACTGCGAGGTAATAGGGGTCAATCCTCGCCGCAATCGCCCGAAACCAGGATTGTCCGAGCAGCTTGAAGGCAAGCGGCGATGCCTTATCAGGCTTTGCTTCACGTCGCGCTTGATACCAGGCGGAAGGACCCGTCGCATCGACCAATATAAGCGCTAAGACCGACTCGGGGTGTTCAAGTGCGTACCGCCACGACACACCGCCGCCCATTGAATTCCCGCCCAACACGAATGCGTCTAGGTTTAGGTGCGAGGTGACGGCTTGCACAACCCGCAACTGGGCAGCACCGCTGTAATCGCCGCTGGGCACCGCGCCGGTCAAGCCATGCGCTGGCAAATCAAGGGTTACAATCCGATACGTCTTGCCCAGGCGCCCGACCCAAGGCGTCCAAGCATGCAGAGAGGCCATGCTGCCATGAATCAGAACAACCGGCAGCCCCGCGCGGTTGCCCTCATCCCTGAAATGGATCCGCGCGCCGTCGTCCAACGACAGAAATTGGGAGGAAGGACTGGTGTATTTTGCATCCACCACCTCTGCCGGAAGGTCACCCTGATACAGCCAAATACCTAGGGATACTACGATCAACAGAACCATGGTGACCCAGAGGGCCTTTCGCTTTTTCATCGGAGCAGACCTTTTTAACGGTTCGGTTCACTTAATGACAACGTTCATCGTTTCTAGTCGCGCTCGAGTTGAGCGCACGGCCACGTTATCGGTCTAGTCAGCGCTCGGGACTACTGCTCAGATTACGCTTTCACAACATTGCAACCGAACCCGATCGAACGAGGCTCTCTACGCAGACCTCGCAAGAATCACACTTAGTCAGGCAACATTTTTTGCGCCATTATGCGCAAGTGCCTTGGACAGAACTTACCCTCGGCCAACCTCATCCAATCTAATTCAATCAAAAGGCACGCGCTCCACCACCCTCCAAAACAAATCCGTCAAACCCCCAGTTGAAAGCCTGAAGGCCCCAGCCCTGAAGCAGGCTCGTGCTAGTTACAGGGCAGGTTCGAGGCGCTTCCAAGCGAAACTAAGCAGAATAACGTTTAATCACCTGCTTACCCAAAGCCATCATATGCACCTGATCCGGACCATCGGCCTGACGACACCAGCGAGCGTAATTAAAGGCTTCGGCCATCGGATAATCGGCCGTTAAACCGCCGGCGCCGTGAATCTGCATACAACGGTCGATGACGGTTTGCGCCATTAGGGGTACCGTGATTTTCGCCGCAGCAATATAATCCCGAGCATCCTTGGCGCCCAGTTCATCCACCCGCCGTGCTGTTTTCAAGGTCAGCAGTCTTGCTTGCTCGATTTCACTAAACGACTTCGCTAAATCCTCCAAAACCGATTGATGATCCGCGAGCATTCGGCCAAAAGTCTCCCGCCGCGTGACGCGCTGGCAAGCCAATTCCAATGCCCGCTGCGCGCATCCAATCAGACGCATGCAGTGATGAATGCGGCCCGGCCCAAGTCGGCCTTGGGAGATTTCAAACCCTCGGCCCTCACCGAGCAGGATGTTTTCTTTGGGCACTCGAACATTCTCAAATAACAGTTCGGCATGACCCAAGGGCGCATCATCATAACCGAGTGTTGTTAATGGTCTAATCACAGTCAGCCCAGGCGTGTCTTTGGGCACAAGTATTTGGCTTTGTTGAAGATGCCGGTTGGCGTTATCTGGGTCAGACTTGCCCATTACGATTAAGATCTTGGTACGCTCATAAGGCGCATTGGTGATAAACCACTTGCGTCCGTTAATGACATAGTCTTCGCCATCGCGTTCGATTCGCGTTCGAACATTCGTGGCATCACTTGACGCGACATCAGGCTCGGTCATGGCATAAGACGATCGAATCTCACCATCCAAGAGCGGCTTCAGCCACTGCTCTTTTTGGGCTTCAGTGCCATATTTCAAGAACACTTCCATATTGCCGGTATCCGGCGCGTTGCAATTAAATACCTCAGGCGACCAAAGCACGCGGCCCATAATTTCGGCGAGCGGACTATACTGCTCGTTCGTCAAGCCGCCATGATCCACCGGCATCCAAAGGTTCCATAACCCAGCGGCTTTGGCGAGCGCCTTAAGCTCTTCCATTAAGGGCACGGTTGAGAAACGATCTGCGAGCCCATTGAGTTGATCATGGTAGCGCTGCTCGTTCGGATAAATATGCTGATCCATAAAAGTTAGTAACCGGGCTTGAATATCGGCAAGGTCTTGTTCGGTGACGGTCATACAGCTTCCCAAAAAAAATTCCCGCCCAGTGTAGGACTAATTAGCGTCAGACACTATAGCCGCTGAGAGGAAACCGCAGCCTAAGGATCATAGCGATCCACCGAATCATCAATCGCTGCGACTTTTGCGCATAGTTTGAGGCGACCCTCTAAAGCACACCGCTTGGATCCCAATAAGACCAGGTCAACCTCAAAAGCTTCTGCCATTCGGCGCATCGTACACAGTCTAAAATGCGCCCATCAAGCCCGACCGACGGCCCTTTTTGGAGAGCCAATTTCGCCAAAAAAAAGGGCGCTTTAAGCGCCCTTTTTCCTATTTCCGATGTCGGAAGCTGCTTAAAAAGAAGCCGACAACGTGACCCCGTAAGTAGCAGGCTCATTCCACCAGCCGCGAGAGGTTAAGCCCCCAATCGTCGCCCAGCGCTCTTCTCTTTGATCGGTCATGTTTCGACCCCAGACAGAGATGCTGTAATTTTCCATATCGTAGGTGATATTCCCGTTCAAATTCGTGATGCTATCGAGATGCCCTAATGGGTTATTCGACGAATTAGATTCCATCTCACCTCGATAACGGTAGGACAATCTTGCTTTAAGATCACCGTTTCCAACTTGTGTTGTGTACGCCGCAGTTATCCCAAGCGTGTTCTCAGGCGTATTACGTGGCACCAAAGCAGAGTTGTCTGTGATCTCATTATCACCGTTCAGATCAGCAAGATAATTAGCATACTCAGACTTCAAATAACCGTACGTAATCATCGTGTTCCAAGACTCGGTCATCTGATACATGACTTCCAGCTCAAGGCCAGTCATCTCTAGAGACGAAGCATTTCGAACGACCGTTGCAACGTTCGAGAGATCGACCGGAATCAAAATTGATTCTTGCTTATCATCATAGTCCGATCTGAAGATGGCGCCATTGAAGATCATTCGACCGTCTTGGAGTGTGGTCTTCCAACCAAACTCGTAGTTCTTAACATACTCCGGCTCATAAGACGGATCGATCAGATAGTTGGCCTGACGTGCAAAGAAACCGCCACTCTTAAAGCCTTCACTGTAAGACGCATAGTACATCGCATCATCAGTTGCTTGGAACCTTAAGCCTAATTTTGGTGTTGTTTCGTTCCATTCTGCTTTAGCGGCATACGGGTTATAAATACCCGGCCATGCTTCTCCTCTTAACGGATAGTAGCCTGGTGCCGAGGCGCCGCCCACAAAATCCTTTTTCTCTTTTGTTTTGCGAAAGCCCAGTGTGGCCGTCCACTGATCATTCAAATACCAGTCGCCTGAGAAGAATAGAGCTGTGGAGGTAGTAATTTGGGTTTGCCCGTTATTGCCAGCCACGTCTGATTCCCAAGGAAAGACATCAGAGTAACCTGCAACACCCTGTCTACCGGTGCCCCAAGGCGGAACGCCTAAGCGAGACAACTGATAAAACAGGTCATAAACATCCCAACGCTGTTTAAAGTCGGATTCCCAATCATAAACGCCAGCAATGAATTGGAAGGTTTCGGAAAACTGCGATGTGATCCTGAATTCGTGACTCGTTTGTTTCCAGTCGTTAAAGAAATTCATGCTGAGCAGATCCGCGGCAGAGCCGTCAAAATCTTGCAAATTTTCTTCATCCATATCGCGTTGCGAATAGATGTAGGTATACAGGAAGCTATCGGTGTCATAGTTGGCCGTTAGAATCGTCGATTTGTAGCTATTATCACTATAATTCGCGCTGTCTGATTCCGTAACATCGGGCCCATCATTGGCATCTTTCTCACAGCCGTTGTCAGGATCAAAACCGATTGCAGTGATGGTACAAGCAAGCTCGCCAACAACATTTCTGTTGGTGTAAACGCCCTGTTCGCTCTTATCCTTCATTATTTCGTAATGCAGCTTCATATTGAAGCTGTCACTCGGCTCCCAGAGTGCCGCGAAACCATAGTTGGCCTTGTCATCGCCACCGGCATCCCTTTTAAGGGTGGTGTTGTAGACGTGCCCATCATGCTGGACATTTGCGGCAAACAATTTTAACCCTAAGGTATCTTGGACAATCGGCACCTGTACGACCGCCTTTATATCTTGACGTCCATAACTGCCAGCCGTCGCACTCAGGTCAACGCTCGTATCATTCAAAGAAACTGGCGTTCGAATCACGTTTAAGATCCCGCCAGTCGTGTTCTTTCCGAACAGCGTGCCCTGGGGACCACGGAGTACTTCGATGCGTTCAATATCAAAGTTATCCAGAAGAACGCCGCTAGAGGTGCCTAGGAACATACCGTCCATCACCACACCAATCGACGGCTCAAAGCTCTTATCACTTTCAAGTGACGCCACACCTCTAATTGTAATCGCAGCACCACTGGCAATACCCGGGGTGCGGTTAATGAACAGGTTCGGTGCGAAGGCTTGGATGTCTTCCAAACGACGCACGCTGCCTTCTTTAAGTTGCCCGGTGATCGCCGTTACCGCTCCTGGGACGTCCTGGATCGACTCATCTTTCTTTCGCGCCGTCACGATGACCTCTTCGAGCACCAACGATCGCTCACTGGCATACACTGGCGCACCGCTCAACAGCGCAAAGCTCGCCGATACAATACCGACTACACTTACGCGACCGATTGCGCGAGCGTTCAATCCCCTCATTTTTCGCAAGTAACTCATAAAGCCCCCTTTTTAGTTAAATGTAATGTGCACTTTTCGTCAGAAACAGTCAATAGTGCTTTTTTTTAAAAAAGCGGCCGTGCAATGACACAAGCCGCTCCTTTTTATGCGTGCGGCGGAATGTAACGCGCCGAACATCAGCTACGACCACAAAACCTCTTGTAGGGGAAAACTGGTTGGACCGGCAGGATTTGAACAATCGTTTTAAAAACCTGCATAGCGGGGAAAAACAACCCTTTAGCGCAGTCATACCACCAAAAATCATCCCCCAAACTGTTTGGTGCATTCTTTTCTTCGCGCGTGCAGAGGCGGTTCCTGTGTCTTGCCCAGACCAGCTTTCAGCTAAAACCGATTAGCCCGCATTCATGGCCGCCACCTCAGGTTTTAAAGCGCTATGCCCAAGCGATCAACTTCTGCCTCACGCTTATCACGACGTCGGCTCGAAACATATCGGTGATAAGTGCGCCACCCATTCTCTGTTTTAACCAGTTTGTCGTAATAGCTGCCAGTTGATGTTAATCCTTTGCCAATTAAGGCGACAATTCGAAAACGCAGCTCGACAGCATGTTCATCCGATTCGGCGTAAATATTGGTCATCATGTGGGTACGGGGGTGAGCGGCTTCCAATTCCATAAAGGCCTTGATGTCGTCGAGCCCATTGCAAATGCGTGAGCCGACGCCAGTTAGATCAAACACGGCGTCCTGAGTGAAAACCGTGTCGAGTCTCGTCCAATCGCGATCATCGATCGCATCTCCATATCGACCAGGCAGTTCATGAATCTCAACCCGATCGGCGGTTGTCAGAGAATACGGTAAAATCATCATATTAAGCGCACTCAGCAGTGTTGAAATAGGGTGATTCATAGTGTGGATTTATCAATGAGTACCGTCAACCGCCCTAGATAGGACAAGACGGCTTGAGGTCTTAGTCTGTTAAAAGCAGCTTGTTGTGAAGCGGCACTTCGACAGAGGCTGCAGGTAGGAAACGATGTCAGACGTCCTCGTGGCGCGAGGGCAGTTTCGCAAAAGAGTCGCCACTGAAGAGAGTCCAGCTGGGATGATGATCTAAAGAAAAATGGGTCGAGAAGGCAGGATTTAACTCGCCGAGAATCGGCTACGGCCACTTGCCCCCCCAGAGCAGTAACAACAACAGATGCCAACATCGCACAACAAGCCGCAACAAAGTCTTAGGGATTTTGAGCTGAAGATTGCAAGTTTCAGAGGACAGGTTTGTTGAGAATTATTGCAACAGTAAGTGCAACATCGATTCTCTTAATCTAGTGCTTCAACTATTATGACGGCTTTGACGAAGTTATCGCTTTCCGATAACCTAGAAACATGATCGAATCGTTCGGAAACCGGGTCGCAGAAGCTCTTTTTTATGACAAAAGCATTCGAGCAACCAGGGCGTTCCCGCAAGAACTACGCCGCGTCGCCAGAAGGAAGCTTCTTTATCTGCATGACGCGGCTGAGCTAAAGGATCTTAGAGTGCCTCCAAACAATCGACTTGAAGCTCTCAGAGGTAACAGAAAAGGACTTCATTCGATTCGGATCAACGACCAATGGCGCGTCGTGTTCCGTTGGCAGAACGGACAGGCTATGGACGTAGAGATTGTTGACTATCATTAATAGAGTTTTGGCATGAGCAAGCAACCTAAAAATGCATTCCATCCCGGTGAAATTCTTATAGAAGAGTTTCTTGAGCCAATGGGTATGACACAGACCGCGTTTGCAGAGAAGGTCGGCTGGACACGTGCGCGATTGAATGAACTGATTCGCGGAAAAAGGGGCGTTACTGCTGACGCGGCTCTGGACCTCGCCGACGCATTGGGCACTTCCCCTAAATTATGGATGAATCTGCAAGCCACATACGACTTGGATAAGGCACAACGCGCGCGCAGCGCCGCATAGAGCTGATCGTTCGCGGTGCCAAACAAAAATAGATCTCGCTCCGGTAACAGCAGGCTTTTTACGATGTCGGCATCGTTGTTCAACGATAAACCGTTGTTGATGGTAAATCGAAAATTGATCGGGACGGCAGGATTTATTTCGCCGAGAATCGGCTACGGCCACTGTACACCTTGAAGCAGAAAAATTGGTCGGGACGGCAGGATTTGAACCTACGACCACCACACCCCCAGTGTGGTGCGCTACCAGACTGCGCTACGCCCCGATTTGATTGGCATTCTAACAGCATCGTTTGCGCGTTTCTAACGACAATTGGTGAATCGAGGGCAATACCCTCAAATAAATCGGGTTATTGCTTAATCGCTTTCAGCAGGTCTTCTAACTCGGCAATCATCTGCTTTACCAATTGCTTGGACTGGCTCTTATCTTCTTTTTGCTCGGCCCCAGACAACCGCTGGCGAGCACCGGTTATCGTGAACCCTTCGTCGTAAAGCAGCGCCCTAATCTGACGGATCATTAACACATCTTGACGCTGATAATAGCGGCGGTTGCCACGCCGCTTAACGGGCGAAAGTTGCGGGAACTCTTGCTCCCAATATCTTAGAACGTGCGGCTTTACCGCGCACAAGAGGCTAACTTCACCAATCGTGAAATAGCGCTTTCCTGGTATGACCGGAAGATCAGAAGTCGCTGTCTGGTCCTGCATAGGTTTCTACTCGAGCCTTAAGCTTCTGGCCAGGTTTGAAGGTCACGACGCGACGCGCCGAAATGGGAATATCTTGCCCCGTCTTAGGGTTACGGCCCGGACGGGAACTCTTATCACGCAAGTCAAAGTTGCCAAACCCGGAAATTTTGACTTGCTCGTTGGATTCAAGCGATAACCGAATTTCTTCGAAGAATGCTTCAACAATTTCTTTCGCTTCGCGCTTGTTCAGACCCAACTCTTCAAACAGTTGCTCGGCCATTTCTGCTTTGGTTAACGCACTCATACTTTTTACCTTCACTGCGCCTTTTACCTTCACAGCGCTTTTTTACCTTACAGCGCCTCACCACCTTCAACGCGCCTTGTTACGTTCCCGAGGGCCACCTTGATTGCAGTCGCCTTTATTGCAAACCGCCTTCATTGCAAATCCCCTTCACTACGGCTTACCTTAACTGGGCCTGCAACTGACTCGCCAAGGCTTGTACGACTTCCGCCATGGCCGTATTGATTTCCTCATCCGTTAGAGTGCGCGAAGGGTGCTGGAAGGTCAAGCCCAGACCCACGCTTTTCTCATTGGGATCAATACCTTTACCCATATACACGTCAAATAACTTTAAATGCAGTAAAGCGTCCCCGGCACTCATCTCGATAACAGATCGCACGGCTGTGGCGGTGACCGAACGCGCAACCAAGATGGCAATATCCCGACGAACGAAAGGGTACTTCGAGATCTCTTGAACCGTCGGCACGTGTTGGCGCAGAGCAAGCGATAGATCAATTTCCGCAACATATGCTGGCGCCCTCAAATCAAATTGATCCGCAACGCTTGCTTCCAATAACCCGATCTGACCCAAAGGCACGTTATCTTTCAGGATTCGTGCGCTTTGTCCAATTTGTAAACCGCTGATTTCACACGCTTGGAATATTAGCCCCTGAGCGCCTAAAAGCGCCTCAAGATCGCCTTTTAGGTCAAAGAAATCGACCAAGTCAGATGTGTTCGCCCAACCTTCGGGGAATCTCTGACCACTCAAAACCAGTGCTAATCGTTCCTGCTGCGCGATGGCGTCGAACGACAGCGCTTTCTCACCTTGCTGATGAAAGACCAAACCCATTTCAAACAGTCGAACATTGCTTTGTTGCCGGTTCTGGTTATGCACAAGCGCCTTTAACAGTCCTCCGACCAAGGTCGTTCGCATCACCGACATTTCACTCGACAACGGGTTCTTAAGCGCAACAGCTATTGCGTCCGGCAAGAGCCGGTGCTGCAATTCCGAATCAACAAAACTATAACTAATAGCCTCGGAGTAACCTCGATCAATCAAACGCTGCTTCAATTGTTTATCGCTTGACTGGGTTTCGGTGGCTTCCAGCATCGATAAGGTCGCAACTGGTTGCGTCACGGGCAATGCCTCGTAACCAATGATCCGACTGATCTCTTCAATGAGATCGGCTTCAATATTGATATCAAACCGATGCGAGGGTGATTGCACTAGCCAGGCCCGATCTCCGCTGTTGGGGTCAACCGTAAATTCGAATTCAAGACGCTTCAGAATATTTTCGATATCCGCGTCATCAATGACCATCCCGAGCACTCGCGCGACCCGAGCCGCTCGTAATCGCACCTCGATTGCCTGCGGCAAGTCTGCCTCGCTCACGGTATCGATCAGGGGCCCAGGATGGCCGCCCGCAATTGAAAGCAATAATTGCGTTGCTCGCTCCATAGCCCGAACTTGACCCTCGTAATCGACCCCTCGCTCAAAGCGATGACCCGCATCGGTATGCATGGCATAAGCTCGAGCCCGACCAGCAATAGCAATTGGGGCAAAAAATGCGGCTTCTAAATAAATATCTTGGGTGTCCGATTGAACGGCGGTCGAGGCGCCCCCCATAATCCCCGCCATCCCGATGGGACCCGAGGCATCGGTTATGAGCAAAGTACCCGCAGCCAACGTCGTCTCACTACCATTGAGCAGGGTCAGCTGCTCACCCCCGATTGATTGTCGAACCGTGATGTCACCCGTTAACCGGTTTAAGTCATAAGCATGCATCGGCTGATTC
>Ga0209251_1002773_pt1 | contig 12001 bp, 5 predicted proteins | sample SaaInlV_100m_DNA_6_FD_184665 | JGI IMG/M metagenome (GOLD analysis project Ga0209251, IMG submission 184665) | Marine microbial communities from expanding oxygen minimum zones in the Saanich Inlet - Saanich Inlet SI073_LV_10m_DNA (SPAdes) (version 2) | ecosystem: Environmental > Aquatic > Marine...
GGCGGCGGCGGCGGCGTTGGCGTCGGCTTCCCTCGCGGCGAGGGACGCGTCCGCGCGTGCGAGCGCGTCCGGCACGTCCGCGACTCTGGAAACCACGCCTAGGACGCCGTGCGTGTGACCGTCGGGACTCGCGAACGGCGCGAGCGCCGCCGCGGTCTGCGCGATGAGCGCGGGCGTGACGGTTTCTGTAAACGGCGCCAATTCTTTTTTGAACGTCGCGCAGAGCTGGTTGCACAACACGAAGCACTCCTTGAGGTCGTCGGCGCCGCCGGAGGCGCGCACGCGGTCCACCAGGGGCGCGGCGTACGGGAACGCCAGGCGCCCGACACCCTGGACCATTCTTTGGAAGTACGCCACCACGCGCTGCCGCAGCACGCCAGCTGACGGACCGAAAGACGCGGCGTCGAAGCGAGCCAGACACGCCGTCGCCGGCGCGAGGCCGGCGACGAGCGCTGCGCCGATTCGCGGCCGAATCTCCGTCGCGAGCCGAGGCGAGAACCCTTTGGCTATGTTGGCGCACGCCACGATACACCGCGCGCACGTCCCCGCGTCTCCGGCGGCAGAGGCGGTCTCGAGCCTCTGCCGTAAACGCGCGCACGCCTTCTCAGTCAACGAAACCTGCGCCTCCTCGGGCAACTTGACGTCTTCGGTGCCTAATAAAAACCCGAGCGCCTCGTACGCGTACAGCCGGTCGTCGTTCCCGGCGACGGCCATGGCGTTCCCGGTGCCCTTGCCGACCGCCACCGTTCCGCCGCTCGTGCTCCCTTGAAGCGACGGAGAATTGGAAAGCGGCTCGACCGCGTTTAACACGATCTCCTCCATGGCGTTCAGCGCCTCGGGGAGAACCGCCGCGATCTGCTGCCGCAGCGGCTTCACGAACCGCGAAAGAAGGTAGCACGCGCGCGCCGCGACTTCCGGGTCGGCGTGCCGCGCGCCGCGCGCGTCCAGGAAAGCCGCCAGAACCGGCAGAAGCAGCGTTTGGGGATGCCTCGCCACCGCCAGGTGGTACCGCGCGCACGTCTCTAGAAACGCGAGCGCCACGAGTCGATGCGTCGCCGCTTTGTTAGCCTCCGGACGAAGCGTCGCTTCGCCGAGCGTTTTCGGTCCGCTGGACGACAAGTCGCCGCCGTTCCACCGGGTCACGACAAACGCGAACAGCTCGCCCAGCGGCGAAGCGGTCGACAAAAGCCCGTCCGCGGTCCCGTCCGCGCCGGGTTTGACCGCGGGGTCGTTCGCGCCCTCGCCGAGCAGGTGCACGGCGCTCACCGCCGCCTCCACCTGTTGCCACGACGCGCCGGATGGAGAGAGAGCGCCGTCGTTTGGCAAAGCCGCCGCCAGCGCGTCCCGCACCGCGCCCAGCGCGATGGCGGGCGAGACGCGCGCGACGGTCCGAAAGACCACGAAGAGGTCCCTGCGCAGCTCGGCTGTCTCGGTCTCCGCCTCGCGCACGCGCGGATCGGTCGCGTTGGAGAAGTCCACGCCGGCGCGCCGCTCGTCGGGGAAGGCGCCGCGGAACACGCACGCCTCGGCGACGGCGCGTAACGCCGAACGCGCCGTCGCCACGTCGACGCACACCGGCGCGGTCGCGAAGCTACTGTAAACGCCGCCGCCTCCGGAAACAGACGACGACGACAGCATGTCCAGACCGTCTCCTCCGTCCCCGAACCCTAAACCGCCGGTATCTCTGTCCCGCGTACTCGTCGTTCCAACCCCGGAGCCACCGACAGACGACGAGCCTCCGCCCGCGGCGCCTCCCTTAAACCCTCCCGCGCTCCCGGAAAAGGGGTCCTTCAGCCTGTGCGCGTACGCCGAGCACAGCGGCAGCGCCGCCGCGACGGCGCGCTCGTCCTCGGCGCGCAGGTGCGTCACCGCGACGGGCATGAGCGCGTCCAGCAGTCCCGCCGCCGTCTGCAGCGTCTCCGGGGGCGGAGGGGGCGCGTGCGGCTCGGAAGGGTCCGCGCACGCCGCGGCGTCCCCCGCGCGAAGGCAAGAAACCAGCTCGTGTCCGACGGCGGCGGCGAGTTGCGCCGCGCGCAACGCGAAATCGTCGTCGTCGTCCTCCGCGCCGACGCTCGCGTTGAGCTGCGCGCACGTCTCCACCAGTCCCAGGCCTCGTATGAGCTCCGTTTTCGTGCGGTGGTCCATGCCCTTGGCGACCAGCGCGCCGAAGAACTCGCACGCCGCGGCGCGGCGGTCAACGTCCTCGGCGCCGAGGTTGGCGCGCGCGGCGTTGGCAACCGAGTCGCCGGCGACGCCGAAGCCGCCATCCACGAAGAGGCCGACGTCCATCCAGTCCACGTACCGCCGCGCGGTGGCGGTGGCGGCGACCGCCACGCGCGCGTCCGGGAACGCCATCAGCGCCTTCCACGCCTCGGTCAAACGCCGCAGTGCCTCGGTATCGACCCGCATCGCGTCCTTCACGCGCGCCGCCGCCGCCGCCGACGAAGCGTCGCCCGACGCTCCGGCGACGATTTCGTCATCCACGGCGTCCATCACGCGGCAAAACACGTCCGCCGCCGAATGCGCTTGTTGTTGGTTCGCCCCTGTGAGCAAATCCAAAAAGTCGTGCGTGAACCGCGGCCATCTCTGTGGGAACTGCGTTTTAGCCACCAGCGCGACAACCTGCGCGAGCTTGTTCTTCACGAACGGCGGCACCGCGGCACCGTCGGCCCTACGCACGGCTTCGGCGACCCAGCTCATGAGCGTCCTCTGCAGAAACGACGCGTCGTCGTCCGAGAGCGTGTGTAAAACGCCGGAGGTTTTAAACGCGTCCGTCAGCGTCTGCAGACACCAAAACCGGACCTCGGGGTAGGACGTGGACGGGTAGCGGTCCACGCACGCGCGCCACGCGTCGGGCGAAGCCTGCGGAAGGATGGACGCCAGACAAAGTCCGCGAGTTCGCGAGATGTTAACAAGATGAGAAAAGAAAAAAGTTTCGTCGCGCGGAGGACGAGCGGAGGATGCAGCGCGCGATGGCGCGTCAGCGCGTGCGCTCCGGAGTGGGCGAAACAAAAAGCGCGGGGGGGTCGCGAACGAACCCCGCGCGATCGCGGTCGCGGTCGCGGTCGCGCACGAGGTCTTCGGCGGGGACGCACGCGCCTCTCCCCGCTCGGGTCGTGGCGGTCGTCGCCGTCGATTGAGGGTTTCCGCGTCACGCCGAAGAGAGTTTCCGAGACGGAGCCGCGGTCGTTCGCCTCTGTCACGCACCTGCACATCTCTCAAGTACCCCACCGCGCGCTCGCGGAGGTCGTGGGCGACCGCGCCGGACTGGTCGAAGGCGAACAGGATCGCCTTCTCCACGTCGTCCGCCATCGCGGCCCCCTCGATCTCGCGCGGTTGCGCCAACGCAATCATTCCCCGAACGCGTCGACGAGCGCTTTTCGGCAGTCGATTGTCGATGCGCGTGCCGAAAATTCACTGCGGAGTCCGCCAAAATGTCCAGACTGCCCTGCTGTGATTGAGAGGCCCACGATCGACGTTCGACGAGAGCCGCTCGCGTTTCCACCGGACGCTCGTGAAGACGAACCACTCGGCCCGCGGCGCTGCACATCGTCCCGTAGCGAGATCACGACACAGGTACGTCCATGGCTTCCCGTCTTCGGCGGACACGACGCGGGGCGTCGCTTCGCGTCGCGAGGGCGTTCGCGAGCGAGTCATCGCGCCCGCGGTCCCGCGGCCGCGCCGCGCGGGTCTCGGCGGAACCGCCGCGCGTCGAACGCCAACGGGCTAAGGTTCCCCCAAGCGTCGGGTGTCGTCCTCCGCGGCGCGACGCCGGCGACGGGCGAGACGCGTTCGGGAGTGGGACGCGCGCGTCCCACTCGCACGCGCCGCGTCGATGCGACCGCCGCGCGCGCGCATCGGCTCGCGACGAGCGGCCGTCGGCGACGTCACGCGGACGTCGCGGCGCGTGCTCTCATTTTTTCTGGATTGGCGTCTGCGCATTCGTCTCCGGACGCCCGCGTTCGGCCGACGCTGACCTCCCCGTCCGCCCATCCCCGCAGTCATGGCCGAAGTCACGGCCGCCGGCTCGCCCCTCATGGGGGCGGTCAACAAGATCAAGGACTCCGCGATGCACGTCTTCGCGCAGGTGCGTGCTCGGGCCCGATCCCGAAACGCCACGCCTCGCCTGCGTAGCCGTTGAGCCGAACGTCGGCTGCCAGCGCATCGGTTTTCCGCGACTGACCCTCCCTCCGCTCTCGCCCACGCAGAGGAAACCCATGTCGGAGATCCTCGACCGCACCGCGTACCAGAGGCCGGGGTCCTTCAGCGAGGTGCGTCCACCACGCGTCCGCTCGCGTCCCGAGCGCCTCGGAGCGCCCCATCTTCGGCTCGGAGCGCGGCGTCGAACGAAAACACGCTTCGTGTCGTTTTTTTGTTTCCCGAAACTCGAGACTCACCGCTCACTCGACATCACTCGAAAAACAGGCCACCGGACGCATCCAGAAAAACTTGAACTACTTCAAGATCAACTACTTCCTCTTCTCCGCCGCCGTCCTGGCGTTCTTCATCGTGACCAACCCGTCGTCGCTGATCGTGCTCGCCGCGATCGCGGCGTCCTGGACGTACGTGTACCTGGTCAGACAGGAGCCGTTGAAAATCGGCGAGCGGCCGGTGAGCGACCGGGAGAAGCTGCTGGGGATGAGCGGCGCGTCGATCCTCGCCGTGTTCTTCATGTCCTCCGCGGGGTCCATCATGCTCCAGGCGTTCGGAGTAGCGTTGCTCGCCATCGGCGCGCACGGCTCGATGCGCGTGCCCGACGACCTGTTCATCGACGACGCCAACTCCGATTCCGGGTTCTTCTCGTTCCTGCAGCCGCCCAGGCCGGGCATCACGGGGTCCGTGGCGTGAGCGAAGCGGGCGAGAGCCGACAAAGAGCGCGGCGACAAGAAAAAAACGCCAACCGCGGGTAGAGTCGGGTAGAGTCCGTAGCGCCTTTAGGTATGTGTGTACAGCTACAACGTCCATCTTACGTTTGGTTCTACCACTCACCACGTTCGTCACGCGTGTATCATCGCGTCCTGCTCACCTCGACGGCTTGCGCGAGCGCCAAGAAGCTCTGCGCGCACACGAACGCGAGCGATATAGAGTTGATGGCGTAATCGCACCGCGTGATGAACGTTTGGCCCGCGACGTAGTACACGTGCATGAACAGCACGTACGCGGCTAAAACGAGCGATGCGTATAACGGCCCGTTCGTTAACGTTTTGTTCCCCTTGCTCCCCAGGAACAACCGCGCGGGCTCGATGAGCAGGTACACGAACAGAAGCGCGAACTCCGTCTCGTACGCGTCGTCGGGGTACGGCAGGTTGTACCCTTTCCAGCACATCACTAAGAACGAAAGCACCCAGAACGCCACGTCCCACAGCTTGCCGAAGTACAGGAAGATCTCCAGAGTCAGCGAAGGGGCTGTGGAGAGGAAGGAGGTGCGATATCCGGGGGCGGCGGAGGAAGAGGAAGGAGGCGGAGGAAGAGTGGGGGTCAGCGGCGGGGACGGTCTCGTTTCGCGCGCGGTCTTCGAGCGAGGACACGATTTTGGATGCCGACGCGGAAACGGGCGCGCGAGGAGGAGGAAGCCGCGCGAGGCGGCGAGACCGCCCGTGCACGCACCCGTCATCGCGCGCGTCGTGTTCTCGAGCGCGTCCTTCTCTTCTCCGCGAGGTCGCCCCGGGCGTCTGCGTGTGACCGCTGCGGCCGACGCGTCCGCGCGCGTGCGGAGATGGACGGAACGCGGCTGACGCCGGTCGTTTCAACGGACAACGGCAAAGCCGAATCGCTTTTGAGTTTAGTTCCGCCAGATCCCGCAGACGCGACGGAAGAAAACTTTCAGGCGCCGGAAGTCGACTTCCGTCTCGGCGCCGCCGCTGAGTCGTCGCGCCGCGCGTCCGCTCCCCGCGCACACCGCCTGTCGCACCTCGGTCCGTCTCGCGTTCGGAAGCGCCGAGCCTCGACGCGCGCGCCGAGTTCCGGACCCTCCGCTCTTCCGCGCCGTCCCGCCTCCGTCCGGGAGCGCGCGCCTTCGCGATGGCTCGCGCGATGAAAGCCTCGGGCGGCGGCGCGGCAACGAAGCGCCGCGACCGTCGCCAGGCGAAGTTCCGGCCCGGCCCCGGGCCGGACTCGGTGAAGCCCATCGGCGTGGCGGACGCGCCCGAGCCCGCGGCGGCGCCGAAGGCCAAGAAGAGCCTCGGGAAGCTGAGCAAGAAGCGCAAGGCCGAGGGCGGTCTCGGCGGCGGCGGCGGCGACGCGGGCGCCGTGGAGAAGAAGAAGAAATTCGTCAAAAACGAGACATCCGACGAGAAGTCTTCCAAAGGAACGAAGAAGCCTTTGCCGACGAAAAAGGAGCAGAAGGAGTGGTCCAACGAGCAGAAGGCTCTGACGAAACCTAACCACTCGCTCATCGCCGAGATGGTGGGACACTGGGAGCGTCTGCGCTCGAAGAAGAGCGCCGCCGGGAAAAAGATGTCGGCGGATGAGCGCCGCGCGCTGGTCGACGCCGTTTTCCGGGCGAGCAAAGGGAAGGTTCCCGAGCTCGCGAACAACCACAAGGGCAGCCGCGTGATCCAGGCGCTTTTAAAGCACGGCACGGAGGCTCAAAAGCGGTCCGTGTACGAGGAGTGCACGCCCGCCGTCGCGGCGCTCGCCAAATCGCTCTACGGACACTTTCTGGTGAAGAAACTCGTCGACGAGACGCCCAAGAAGGATCTCCCGGCGCTTCTCGCGCACGTCAAAGGTAAAGTGCGCGCGCTCGCCAAGCATCCCGTCGGGTCGCAAGTGTTGGAGAGTTTGTATTTCCCGGCGCCCCCTGCGCAAAAACTGGCGATGCGGTGCGAGTTTTACGGCTCGGAGTTTGCGTTTTTCGGTGCATCCGGCGCCGACGCCGACGCCAAAGGAGGCGACGCGCCGAAAAATCTGCGCGACGCGATGCGTTTAAAGCCCGCCGCGCAGAGGCAAGGAATGCTTCGTACGATGAACGCCGCGCTGTTGCCTATTCTGGAGAAAGGGCTCGTGTCCCCCTCGCTCGTGCACGCGGCTCTGGCCGAGTACCTGGACGTGGGCGGCCCGGGAACCAAGCACGAGGCGGCGCAGTCGCTCGCCGGGCCGGCGTACCTGCGCATGATCCACACGCGCGAGGGCGCGCACGCCGCAAACGTGATGTTCGCGCACGCGGGCGCGAAGCAGCGGAAGGCTGTGCTCAAAGCTCTGAAAGGGCAGGTTGGCCGGATCGCGCGCGACGAGCACGCCTCGACGTTCGTGGCGTGCGCTTTGGAGTGCACCGACGACACCAAGCTCACGGCGAAGGCGATCGTCGCCGAGCTTCGCGACGAGGGCATCGCCGACCTCGCCGAAGACCGCGCCGCGCGACGCGTGTTGCTGCACGCGCTCCGCCCGCGGAGCACCAGGTACGTGCACCCGCACGTGCTGGCGACCATGCCCGACCCAACGGAGACCGCGCGGACCGCGCAGGAGGCGCGCGACGCGCTCGCCGCGGGGGGGCACTTCAAGGACGAGCAGGGGGGGGAGGAGGAGGATGTCGAGGAGGATGTCGAGGGGGACGACGCCGATGACGAAGAGATGGACGACGAGATGGACGACGAGATGATGGATGACGAATTTCTCGAGGACGACGAAGACGAAGACGAAGACGCGCTCGAGACGAAGCCCGCGAAGGTCAACGTCATGTCCAAGCAGCGTTCGCGCGCCGCCGAGGCTGGCGGCGACGACATGGACGACGACGACGACGACGACGACGGCGGCGGCGGCGAGAGCATGGATTTCGGCGTGTCTCGCAAAAACCCGGAGGCGCGCCGCCGCGAGATTTTCGGCGCGCCCGGGCACTTGGGTCGGTCGCTCGTGGCGGCGTGCGTGAACAACGCGGGAAGCATGCTTCGCTCGGCGACAGCTTCCGACGTCCTCTTCGAGACGTGCTCCGGAGGCGCAGGCGGCGTCGTCGTGGCCGCCGTGGGCGAAGCGCAGATGCGCGAGCTGCATGCCGCCGTCGCGGAGGCGGCGCGCGCCTCAGTCGCGGGCGAGGCGCCCGCCGCGGACGACGAGGACGCCGACGGTTCCGGGAAAGAGGCTCTTCCTCTGCACGAGGACTACTTCTCGACGCGCGCGCTCCGGCGTATGGTGCTCGAGATTCCCGGGGACGGGGACGGCGTCCCCGGGGACGCGAAACACCGGGCGCCTCCGTTCGCGGCGGCGCTGTGGGAGGGCGCGGTGTCGCGCGACGTGCGGGCGTGGATCGGGGGGCACGGCGCGAAGGTTGTCGCCGCCATCGTCAAAGCAGGCGACGCCGCCACCGTCAAGGCGTGCGTCGCGGCGCTCGCGAAGGCTCTGCCGAAGGGGCAGAGCCCGACGAGCTGGGCCGAGGGGTTCTTCAGGCAGAGGTCGGACGAGAAGGCGGACGGGAAGGCGAAGGCGGCGAAGACGCCCGCCGGGAAAAAAAAAGTGTCGAAGAAGGCGGACGAGAACGCCGCCACCCCCGCCGCCGCCGCGCGCGAGTCCGTCTCGAAGTCGCCCAAGGACAAGAAGTTCTCGCCGCGGCTGACCCGCGCGCAACGCTTGGCGAAAGCCGCGAAGGGCAAGAAGTGACGATGAGCGCGAGAGGTATGAATAGACCACTGTGCAGTTCTACGCGCGCGCCGCGCGAGCGATGACGTACCCTCGAGATTTTCACTTCGTTAAAAAACCGACCGAGACGGTGCGTTTCGATCCGCGTTTCGCGCGAACGCGACCCTCGGGGCGATCGAACCCTCGCCGCGGCCTCTGCCGGTCGCCGCGGCGCTCGGCGAGCGCACATCGCGTTCCGCGCTTCCCCATCGTCCTCGACGTCGCTCGACATGCGTTCGGCGTTCGAGACGCCGTGGATATTGCGCGATCCCGCCGCAGAGCCCCGCGCGCGGGACGACCCCTCGGTGCGGCTCCGTCTCTTTTGCCTTCCCCAAGCAGGTTGCGGCGCCTGGTCGTACCACGGGTGGCAGAAGCGCCTGCCCCCGCACGTCGAGGTGCTCCCCGTGGAGTACCCCGGCCGCAACTCGCGCCTCAGGCACCCTTTCGAGTACGAGAGCCTTCAGGACCTCGCGAGCGCGGTCGTGGACGCCATAGAGCCTCTTCTCCCGACCAAAAACGCGGACGCGGACGCCTCGAGAGACGCCGTCTCGAGCCCGCCCTTCTGCTTGTTGGGGTGGTCCATGGGCGCGTGGCTCGGGTACGAGATAGTATTAGAGATCGAGCGACGGGGACGAAGCGCGTTGCCTCTGCGCGTCTTTTTGGGCGGCGCGCGGTCCCCCTCGTTCGCCGGTCCCGAGTTCGATCCCGACCGAGACACGCCGGCGCTGTCGGCTCTGCCCAAGAACCTCTTCTGGGACGCGTTTAAAAGACGGTACGGCGCGAACAGGGACCTCGAGAAATCAGAGGCGCTTCGCGACCTACTCCTGCCGACGCTGCGTTTAGATTTTCGGCTCATGGAGCGGTACCGACCGAGCGCGGTGCAGACGCCGAACGGGGTCCGCGACGTCGGAAAGATGAGAGACGTCGCGGACGCGAACGCGCGAAAAGGTGACGCGACGGGTTTTTCCAAAACCGAAACCTCCGAAGAACCTTCGAAGAAAAAGAAACGAAACGCCCCCCCGCGCGTCGCGGCGGCGCGTCTCCCCGTCCCGCTCGTCGCGTTCGGCGCGCGCGGGGACGCGCGCTACGAACAAGAGCAGCTCTCGGCGTGGCGGGACGTCGCCCCGCTCGATCGGGTCTTTCTCGAACGGTGGTTCGAGGGACCCCGCGCGACGCCGCACCGGCTCGTGCTGGACCGCCCGGAACACCTCTTTTGCTTCCTGAACGAAGCGTTCGCGGCGATAAACGTCGTCGCTTCGAAGGCGGTTTCTTAACACGCGTCGTCTATGAAGAGTCCCGCACGCGCTCGTGTGGTCTATGAACGCTAGGGTATCATGCGAAGGTACTGTTGAAAGGAGAAAGCGGAGACTACGCACTCCCGTCTACCACCGTATATAGTCTACGGCGGACGCTTATGTTTTTGAAGACGCGCTGTTCATTCACGTCACGCCTTGTTCTTCGCCTTCTCGGCGAACGCCACCAGGAGCGGCGTCGCGACGGCGGCGATGTTGTTCTCGGCGTTGGGCGAGTCTCCCGTGATCAGCTCGCGGTCCACCAGCACGGTGCCCTTCTCCGAGCCGGTGACGTTCGCGCCGAGCTCGCGCAGACGCGTCTCGAGCGTCCAGGGCACCTTCCCGGGCAAATACCCCACCAGCGGCGCGACGCCGTTCTCCGTCGCCGCGCTGAAGCAGCACATCTTATACCCCTCGTACAAAAAAACGGGTTCTCCGTTTTTCTCATCCGTCGCCGCTAAGAGCCCGGCGGGGCCGTGGCACAGCGTCACGGTGGGCTGGCCCGCGTCGTGCGCGTCCCGAAGCAGCTTCCCCAGCGCCTCGCTCGTGGGCAGGTTCACCATCGCGCCGTGTCCTCCCGGCATGAAAATGCCCGCGTACGCGCTCGCCGCGACGTCGGCGAGCTTTTTCGGCTTGTCCAGTTTGGGCTTGAGTTGTTGAAAAAGGCCCGCCACCGCGGAGTCCTTCTTGGGCCAGCTCCACATCTCGAGCACGACGGGCTTGCCCGAGACGGTGGCGAAGTCGAAGTCGAACCCGGCGTTTTTGAAGTGCAGCAGGGGCACGAACAGCTCGGTGACGTGCGTCCCGGAGTTGAACACCTTGCCGTTCTGCATCGCGAGCCGCCCGTCGTCCGTGGCGACGACTAAGATCTTCGCGGGAGAGGACAGCGCGTGCTCCGAGCTCTTCGCGGGCTTGTACAGGCTCTTCTTCGGCACGAGCAGCGAGGCGAACGCGGAGGGCTCGTACGCGCCGTCCGCGGTGGGTTTGGAGGAGAAGCAGCCCATGGTGCGGGTGCGGAGGGGATGTGCGATCGTAACGGCATGTGCGTACCGTAGATATTTCTGAAATATCAATAGCGTGATCATTAGCGTGATTTCGCCAAACGCCTCGGGCCGTCGGGCGAGCTCGACGACACGAACCGGCGGATTGCCCCTTTGCCCGACATCCGAGTCAGCGTCACGCGGGATTTCGGTGCAGAGTCGCGCACGCCCGCGCGCGATGGCGGACCCGCAGGGGCGCGTGTCGTGGTGGGGGGGCGCGAGCGTCGGCGCGGGCGTGCTCTTCGGATGGGCCTCACACACGCTCAGGCGGTGCGTGGCACCCGAGCCCTGCGGGCGCATCAGCCCGAGCCCCGCGGGCGCATCAGCCCTCGATTTCCCTCGACGGTCTCGGCACCGACGACAAACGAGACGCGCGGCTGCCACGCTCACCTTTCCTCTCCTCTCCCACCTCCGCGCATGCCGCAGGGACTGCGTGCGTCTGCGCCAGATTCCCCAGTACGACGATTTCGAGCGCCTCGAGCGTGACCTGCGCGCGCTGGCCGCGGACGCGCCCGGCGCGTCCTCGAGACGCGGGCGCGGCCATCTCGGGGGCGCGGCGCTCGCGACGCGCGACGGCGACGCCGCGACTGGACGCGCGCCGTCGCTCCGCGTCGCGCTGGTGGGCCGAGCCGCCGCGGACGAAGCCGACCTCGTGACTTGCGCTTACGCGGTGATGGACGCGAGCGGCGGACACGAGCGCGAGCGTGGGGGTTCGATCAAAGACGAGGACGCGCGCGGAGCGTCGCCAACGCTCGCGAACGTAAAGCGCGGAGTCGGTTCCTCAAAGCCTGTGCGCGCCATCTTCGTGGACGCGACGAGCGAGCACCACTTGGCTCGTCAGACGGCGCGTCACGGCGAGTGGCTTCGCGACGCGCAGGTCGTGGCCGCGGCGAAGGTGGAGTGTCCCCGATGGCGTTTGGAGGATAAAAGGGGGAACTTTGTCGTCATGCACGACGCGTCGTCGTTCGGCGAGTTGTCCGACGCGGCTCGAAAAAACGATTGGTCGCTCATCGTCGCGCACGATCGATTCGAGCCCGCCGGCGGAGGGGCGATCACCGACGG
>Ga0209251_1002777_pt1 | contig 11988 bp, 13 predicted proteins | sample SaaInlV_100m_DNA_6_FD_184665 | JGI IMG/M metagenome (GOLD analysis project Ga0209251, IMG submission 184665) | Marine microbial communities from expanding oxygen minimum zones in the Saanich Inlet - Saanich Inlet SI073_LV_10m_DNA (SPAdes) (version 2) | ecosystem: Environmental > Aquatic > Marine...
GTTTGCACAACATCCCTGAGCGGGTCAATGACGAGGTTTTCATTGCGATGAGTAAGGCGTTGAATTTCATCGACCCAGGTGAAATCTCTGCCACGGTTCTGCTCACAGCATTGAATCGCTTTCTGCAAGAGAAAAACGGTTCGCGCATGGCTTTTCTCGATGGAGCCCCTCCAGAACGTTTGTGTCAACCAGTGGTTGAGCACATCGAATCTCTCGGTGGAGAGGTTCACTTGGATTGCCCTCTTCGTGAAATCAAATTGAACGACGATGGAAGCGTCGCAGCCTTTCAAATTGGTGGAGTGAAAGGAAAGGAAGGGTTTGATCTCGTGGCTGATGCTTATGTCAGCGCGCTACCCGTTGATCCTTTCAAATTGTTGTTACCCGAGCCTTGGAAGCAAATGGATGTTTTCCAAAAGCTTGATGGTCTTCGCGGCGTGCCCGTGATCAACATTCATATGTGGTTTGACCGCAAGCTCACGGACATCGATCACTTGCTCTTTAGCCGGTCGCCGTTGCTCAGTGTCTATGCCGATATGAGCATTGCTTGTAAGGAGTACGAAGATCCTGACCGATCAATGTTGGAGCTCGTTTTTGCACCTGCCAAGGACTGGATCAGCCGTAGTGATGAAGATATTATTGAAGCCACAATGGGAGAGCTTCTAAAGCTATTCCCAATGCATTTTAGTGGGGATAATCCAGCAAAGCTGCGTAAATCTAAGGTCGTTAAAACTCCATTATCAGTTTATAAAACTACTCCTGGCTGTCAGCAGCTTCGTCCAGATCAAACGACGCCAATTAAAAATTTCTTTTTGGCTGGCGATTACACAATGCAGCGCTATCTGGCCTCGATGGAAGGTGCTGTTCTCAGTGGCAAGCTTTGTGCCGGTGCTGTTGATGCCAAGGCAGATCAATTGTCCAAGTCGTCTTCCATTGGCGAGCCTGTGACAGCCTGAAGCGATGCCAATCGCATCTATGACCACGGATCTAGACGATGCTTTTGAAGCGTGTCGTCTCGAGACGGCTGAGTGGGCAAAAACGTTTTATCTCGGAACGCTGCTGTTGCCTCTTGAAAAACGTCGGGCGATCTGGGCGATTTACGTCTGGTGTCGCCGCACCGATGAACTAATGGATAGTGCCGAAGCACAATCACGTTCTGTAGAGGAACTGGCTGAGCGCTTGGATCACTGGGAGCAACAAACGCGGGATCTTTTTAATGGTCATGTCTCCAATGATCTCGATGCCGTGATGGCACATACGCTGGAGCGATTCCCGCAAGATATTCAGCCCTACCTAGACATGATTGAGGGTCAACGTATGGATCTCACGTGGACGCGGTATCCCACGTTTGAAGATTTAAAGTTGTATTGCTATCGCGTCGCGGGGACGGTGGGTTTGATGACCCAAGGTGTGATGGGTGTGGATCAGGCCTATACCTCTGCTCCTTGGAGTGACAGTCCAGACACCTCGGATGCGGCGGTTGCATTGGGGATCGCAAACCAGCTCACGAATATTCTTCGAGATGTTGGTGAAGATCGTGGCCGTGGTCGTATTTATCTTCCTCAAGAAGATTTAGATCGCTTCGGTTATTCAGAATCCGATTTGATGGCTGGGAGACTGAATGAAGCTTGGCGTGAATTAATGGCTTTCCAGCTTGAACGGGCAAGAGAATGGTTTACTCGGTCTGAGTCCGGGGTGCGCTGGCTTTCGGGGGATGCCCGCTGGCCCGTGTGGACATCTTTGAGGTTGTATCGAGGCATCTTGGATGCCATTGAGCGCATCGATTACGACGTCTTTAATCGACGTGCTTACGTCGGCAAGGTGAATAAATTGCTTGACTTACCTCGTTCCTATGCCTTGGCACAGTTTCGGTAAATCGATCAATAGAAATTCCAATAAAAAACCCTGTCAGGGTTTTCCTGACAGGGTTTAAGTGCGTTTTTGATTGATTCAAACGGCTGTTTTCTGATTGCCAAGTAAATCTTTCAATTTGGAGAGCTCTCCGGACCAGCGTGGATCAGGTGCGCCTTCTCCAGGAGCATCGCTGTGCACCACCTTATTAACGGTTTTCCGTGCCACTTGAGGTTCCCCTGCACCCATGGGAGCGGGGGCTCCGCCACGACGGTTATTGCCACCAGATTCGCGGCGTTCGGAACGCTCAACACGAAGGGTGCTGCCGCCAAACTCCTTTCCATTGAGTTGCTCGATCACTGCATCGGCAACCTTGGGGTCGTCAACGTTGGCGAAGCCAAAACCACGGCAGCTTCCGGTGTCTCGATCAAGCACCGACTTAAACCGGATCCCTTCTCCAATGCCTTTCAAAAGAGCCGCAAGCTCCTGTTCTTCAAAGGTTTGCGGCAAATTGCCGATGTAAAGGCGGATGCTCATGAAGGAGGGGAGGCGATCTGTCGGTGTCCGATTGTCATCATTGACACATGCAAAGTTAATCACAGACCGCCTCAATTTCGGCGCATAGGCGATGGGCCGTTTTGAGTGCTTCGTCGCGAGTCTGGATCCGTCCAAAGGCTCGCTCAAGGCGAAGTTGGGCGAGCACTTTCCCCATGGTTGGTCCAGCCGACAACCCCAGTTCCTTTTGAAGGCTGCCTCCATCAAGGGGCATGGTGGGGTGAAACAACGGATCGCTTGGATCACGCCAGCGTTTCAGCCATTGCGGCTGCAGCTCCTTCGGTAGATCAAGAATCAAAGCTGCAAGATCGCCTTCGAGCTCCAGATGCAGTTGGAGTCGTTCCTGTTCCGGTAAGGCCTCCGGTTGCTGTTTCGCTTGCAGACCCCAGTGGCGCAGTCGTGCACAGCGCTGTTGCAGGATTTTGCTGGCCTTGAGCCGCTTGAGGCCGTCGTCGCTGATGAGCTTTGTTAAGCGAGCCAGGGGAAGGGCATTAGTCGCCTCGTCGGCGTTCAACAGCGTTGTGTCGTACGAAGCGACTGTTTGTGATGTTGTGGCCCATGGTTGGAGCAATGGCCACTGCTCCAGGAGGTGAAGGGCTTGGTCGGCATGGGGGCCTTTTACGAGCCGTTGCAGTTCAGCCAGGATGCGTTCAGGGGCGGACTTCCCTAGAGCTTGGTGATGACGCTGGATCCACTCCCCCGTTTGGGCATCGAGCACTAGGGGGATCTCCGCCAGAAACCGCAGGCCACGGAGGAGGCGTAGTGGGTCGTCGATCAGGTTCTGTTCGCGGACAGCGCGCAAGCGTCCCTGCTTGAGATCCCCTAAGCCTCCCGTTGGGTCGCATAGCGAGGCCATCGGCTGGAGTGGGAGTGCAATGGCATTAATGCTGTAATCACGCCTCCACAGGTCGTCTTCAAGGCCATCACCCTCCTGTCGGGCTACATCGATGGTCCATCCGTTGAGAACGAGACGGGCGATGTCTCTCTGCTCATCCAGCACCACATGTTTGCCCCCGAAAATCTTCGCAAGACGTGCGGAGTGTCGTAGAGCATCGCTGCGCACCACGAGATCAAGATCGGGATGTGGGTTGTGTCGGCCAAGCAATGCATCCCGTACAGCCCCGCCCACCAAAGCTGTGCCTTCAGGCAGCTGGTCGATGGAGATCGGCCAGGCGTCTGGATCGAGCTGTTTCAGCAGGAGCCGTGCCTGCTCGTCGGGAGCAGCATCAGCCATCAGAATGAAATCTCTGCCGACATCGGGAGGCATGTGCATCTGCGTGGATTGCCGCTGGGTCGACCGTTGTCAGGCCTATCACGCAGTCGAGCGTCAGCATGGCGTTGCCCATCTTTCTGCTGAACCAGACCTGGAACCGAAAGCTCCCAAAATTCATATTTCTGTGATGGATCTACCCGATGGCCAGGTGGGGGTGGAGTGGGATGTCAGGGCTTGCGACAGCTTTGAGGCTGACGCCGGCCGCTGGCAGCGTCTACGACCTGGTGAGGTGGTGCCTACATGAGTGGTAACTCCCTTTTGATGGCGTTGCACAGCTCCACAGAGCGATTTGGTGTCGCAGTGCACGATCCGATGTCGTCGTCCGAGCCCTCCGCCGTGCAGGTGTTCGATGACGGTCGTGGTTTGTCCAACACCCTGATCACCCGAGTGTCGGCGATGCTTCCGCGGGAGCGTTGGACCCAACTCAGCGGTCTGGCCGTTGCGACTGGACCCGGTGGGTTTACCGGAACGCGTTTGTCGGTGGTGATGGCCAGAACTCTGGCGGAACAGTTGCGCTGTCCGCTTTTAGGCATCAGCAGCTTTGCGTTAATGGCACCACGCCTTCACAACCAGTTACCCGTAGATCAACGCGGTCAACCGTTTTGGATTGCTCGGGAGCTGCCGCGACGAGGCTTAGTGGCCGGTTGTTATTGCCTCGATGCCAATGATGTCAACGAATTGGAGGAGCCCCATCTGGTAGCGAAGGGACGCTCGTTGGGCCCAATCGTTGAGGCCGCGGAGGACGTGCACGCCGATGTTCTGCGCTTATTGGAGCTTTTGCGCTGCGCCCATCTGGCTGGCAAGGCAATGCCATGGTCGGAGGTGTTGCCGATTTATCCCACCTCACCCGTCGGCCAGGTCTGATGGCAGGCCTCAAAACAGGCATGGTCTTGGGGGTTGCCCTAACGGTTTGGTTGCTCGGTCCTGGCCCGATGGCCCCGTATCGCCGCGCTTTGCTGAATCGCAGCGCACCTCAGATGGTCCTGGTTTTGGGTGGTGATGTGGATCGAGAACGGATCGGAGCGCGTTTAGCGCGGCAGTTGGATTTGCCCTTATTGGTGAGTGGAGGCAGTAATCGGGAATATGCCACCTGGCTATTGCAGGAGGAGCGCTTGAACCCTGAGCGGGTCACCCTCGACTACCGCGCTCGCGACACCCTCAGTAATTTCACGTCCCTAGTCGACGAGCTACAGAGCGACGGTATTCAACATGTGTTGCTCGTTACGAGCGAAGACCATCTGGCCCGTTCAATGGCGGTGGGTCAGGTCGTCGCAGGCAGTCGTGGGATTCACCTCACTGGTGTGCCGGTGGCTTGTTCCCCGGATTGTGAGGAGGAGGGCCGTTTAAAGCAGATCAGCGACTGGCTCCGAGCGATGGCTTGGGTGATCACTGGCCGTGATCTCAGGGATGCTGCAAACCTTGGTCCAGAAGCGCGTTGATCCGTTCTTGGAGGAGCGCGGTTGTTGCGTCGAGATCAGCACGACGCCGGCTGACTGGAGGCGGAATAGGCGTGCCGATCAGCAACTGAATCGGAACGAGGCGTGGCCAAAATTGACGGCTACCGAGGGCACGATGGCTGTTGAGAATCGCGACCGGCAGCAGTGGAGCTCCGCTGCGAGCAGCGAGTAGGGCAGCCCCGGGTAATGGGGCGTTCACCCGTCCATTGGCTTGTCGGGTGCCGTCAAGGAACACCCCAGTCGCCCAACCTGCCTCCAGGGTGGCCGTTGCGGTTCGAATGGCCTCCCTGTCGCTGGCACCCCTTCGGACGGGGTACGCCCCGAGGGCTCGAATCAGCCGTCCAAGCAACGGCACATCGAACAATTCAGCTTTGGCCATAAAAGCCACGGGTCGCCCTAGGGCATGCCCAAGGATTGGCGGATCAAGATGGGAACCATGGTTGGCTGCCACCACGAGAGCACCCTGCTTTGGAACATTTTCATTGCCCTGGGTTGATCCTCGGAAAAGCCCCCGAAAAATGGGGAAAACCAAGAGTCCGCTCACCAGCCGATAGGTGAGGCTTGGCGATGGTGCGGTGGAGATGATCTGGACGCTGTTGCTCATTGGCCGAGATCACCTGATGAACTGATTTGCGCTGTGGTGACGCCCGCCATGCTTCGTTTCGCCAAGCCGCTGAGCACGTTGCCAGGGCCGATTTCCACCAGGCTGTCGACGCCCTGTTCGGTCATGGCAACCATGGTTTCCCGCCAGCGCACGCCTGTGGTCATCTGTTGCTTAAGCCGTTCCTTCAGATCCACCCCTGTGTTGGAGGCACTGGGGTCGCAGTTGCTCAACACCGGGATGCGCGTGTCATGGAAGGCCATGGCATCCAGGGTGACTGAGAATTGGTGGGCGGCTTCTGCCATGAACGGCGAGTGGAAGGCTCCCGACACCGCGAGGGGGATGGCACGTTTGCAGGTGAGTTGATCGCTTACCGCGGCGACCGCATCAGGACGACCAGAAATCACCACTTGGGCGTCGCTGTTGTCATTCGCGATGCTCACACCGTCCGTTGCTCGCACAAGCTCTTCAAGCTGACTGCGGTCAAAACCAATGACCGCTGTCATTGCGCCTCCACCAGCTCCAGCCATGAGCTCGGAACGCACCTTCATGAGTTGGAGACCTGTCTCCAAGTTGAAGGCCCCTGCCGCATAGAGAGCCACGAGCTCTCCCAGGCTGTGACCGGCCACCAAAGAGGCATCTCTGCCCTGCTGGATCAAATTGTCGACCAGAAGTGACTCGATGACAAAGAGAGCCGGTTGAGTATTCCGGGTGTCGTTGAGGTCATCTGGACCCTCTCCACGGCCACTTTCTCCCTGGCAGATGGCGAGTAGATCGCGTCCGAGCAGCTCTGAAGCCTGGCTGAACCGTTCATTAGCCCCGCTCATGCTGAGAAGGGGATCGGCCATGCCCACTTTCTGCGAGCCCTGGCCAGGGAACACCCAGGCGATTGCCATCGTTGATTAACGCAGATAGTGCCGGAGGTTAGGCGGGCCCGCTCCATCGGAGAAGCGCTGCTCCCCAACTCAATCCTGCACCGAAGCCACTGCTGGCGATGCGATGCCCCGGTTGGATTCGACCATCGCGTACCGCTTCATCCAGCATCAGTGGAATGGTTGCAGCAGAGGTGTTGCCGTAAAAGGCGAGGTTGCTAAGGACCTGTTCGTTTGGAATCTTGAAACGCTCTGCGACGGCGTCGAGGATGCGTTGGTTGGCTTGATGTAACAACAACCAGTCGATGCTTTCTGGGCTGGTCCCAGTGCTGTTCAGCAGCGACGCCAGAATCGCCGGCACTTCTCGAACAGCGAATTTGTAGACCTCTTGGCCGTTCATTTGGATCGGTTCAAATCCTCCGCGTTGATGACTGGCATCGCCGATCAGTTCGCGTCGTTCTGTCACCTGTGGGAGTTGTAAGACCGCTCCACGACTTCCGTCGGATCGCAATAAAAATCCTTCTAGATCGTCTTTCCCGTCGTTCGATGCCTCGATCACAAGGGCTCCGGCGGCATCCCCGAAGAGCACACAAGAACGACGGTCATCCCAGTCCACCCAACGGCTGAGTTGATCAGCACCGACGACCAAGATGCGGCGCATGGCACCGCTGCGGATGTACTGAGCTGCGGTGACGAGGCCAAACAGAAAACCACTGCAGGCAGCGGTGAGATCAAAGGCCACGGCATTGATAGCTCCAATGCGGGCTTGCAGACGCGGGGCGGAACCGAAAAGATCGTCAGGGGTTGAGGTGGCCAGAACGATCAAGTCGAGGCTGTCCGCTTTCCAGCCCGCCATCTCCAGGGCTCGCTCTGCCGCTAAACCACTCAGCTCTCCTAAAGATTCTTCGGCACCTACGACCCGACGGGCGGCAATGCCAGTTCGGCTGCGGATCCATGCATCGTTGGTGTCCACGCGTTTGCCCAATTCGTCATTGCTGATCGATCGGGTTGGTGTGGCACTCCCGCATCCCCGGAGCAACACACCGCTGGTGTTGTGGAGCGGCTCGACCAAAGCGATGGGATCCAAGTTGGCGTCAGTCAATCACAGCCGCTCTGCAATGCAGCCAGATCATCCATAACGCCATGGCTTGCGGCGGAGTGGGCGATGCGTAGGGCACTCACGACAGAAAGAGCTTTGCTGCTTCCGTGCCCGATCACGGCGATCCCGTTCACTCCCAAGAGAAGAGCACCACCGTGTTCGGCGTGATCAAGGCGTTTTTTGATGCGTTTCAGGTTGCTGATGAGAAACGCTGACCCAACCTTGCCCCGACGTCCTCGAGGAAGTTCTGACCGCAGGACCCCGAGCAAAACGCTGCCCACCGACTCCAGGAATTTCAGGAGCACATTGCCGGTAAACCCATCGCAAACCACCACATCAAATTCACCCGACAACACATCGCGGCCTTCGCAATTGCCAGCGAAGTGAAGTCTGGACTCTTCCTTAAGCAGTTCGAAGGTTTTTAAGGAGAGTTCGTTGCCTTTGCATTCTTCTTCTCCAATGTTGAGGAGACCAACCCTTGGCTGTTCCACCTGAAGGACATCTCGGCTGTAGATGTTTCCCAGCAGGGCGAACTGATGTAGGTACGTCGGTTTGCAATCCATGTTGGCCCCCACATCGAGCACAAGCACGGGCTGTCCGGGATCTTTGGTGGGAAACAAGGCACCAATGGCCGGCCGGTCGATTCCTTTGAGTCGTCCAAGACGGAAGATCGCAGAGGCCATCACTGCTCCTGAGTTGCCAGCCGAGTAGACGGCTGTGGCACGACCTTGCTTCACCAGGTCCATCGCCACATTGATGCTTGCGTCGCGTTTTCGACGAACGGCTGTCGCTTCGTCATCCATGCCAATGGAAGGGCCGCTGGGCACTAACTCCAAGTGGCCTGATGCTTGAGCTTTTCCCAGAATGGCTTCGAGTTCTAGGTCGGCAGCAGCAGCTCGCACCCGATCCTGCTCGCCAACAAATCGAATTTTTAAGGGCAGGCGCTCAATCGCTTGGAGGCACCCCTCGAGAATGGGGCCTGGTGCGTCATCGCCACCCATCCCATCGACGGCAACCCACAGGCGATCTTCATCTTTGATCTCGTCTTCGTCATTCCCACCCTGCAGGCGGCGCAGAGGATCAAAAACCAGGGGCTGCAGAACACTGCTGGCAACGGTGCCAGCACCAGACACAACAGTGCCTGCAACGGTTCCGGCTGCAGACGCTGAGCTGGCCGCACTATCAACAATTGTGGTCACGGCGGAATTCCGCCGGTACCAAATCACAAGACGGCGGATTGCCCGCGGCCTTGTGCTTTTACTCCTGGGCTCGGGGGCCTGGGAGGGATCAGGGTCCTTCGGAAGCAACGGAGTCGATGATGCGCTGGAACAGGTAGCCGGTACCGCGAGCCGTGAGGATTAACTCAGGGTTAGCAGGATCATCTTCCAGTTTGGAACGAAGCCGGGAGATATGAACATCAACCACACGAGTATCAACGTGGCGTTCTGGGGTGTAACCCCACACTTCTTTCAGAATTTCCCCACGGTTAAACGGTTCTCCGGAACGCGAGACCAGCAATTCCAGCAGGCTGAATTCCATGCCTGTGAGCCGGATGCGCTCATCGTTGCGGAACACTTGGCGTTTGTTGGTGTCGATGCGTAGGTCGGAGACCTGGATCACACCAGAGTTGGGTATCCCTGCAATGGCCTCCTTCTCCACCCTGCGAAGAACGCAGCGGATCCGTGCTTCCAGCTCCTTCGGGCTGAATGGTTTCACCACGTAATCGTCAGCGCCGAGCTCCAGTCCGGTGATCCGGTCGGCGACATCGCCCAGGGCTGTCAGCATCACGATCGGAACATCCGATTCCTTGCGGAGCTCTTGGCAGACGCCATAGCCATCCAGCTTTGGCATCATCACGTCGAGCACCACGAGATCCGGCATGCAGTTGGGGAACAACTCCAGAGCCTCAGTGCCGTCGCAAGCGGTCACGACGTTGTACCCGATCATCGAGAGCCTGGTTTCCAGAATCCGTCTGATCGAGGCCTCGTCATCGACCACGAGAATTGTTTCCTTGGAGGGAGCCGTGGCCGTCATGAAGCCTGTGGCGCAGCGTGGGTCTAGTCACACTTAAAAGAGAAGCCCCCCTTTAATTCACGTAACAGCAACTTTCTTCACAGTTCGCATTGCCTAAGCCCACCGCCATTTTTGTCTGCCAGGCCTGTGGCGCTAAGGCTCGACAGTTCTTTGGACGTTGTCCTGAGTGCGGGAGTTGGAATTCCCTTGTTGAGCAATCACAGCCATCCACCGATGGCCGCCGCCGCCGTGCTGCTCCAGACCAGAAGGATGCTCCTTCGCCCCGACGCTCGACGGCAATGGCCTCGTTGGACGATCAACCGCTGCAGCGTTTGCCGACGGGCTCTTCTGAGTTCGATCGGGTGTTGGGGAGCGGTTTGGTGCCCGGTTCACTCGTTCTTGTGGGGGGTGATCCTGGTATTGGCAAAAGCACCCTTCTTTTGCAGAGCGCTTCGGCCATGGCGGCCCACAGCTCTGTTCTCTACGTGAGTGCAGAGGAATCTGCGCAGCAAGTGAAATTGCGATGGCAGCGATTGGCGGGGGAGACCTCCGATTTGCAATTGCTGGCCGAGACGGATCTCGACTTGGTTTTGGAGGAGCTTGAAGCGCTTCGACCGGCGGTCGCGATCATTGACAGCATCCAGGCGTTGCATGACCCCAACCTCACGAGCGCCCCTGGATCTGTGGGACAGGTGCGGGAATGTGCCGCATCACTTCAGCGTTTGGCCAAGCGCCAGAACACGGCTCTCCTCCTCGTGGGACATGTGACCAAAGAGGGGATGTTGGCGGGCCCCAAGGTGCTTGAGCACTTGGTGGATGCGGTGCTCACCTTTGAAGGTGACCGATTTGCCAGCCATCGACTGCTGCGTGCTGTGAAAAATCGTTTTGGTGCCACCCATGAATTAGGCCTGTTTGAAATGCAGGCCGGCGGCTTGGCAGAAGTGGGCAACCCCAGTGAGCTTTTCCTCAGTGATGCCCGTGCATCAGGGGTTGCGACCATCGTGGCCTGTGAGGGTACCCGATCCCTGGTAGTGGATCTTCAGGCGTTGGTGAACGTCACCAGCTATGCCAGTCCGCGCCGAACAGCTACGGGCATCGGCACCAATCGTTTGCACCAGATCTTGGCGGTGTTGGAGAAGCACATGGGCATTCCCCTGTCCCGTTTCGATTGCTACCTCGCTGTAGCTGGAGGGCTGGATGTGGAGGAGCCAGCTGCCGACCTTGGAGTGGCAGCTGCGGTGGTGGCAAGTTTTCGAGACCTCACACTCCCCCCGGGGACCGTGTTGATCGGAGAACTCGGGTTAGGAGGGCAACTCAGGCCGGTCGGTCAACTTGAGCTGCGTTTGCAAGAAGCGGCTCGGCTGGGGTTTCGACGCGCAGTCGTCCCATCCGGTAGTGGTTTAGGGGCATTAGCCTCCGGGTTGGATCTGGCCTTGCTTGAGGCCGCCAATGTCACCGAGGCGCTTGTTTTAGCGCTCGGTGATGAGGTGCGGACTGAGCCGAATTAGTTCACTAGAAGTACACGTCGACATTGCTGCGACCGGTGGATTTCAACCAATTTTCGATATCGAGGTAACCGCCTGGATTGAGACGTACCGCTTGAGTCCAGACGTCTGCAGCCTGGTCAAACCAGCGATCTGCATCATCTTGTTGACCACTTTCTTCAGCGATTCGGCCCCATTTTTCAAAGATCAGTCCCATGTTTTTGAGGCATGAGGGTTGTTTTGGGTTTTCGTCTAAAGCTTTTTGGTACGTCTCGATCGCCCGTTCCTCCTCACCGTTCGACATGTAAATAATCGCCATGTTCTTGAGGGTTTCACCGCGGTCGGTGGGGTCTGTTTCAAGCTTTAGGGCCTCGTCGTAGTTTTCGAGTGCTTCGGCGTAGTCGCCATCATTTTGGGCGGATAGTCCGTCGCGGTAATAGACGTAGGCCTCTTTCGAACGGGCATTAATCGGCAGCAGTTTGACGATTAAGTCCGCCATCACCGTGAAGCTTTTGTCGATGAAGTTGTCGTTGCGGTTGCTGCGGGGCACGGCGCGCCGGTTGATGTCACTCCATCCTGACGGGCCTGTCATCCGACCTAGCGTGGTCGTAACGATTGATCGCTTGTGAGTTCTGCGATGCAGACCGTCGTCCTGGATGTGGAAGGGATGAAGTGTGGCGGTTGCGTGTCCGCGGTGGAACGCACGTTGCTTGAGCAGCCGGGTGTGCAGCGGGCTGATGTGAACTTGGTGAGTCGTGCAGCTTGGCTGGATTTGGCTGAGTCCGA
>Ga0209251_1002779_pt1 | contig 11974 bp, 7 predicted proteins | sample SaaInlV_100m_DNA_6_FD_184665 | JGI IMG/M metagenome (GOLD analysis project Ga0209251, IMG submission 184665) | Marine microbial communities from expanding oxygen minimum zones in the Saanich Inlet - Saanich Inlet SI073_LV_10m_DNA (SPAdes) (version 2) | ecosystem: Environmental > Aquatic > Marine...
TTAATTTTTCAATCATATTGACACCAAAACTTACCCCAAATCCATTCACAGCACTCGCTACAGCACCTAATCCGCCTTTACGATTACTTGATGAAAGATCCATGTGGAGCCATGGAACATTGTTATCAATAAAACGACTCAAAAATCGAGTTGCATGAATATGATCAGGTCCACCTTCCAATGTACATTGCTTAATATCGGCAATTTGACTCTTTAAATCTTCCTCATAATCCTCATCGGATGGAAAAGCCGTTACCCTCTCACCTACTTCAGAACCCGCACCCACTGCCATACAACCCAGTGCAGCATGGTTGCTTAATACACCACTGTATCTATCTCCCATAGCGACATGCATACAACCTGTTAGTGTTGCAAAATCAATAATCGCTTTTGGTTTTTTTCTAGATGCCATAGTTAAGGTGTCGGCTAAAACCATTCTTCCTTCGGCATCGGTATGAATAATTTCGATGGTCATACCATTAAGGGCTTTCACAACATCATCTTGCTTGTAAGCTTTGGGGCCTATATGGTTTTGTGCTATTGCTAACCAACAATCAAGCTTCACTTTTACCTGGGCATCAGAAATAGCCTTTAAAATACCTAACACAACAGCTGAACCATTCATATCCTCATGCATACCACTCATAAACTTTGCGGGTTTTAAATTATGTCCCCCGGTGTCAAAACAAATCCCCTTTCCTACTAAGCTTATGGTTTCTTTTGCACCTTTAGGTGAATATGTCAGATGAACAATTGCAGCATCTTGCGGCTCAGAGCCTTGTGCAACAGCATAAAAAGCACCAGCACCCATTTTTTTTAGTTTAGGCATCGTGAATTCCTCTACTTTCCAGCCATTATCCTTAGATAGCTTTTTAATTTTCTGACGGTAAATAGTTGGCGTTAACTGGTTTGGTGGCGTTATGGTCAGTTCTCTTGTGAGTGTATTGCCAGCCACTAACGCTTCAATATCTTTAAAGTTGGTTTTTGTAATTCCGAAAACATCAATCGATTTCAGATTTTTTCTTTTAGCATCTGATTTTAAATCAGGCAGATTTTGAGAGTTAATTGAAGCCACATAAACCGCTTGCTTAGTCCATTCCTCATGCTTTTTAGATTCATTGACTATTACAATTGACTTGGGATTTTCTGAAAGAATTTTTTCAAATGATTTTCTCAGCAAGGTTTGTATTTGAAATGTACTTTTATTATCTGACACCATTAACCATGTAACCAAATTTCCATTATCAAGTTCTGCAGAAATGGCAGATTTTTTTAAATCTGAAATTTTTCCACCTTGTCTTTTAATAGTGGGAAGAAGAGATCTACTTAATAATGGACTTGACTGCTTTTCATTAAATAACACTATAGTGTGAGGATTTTTCTTTAAAGCTAATTCAGAAGGTATTTTACTATTTTGACCAATCTTAATATTCATTTTTAAATCCTTAATTTTATTAAAAAACAATAACTTAGATGCATAAAAGTAACGTTGCTAAAGTAAAAAAAGCTTGACCAATCAGGGCAAAACCTTGAAAATTACAATTAACTCTACTTCCTAGACACAAATAAATACAGTAAATTCTATCTTAATAAATATTTTATTAAGGTCAATTTTTAAATTACGAATATTTCACAGGATAAGCAAATTAATATGGACCTAAGTCTTGATAATGATGAACTAGAAACCCAAGAATGGATTGAAGCACTTAACTCCGTTATAGATGCTGAAGGGTCAGAACGCGCACATTTCTTGATTGAAATGATGATTGATCAAGCTCGCCGTTCAGGTTCTAACCTCCCATACAATGCAACAACAGCTTATGTGAACACAATTCCTACGCATCTTCAACAAAGGCATCCAGGCAACCCTGATATGGAGAGAAGAATTAGAGCTTTGATCAGATGGAATGCGATCATGGCTGTATTAAGAGCCAATACAAAATCCCCTGGAATAGGCGGTCATATTGCAAGTTTTCAATCTGCAGCAACGCTTTATGATGTTGGATTTAACCATTTCTTTAGGGCAGAAAATGATTCTTTTGGCGGTGATTTAGTTTATTTCCAAGGACATTCATCACCTGGTATATACGCTCGTGCTTATCTCGAAGGGAGAATGACAGAGGAGCAATTAGATAATTTTAGAATGGAAACAAAAGGTAATGGCTTGTCCAGCTACCCTCACCCTTGGTTAATGCCCGATTTCTGGCAGTTTCCAACAGTTTCAATGGGCTTGGGACCTTTAATGGGGATTTATCAAGCGCGCTACCTAAAATATTTACATGACAGAGGTATTGCTGATACTTCTGATAGAAAAGTATGGGTATTTTGTGGTGATGGTGAAATGGATGAACCAGAATCGCAAGGAGCAATTTCACTCGCTGCAAGAGAGAAATTAGATAATTTAATTTTTGTGGTTAATTGTAATTTGCAAAGATTAGATGGTCCAGTAAGAGGTAATGGCAAGATAATTCAAGAATTAGAATCAAATTTTAGAGGTTCAGGTTGGAATGTACTTAAGGTCATCTGGGGTTCGTATTGGGACCCATTATTTGCAATGGATAAAGATGGCTTAATGAAAAAAAGAATGGAAGAATGTGTTGATGGTGAGTTCCAAAATTTCAAAGCTAAAGGTGGTGCGTTCACCCGAGCAGAATTTTTTGGTAAATACCCTGAGCTTAAAGAGAGAGTAGCAGCAATGTCTGATCAGGATATATGGCGATTAAATAGAGGGGGTCATGATCCTCATAAAGTTTATGCGGCTTACGCAGCTGCAGCTGCTCATAAAGGTCAGCCATCTATTGTTCTTGCTAAAACTGTGAAGGGTTACGGTATGGGGGATGCTGGTGAAGGACAAAATATTACTCACCAACAAAAGAGTATGGATATTGAATCACTTAAAACTTTCAGGTCAAGATTTGACTTACCAATTAGCGATGAGGAAGTTGAAAGTCTTTCTTACTACAAACCAGCAAAAGACTCACCTGAAATAAAGTATATGATGGAGAGAAGAGAGGCACTTGGTGGCTTTTTACCCAAAAGGAAAAAACAAGGAAATAAACTTAATGTGCCGTCGATTGAGGCTTTTTCAAATCAATTAAAAAGCTCTGGTGACAGAGAAATTTCAACTACCATGGCCTTTGTAAGAATACTTACTACCCTCGTTAAAGATAAAGATATAGGTAAATTTATCGTACCGATTGTTCCGGATGAGGCGAGAACTTTTGGTATGGAGGGTATGTTTAGACAATTAGGTATTTACTCATCGGTTGGTCAGCTTTATGAACCCCAAGACTCTGATCAAGTCATGTTTTATAAAGAGAAAAAAGATGGGCAGATATTAGAGGAGGGAATTAATGAAGCAGGCTCTTTTTCATCATGGATTGCTGCGGCAACTTCTTATAGTAATTCAGGCATTCAAACCATCCCCTTTTATATTTTCTATTCGATGTTTGGATTTCAAAGAATTGGTGATCTAGCCTGGGCTGCAGGTGATTCTCGCTCGAGAGGTTTTTTATTAGGGGCGACAGCGGGCAGAACTACGCTCAATGGAGAAGGATTGCAACATGAGGATGGACATAGCCATTTATTGTCAGCGACCATCCCTAATTGTGTGTCTTATGATCCTTGTTTTTCCTACGAGTTGGCTGTAATTATGCAAAATGGTCTAGAGCGAATGATAAAAAACCAAGAAGATGTTTTCTATTACATCACCCTCATGAATGAAAATTATCAACATCCAGAAATGCCAAAAAATATCAATGAAGATATTATTAAAGGCATTTATAAGTTCTCTGAGAGCAAGACCAAAGGACCTAAAGTTCAACTCATGGGGAGTGGAGTTATATTGAGAGAAGTTATTGAAGCTGCCAATATTCTAGAAAAAGATTTTAAAGTGAGTTCAACCGTTTTCAGCGTGACAAGCTTTACTGAAGTCAGAAGAGATTCGCTCGATGTTGAAAGATGGAATATGCGTAATCCAGAGAAGGTTGAGAAGCAATCAGTGCTCGACAAAATAATTGTAGATTTAGAGTCACCTATAATTACGGCGACAGATTATATGAAATCTTTTGCTGAACAAATAGCAACATTTTTACCTAATAAATTTATTTCACTCGGAACCGACGGTTTTGGACGTTCTGATAGTCGTGAAGCTTTGAGAGATTTTTTTGAAGTCGATCGCTATCATATTGTAATAGCTGCTTTGAAAGCATTAACTGAAAGAAAAGAAATAGATAAATCAGTTTTACTTCAGGCCATCAAAAAATATAAAATAGTGAACGATAAACCTAACCCGGTATCTTTATAAATATGAGTTCAGAAAAAATTCTTATACCAGATATTGGTGATTTCGACAGTGTAGATGTCATCGAGGTGTTGGTGAATATTGGAGACACTATTGAGTATGACATGCCACTGATTACCGTCGAGTCTGATAAAGCTTCAATGGATATTCCTGCACCCAAGGATGGTGTTATCAAAGACTTAAAAATTAAAGTGGGTGATAAAGTTAAAGAAGGGAGTTTAATCGGTTTAATTGAGGTGACAGAAACAAAAAAAGAAGTTAAAACTGAAATAAAATCCGCACCTGAAGTTGAAAAAAAAGAAGATATAGAAAAAATAACACACACTCCATCGAGACCTGCTCCTGAACCACCAGAGAAAAAAGCAGCGAAAGAAATTCCTATTCCTATTGGTGAAAGTGTTCTTAACGGTGATACTAGAAAATCGCATGCAGGTCCATCGGTTAGAAAGTTTGCGAGAAACTTAGGAGTCAATCTTTCCTTTGTAGAGGGAAGTGGCAATAAAAATAGAATACTTATCGAAGATGTGGAAAGCTATGTTAAAGGTGAATTAACAAAACCGAGAACTGAAAATATGGGTGCGAGTTTTGCTCCCATTCCAATGCCTAATATTGATTTTACAGATTTCGGTAAAATTGAAACAAAACCTCTTTCAAAAATTAAGAAAATATCAGGTGCAAATCTTCATAGAAATTGGGTAACTGCACCCCATGTAACTCAGTTTGATGATGCCGATATCACTGATTTGGAAATTTTCAGAAAATCAATGCAAAAAGAAGCTGAAAAACGTGGTGCTAAATTAACCTTGCTAGCCTTTCTCATGAAGGCGTGTGTCAATGCTTTAAAAGCATACCCAATGTTTAACAGTTCATTATCTCCTGATGGAGATAATTTAATTTTGAAAAGTTATTACAATATTGGTTTTGCATGTGACACGCCGGATGGGCTAGTCGTTCCTGTTGTGAAGGATGTTCAAAAAAAGGATGTGATTGATATTGCTGAGGATCTCGGAAATCTTTCTGAAAAAGCAAGGGCAAGAAAATTAAAGATGGATGAAATGCAAGGTGGTTGCTTTACGATTTCAAGCTTAGGTGGTATTGGAGGTACAAAATTTACACCCATCATCAATTGTCCAGAGGTTGCAATATTAGGTGTATCTCGTTCATCAATGCAGCCTGTTTATAATAAAACAAGTGAGGATTTTGAAGCTAGACTTATGCTCCCACTATCTCTCTCATATGACCACAGAGTTGTTGATGGTGCTGATGGTGCGAGGTTTACCAGTCATTTATGTATGATGTTATCTGATGTAAGGCGCCTCCTCCTTTAAACCGAATGACACAATTAAAAAAAATAAATATCCCAAATATCGGAGACTTTGATAGCGTTGAAGTTATCGAAGTCATGGTAAAAGTTGGTGATGAAATTAAGGAAGAGGATTCTTTAATTACAGTAGAGTCTGACAAAGCTTCAATGGATATTCCCTCACCTGAATCTGGTTTGGTAAAATCTATAGATATAAAAGTAGGTGATGTTGTCAAGGAAGGTTCTTTAATTTTATCAATTGAACCTCTAGCGTCAGATACCCCCAACGAATCAAAAAAAGAACCACCCAAACAAGATACTAAAAAAACACAGGTTGAGCCTGCATCTGAGAGTGAGAAAAATGATGATGAATATGATGTGGCTGTTCTCGGATCTGGACCGGGTGGTTACACTGCAGCATTTAGAGCAGCTGATTTAGGCAAAAAAGTTATTTTAATCGAGCGATACTCAACAATTGGGGGTGTTTGCCTCAATGTAGGCTGCATCCCCTCTAAAGCGCTTCTTCATACTGCAAAGGTCATAACAGATGCGGAGGATACATCTAGTCACGGTGTTTCGTTTAATCAACCGTCGATTGATCTTGACCAACTCAGGAATTGGAAGTCTAACAAAGTAGTTAAAAAACTAACTATGGGTTTAGCACAAATGGCAAAGCAAAGAGATGTAAAAATTATTGAAGGAGAAGGTAAATTTATATCTCCACATCAAATAAACGTTGAGCTCAATGATGGCACAAAAAAAATTATAGGGTTTAAATCGGCTATTATCGCTGCTGGATCTCAATCATCTAAGATTCCTAATACACCAGAGGATGAAAGAATTATGGATTCAACTGGCGCATTAGAACTTAAAGATATTCCTAAAAAATTACTTATTATTGGTGGTGGAATTATTGGGCTTGAGATGGGGACTGTATATGACGCACTAGGAAGTGACGTATCGGTAGTAGAGTTAAGTGACGGTTTAATTCAAGGCTGTGACAGGGATATTGTTAGACCACTTCATAAAAGAATGGAAAAACGTTTTGAAAATATTTGGTTAAATACAAAAGTCACTGGCATTGACTCTAAAAAAGAAGGGGTCGTTGTACATTTTGAAGGTGAAGATGTTCCTGCAGAAATGACTTTTGATCGAGTACTCGTTGCGGTTGGAAGAAAACCTAACGGTCATAAAATTGATGCTGAAAAAGCTGGAGTTAATGTTACTGAACACGGTTTCATTAATGTTGATAAACAAATGAAAACCAATGCTGATCATATTTATGCCATAGGTGATATTGTTGGGCAACCTATGCTTGCTCATAAAGCAACTCATGAAGGTAAGGTTGCAGCAGAGGTAATTGCTGGAGAAAAAGTTGAATTTCAGGCGATGACAATACCCTCGGTGGCTTATACAGATCCTGAAATAGCTTGGGCAGGTATAACTGAGGATGAGGCAAAATTACAGAATATTGAAATTGAAAAAGCTGTTTTTCCATGGGCTGCAAGTGGAAGAGCTATTTCAACCAATAGAACAGAAGGTATGACAAAACTTATATTCAATAAACAAACTAACAGAATTATTGGTGCAAGTATTGTCGGTACAAATGCGGGAGAGCTCATTGCAGAAGCAGTATTATCCATAGAGATGGGAGCTGATGCGCACGATATTGGTCTGTCAATCCACCCTCACCCGACACTTTCTGAATCAGTCGCAATGGCAGCTGAAATTAAAGAAGGTACAATCACTGACTTATATATTAAAAAGAAATAATCTTTTAAACGTAATACATTAATCCATCAAAAATTAGATTACTCTCCACCTTAATCTTAGATTTCCAGTCTTCTTCTGATTGCCCATAAATTAAATCAGCATCACCCCCAGTTAATAAGATAGGTAAATTTGAAGGTAATTTTTTACAAACAAGATTTACTGCTCCTTGAATGCTTGTCAATATCCCTGTTGTCACAGCATCTTTGGTATTCAAACTTGGATAAACACTCTTACCTATTTCGGTATCTATTAAGTTTGTGCTGTTATTTAAAATACCTAAGCTAATTGCAATGCCCGGTAAAATCATGCCCCCCCTAAAGTGTGCACAATTCTTTTTATCTTTTTGTATCAGATCAATAGTTATAGCTGTTCCAGCATTTATTACTATTAAATCCTCACCGTAGACTTTCCAAGCACCTAAGGCGGTTAACCAACGATCGACTCCCAGAGTTGTGCTATCTGTATAGTCATTGATTAAATCTTTATTGGATTCAGAGGTAACCTCAATAACAGGACAATCAAAATGTGATAAATTTTGCTTTAACTTATCCAATACTACAGAATGATTTACATTTGAAACTAGAACTTTTTTTAAGCTTTTAATTTCGGTTAAATCAATATCCATAAAATTTTCAACCAATACAGAATTAGATAAAATTATGTTTTTTTCATCACGATATTGCCACTTAATTCTTGTATTACCGATATCGATTAAAAGATGCATTAGTTTGCACTCCGAATTGATACTTCTCCCGATGCAAAGGATTTTATACCCTCATCTGTGCTTACAATTAGTGCTCCGGTATCACTAATATCAATTGCTTTTCCTGAGATAGTTTGAGAATTTCCCAGCATAATATTAATTAATTTATCTTGAAATGCATGGTGACTCAACCACTCACCTTTAAATGGTTTAAATTGATCGGATTCAAAAGAAGAAAGCACATGAGCAAGCTCTTTAATTATGATAGCCATAAAATAATTACTATCTACAGACTCTGAGGTTAATTTTTTAATATCAATCGCAGGTTGGTCAATTTTTTCTAACTGCCCTTTTGAAATATTCAAGTTTATACCGATACCAATGATTGCTGCACTTTGCCCATCCGTATCTCCTTGTAATTCTATTAAAATGCCAGCAAGTTTTTTATAAATACCATCATTGAAAATTAAAATATCATTTGGCCACTTCAAAAGCGCGTTTGTGATGTTAATTTTTTTTAATGCTCTTATTAAAGCAACCCCTACAGCTAAACTTAAACCTGATAATCCTGCAGCACCTTGGGTAAACCTCCATAAAAAAGAAAAAGTTAGACTCTCTCCTAGGGCAGATTGCCATTGTCTACCTCTTCTTCCCTTACCTTGAGTTTGAATATTTGCTGCAACCACTGAAGCATGCGGGTAGCCTGAGGGGACAGCTTTTGATAAATAATTATTAGTTGAATCAATAGAATCTAGTACCTTAATATTAAACCAACTACCCTCCTCTCCCATGGCATTTAATATAATTTTTTCATTTAACAAACTCACGGGTTGTTGTAACTTGTAGCCCTTACCTCTAACAGAAAAAATTTTAACGCCTATGCCTTCTGCTTTAGCAATTGCATTCCAAATTGAGACACGTGAGACATTAAAATGCTTTGCCATCATTTCACCAGAGTGGAATTTTCCGTCTCCAAGGTATTCAATAATTTCAAATAAAAAATTTGCCAAAAGATACCCTAATTAAATAATTTTAAAATCATAACACGCCTTTATAAGCCATAATTCAACTAAAGTTAATCGCATTCAGTTAAAATACTGCAATGGCATCAAACTCAGAAAATAAAATAGCAAGCTCGTCAAACTTTATAAGAGCAAAGATTGAAAAAGATATTTCAAATAATCTTTATAAAGATAAATTATGGAATAAAACACCTGGAAATAGTAAACATCAATCCAATGGAAAATTAGACGAGGCTAAAATTAGAACTCGTTTTCCCCCAGAGCCTAATGGCTATCTTCATATCGGTCACGCCAAAAGTATCTTTTTAAATTTTGGACTAGCGAGAGATTTCTCTGGTGCCTGTCATCTTAGATTTGATGATACAAACCCTGAGAAAGAGGATCAAGAATATGTTGATAGCATAATTGAAAATGTTAAGTGGCTAGGATTTGATTGGGATTTTAATAACGAAGAAAATCTTTTTTATGCAAGTAATTATTTTGACTATATGTATGACGCAGCGACTCTTTTGATAAAGTCAGGATTTGCATATGTTGACCAACAAAGTGCTGAGGAAATTAGAGAAAATAGAGGAACATTGACGGCGCCAGGAAAAGATTCACCTTGGCGTGATCATCCAATTGAAGAGCATTTAAAGTGGTTTAAAGAAATGCGGGAAGGTAAACATGCAGATGGCTCTATGATACTGAGGGCAAAAATCAATATGGCCTCACCAAATATTAACCTTCGTGACCCAGCCATCTATCGAATTAAAAATGTCCCACATCACAGAACGGGTGATAAGTGGTCTATTTACCCAATGTACACATTTGCTCACCCTATAGAAGATGCTCTTGAAGGGATAACACATTCGATATGTACGCTTGAATTTGAAGATCAAAGACCCTTTTATGATTGGTTATTAAAGCGCTTAAGAGAAAATAATTTCTTTTCAGACCCACTTCCAAAACAATATGAATTTGCAAGGCTCAATTTAACTTACGTTGTCTTATCAAAAAGAAGATTAATTGAGTTAGTCGAGAATCAACATGTATCAGGTTGGGATGATCCAAGAATGCCGACTATTGTGGGGTCAAAAAGAAGAGGATATACCCCCAGTGGATTTAAATTATTTACTGATAGGATTGGTGTTTCTAAAGCAGATTCATGGATTGATTACACTATTTTAGAAGATTGCATGCGTGAGGTATTAAATGAATCTGCCCATCGTCGAGTGGCAGTTTTAGATCCTGTTAAATTAATTATTAACAATTTTCCCGATGATAAAGAAGAGGATTGCTTTGCTCCAAATCACCCCAAAAATAAAGACTTAGGGAAACGTACCATTAAGCTCACTAAAGAATTATGGATTGATAGAGAAGATTTTATGGAAGTGCCCGTTGATAAATATTTTAGATTATCGCCTGGCGCACAAGTCAGATTAAGATATGGATTTGTTATTGAATGCACAGGCTTTGAAAAAGATTCCGATGGAAAAATATTAAAAATATTTTGTGATTATTTGCCTGACACAAAATCAGGAACACCGGGTGCAGATGCAATAAAAGTAAAAGGCAATATTCATTGGTTATCATGCAAATATGCAGTGACCGCTAAAGTTAATATGTATGATAGATTATTTAAAGAAGCTCACCCAGGTGAAAATAATAATTATCTGGACGATCTTAATCCCGATTCTCTAACGATTAAAGAAATTAAAATTGAAGAAAATTTAAAAGATATTAAACCGGGTGATCAATATCAATTTGAAAGACACGGTTATTTTATTGCTGATAACTTATCTGTACCTCAAAATATAATCTTAAACCGAACAACGACGCTGCGTGATAATTGGCAATAATTTAAATTAAATTAAAGGCAATCGGAACTAGGACAGTTGTAACACTATCTTTCATTGCTTCTGGTGGTACTGGAAAGGGTTTACTTTTTTCCATCATATTCATTCCCTCTTTATCTAACACTTTGTGACCACTGCTTTTTTGAATATTTTTAGAGATTAGTGAGCCATCACCTTTTATTTGAATCTCAATAACCACCTCGCCTTGCATTTTTCTTCTCTGAGCAATTCTAGGATATTTTTTATGTTTAGCAATATGTGCTCTTAGTAAATTACTATAATTACTCACTACTTGCGGATTCGGTGATGTTGGTATTTGCTCGTTTATCTGCGCTGATTCGGTAACTTCTACTGATTCTGTTATTGGCTCTACGATAGGTTCTGATATTGGTTCTACGATAGGTTCTGATATTGGTTCTACGATAGGTTGAGGTATCGGTTTTGGTATTGGTTTGGGTTTAATAATTGGTTTTGGCTTTGGTATTGGTTTGGGTTTAATAATTGGTTTTACTATAGGTATCACTTTAGGTGCTACTTGTTTAACTATTTCTGTATTAAAAATAATATCAACAACAGGTTTTGGAGTTAAATTTGAATTCGAAATCTCTAATTTCATAACAAAAAGTGCATGAATGATTAACGATAGGATAATCGCATGCGTTAAATTTAATTCGTTAAAAAAATTGTTACTTTTTATCATTTTTAATAATTTTCTCAGAGCACAACATTATAAAGAATTGCTCTACAAAATTTATGGAAATTTAATTTTTCAGGAAATTTTCCTAAATCAATGTTGCAAAAAAAAACCCCACCATAAGGTGAGGTTTTTTAATATTAGAAGCTTGGCAGTGTCCTACTCTCGCGTAGAAAAAACTACACTATCATCGGCGCAGAATCGTTTCACTGTCCTGTTCGGAATGGAAAGGAGTGGGGCCAATTCGCTATGTCCGCCAAGCAAACTTTTTTGAGTTATAAATAACTCATGTCTTTTTCAATATGTTAAGAAGTAAATTAATGTGTTTTGATTGCGTT
>Ga0209251_1002783_pt1 | contig 11966 bp, 10 predicted proteins | sample SaaInlV_100m_DNA_6_FD_184665 | JGI IMG/M metagenome (GOLD analysis project Ga0209251, IMG submission 184665) | Marine microbial communities from expanding oxygen minimum zones in the Saanich Inlet - Saanich Inlet SI073_LV_10m_DNA (SPAdes) (version 2) | ecosystem: Environmental > Aquatic > Marine...
CCTCGTGTATTAGTCTCACAAGAAACCCTCGCCAAAACCAGTTTGCAACAACCAGGCTCTTTTATCAGCTACAAAACACGCCTCATCCTCGATAATCCAGCCGACAGTGTCACCACCACTAATGCCCTAGAAGCGCGCGCCGAAAGTACGCATGTACGCATACGCAACCTGCTTGATGCCGCGCCAGGCTTTGATACATTTATCAATCAAGCTGAGATTTTTCTGGTTCTTGTTGGTTTGACAGCTTTGCTTATTGGCGGGCTTGGCGTTGCTGGTGCAGTGCGTGCTTGGTTAACCAGCCGGATGCCCGTGATCGCAACCTTGAAATGCCTTGGGGCACCATCCAAACTGATCTTCCGTATCTATCTGCTTCAGGTCATGTCGATCACGATGATTGGCGTGATTGCTGGCGTAATGGTGGGGGCGATTGCCCCGCTTTTTGCTATTGATGTTTTGTCCGGTTATGTGACCGTTCCGCTTGATATAACGCTTTACCCTCGGCCACTTCTGATTGCGGCCGGTTTTGGCATTGGTACATCATTCCTGTTTGCTTTATGGCCACTTGCCAAAGCAGAAGAAGTGCGGGCAGCGCATCTTTTCCGAAGCCTGAATGATATGCCAGGTGGCTTGCCCAAGCCGCTTTATTTAGGCATTAGCTTGATAACTATTTTGGCTCTAAGCGTGTTAGCGTTTCTGGCCACTGGTAACCTGCTGATGACTGTTAGCTTTATCGGTGGATCGATCCTGTCACTTTTTCTACTTGCGGGGCTTGGTGATGCAATGGTTTTTGTCCTGCGCCGTGTACCAGCCCCACATATGGTTCCTGTTCGCCTTGCTTTATCGGCCATTACCCGCCCCGGATCACCGGTGCGTTCGATGGTCATTGCCTTTGGCCTTGGCCTGTCGGTTCTGGTCGCGGTCTCGGTGAGCGAGGCAAATCTGAACCGGCAAATCGATGCGCGTGTTGCCGAAGATGCGCCGGCGTGGTTTTTCATCGATATTCAACCGCACCAGATTGATGCCTTTGAAACCACAGCTGGCAGCATTGCCGGTATTTCCAACATATCCAAGACACCTATGTTGCGGGGTCGCGTTTCGGCTCTTAATGGCGTTCTTTCATCGCAAATTGATGCCCCGCCTAACGCGGAATGGGTTTTGCGTGGTGATCGTGCTCTGACATGGTCTGCAACCCCGCCAAAAGGCAGTGACATTGTCGAGGGGACATGGTGGCCTGCCGACTATAAAGGTCCACCTCTTGTGTCGATGGCAAAAGAAGAGGCTGATGAATTTGGGCTGGTTCTTGGTGATACGATCAGCGTCAATGTTCTAGGCCGCAACGTTACAGCAGAGATTGTGAATTTCCGGCAGATTGACTGGCAAAGCTTTAATATTAATTTCCTGTTCGTGCTCACACCTGGGGTTCTGGACAAGGCACCACATAGCTGGATCGCCACAACCGACGCTGTGGATGATGCCGCTACTGACGCGGTTGAGCGGGCGGTAACTGATCAATTTTCAAATGTCTCGGCGGTTTCGGTAAAAGAAGCTGTAAGCTTGGCGCAACGCGTAATTGGCTTGCTTGGCGGTGCTGTCCAGATCACCGCACTGGTCACACTTGTCGCTGGCATTGCCGTTCTGGCAGGTACTGTTGCCAGCACCGAGGCCCAGCGCCTTTCGGACAGCGTCATTTTAAAGGTGCTAGGCGCTACCCGCCTATCTATAAGCATCGCATGGTTTCTGGAATATGCCTTTCTGGGGATACTGGCTGGCATTGCGGCCGCCATCATAGGCTCACTTGCAAGTTATGGGCTGGTTGAGCGCATTCTCAATATCGAGTTTGAGCTTGATATTATGCTGGTTCTAATCACCACCTTGGCAGGTGCTGGGGCAACAGCCTTACTTGGTCTTGCGGGCGCGATTAAAACCCTTGGCCATAAACCTGGGCCCCTATTACGCGAAGTTTAGAAGATACAGTTGCGATAGACCCATCTATCGGCTATGAAATGCCTCATGAGCACGCAAGATATTAAAAAAGTTGTTCTCGCCTATTCGGGTGGTTTGGACACGTCGGTCATTCTGCGGTGGTTACAAGACCATTATAGTGCAGAGGTTGTAACCTTTACTGCCGATATCGGCCAGGGTGAAGATATTGAACCGGCGCGCGCCAAAGCTGAACTTATGGGCATCAAGCAAATTTATATCGAAGATTTGCGTGAAGAATTTGTCCGCGATTATGTGTTTCCCATGTTCCGTGCCAATCCGCTTTATGAAGGTAGCTATCTTCTTGGCACCTCGATTGCGCGTCCATTGATTGCAAAACGGCAGATTGAAATCGCTCGTGAAGTCGGTGCCGAAGCCGTATCGCATGGTGCAACAGGCAAAGGCAACGATCAGGTTCGTTTCGAACTTGCCTATTATGCGCAACAGCCCGATATAAAAGTGATCGCGCCTTGGCGCGAATGGGATCTTGGCTCGCGTACAAAATTAATTGCTTATGCTGAACAGAACCAAATTCCTATTCCTAAAGACAAACGTGGCGAAGCCCCCTTTAGCGTAGATGCAAATCTGCTACATATTTCGGCTGAAGGAAAAGTGCTGGAAGACCCATGGGTTGCACCTGAAGAATATGTATTCTCGCGCAGTGTTTCACCCGAGGACGCCCCAAATGAAGCAACTGAAATCGAGATCACTTTCAAATCAGGCGATCCAGTTGCCATTGATGGGGTCGAAATGTCACCGGCCACCTTGCTGACCAAGTTGAACGAACTTGGCGGCGCGAATGGCATTGGTCGGCTTGATTTGGTTGAAAACCGGTTTGTGGGCATGAAGTCGCGTGGCGTTTATGAAACCCCTGGCGGTACCGTTTTGCTAGCCGCACGGCGGGCAATGGAATCAATTACCCTTGATCGGGGTGCGGCGCATCAGAAAGACGAACTGATGCCCCGCTATGCTGAGCTTATTTACAACGGTTTCTGGTTCTCGCCTGAACGTGAAATGTTGCAAGCCGCTATCGATAGTTGCCGCGATCTGGTGAATGGTATTGTGCGGGTGCGACTTTATAAAGGCAATGTCATTGTGACAGGCCGCAAATCACCTAATTCACTGTATAATGCGGATCTGGTCACCTTTGAAGAAGGGGCTGTCGATTATGATCACAGCGACGCGCATGGCTTTATCCGCCTGAATGCGCTTCGGCTTCGGGTTAACAAACTAACCAAAGACGGCAAGAATTAGACCCCTAGCACCTACTTATTCGGGAACGCAGACATCACCAACTGTGCCATCACGGTTGACCTGTTTCAACATAATTGCCCCTGTCGGTGCTAGTGCAAAGCCTGATTGACGCATGCCAGTCGGGCATGGCGTAACCACCGCCCATTCATAGACCGCGTTACCATTACTATGTTTACGGAACTCTTGGACATTATCCGATGTAAATGTAGCCACAAGCCCAACCACTAAAATGAGTCCTAGCATTATCTTTCCTTTGTTCAAGATGAAATGGCTTAATAAACCTGACATTCTGTTAGTGCGAATATCAGACTTTAAACTGTCAGTAATCTAGCTTTCAAATATGGCAAAATTCAGCCGTAAAAACGACAAAAACGGCTCATCAATTGACTTAGTAAAAAACCCGCCAGTAATGCTGGCAGGTTTAATATGGGCGTGACTTTGATAATTGGTTATGAAGCCTATAGTTGGGCGGCAACAAATTCCCAATTGACCAGATTATCGAGGAAATTCGACAGATAATCTGGACGTTTATTGCGGAAATCTATGTAATAGGAATGTTCCCATACATCACAACCTAACAATGCTGTCTGACCAAAGCATAAAGGATTAACACCATTTTCGGTTTTGGTGACTTGTAGGCTTCCATCTGTATTCTTGACCAGCCAGCACCAGCCAGAACCAAATTGCGAGGCACCTGCGGCTTTGAATTCATCGTTAAATCTATCAATGCTACCAAAGCTCTCAACCAGTGCTTTTTCCAACTCGGATGGCATGGCTGTTTTGCCTGGGCCCATCATCTGCCAGAATTGCATATGGTTCCAGTGCTGTGACGCATTATTGAAGATACCGTTCTGCGCCACCGCACCAGCTTGATATGTACCGGTAATGATATCCTCAAGAGACTTGTTTTCCCACTCGGTACCAGCAACCAGCTTGTTGCCATTTACGACATAGGCGTTGTGGTGCAGATCATGATGATACTCTAGGGTTTCTGCGCTCATGCCATGTCCGGCTAACGCATCATGTGAATAAGGTAGGTCGGGTAGTGTGAATGCCATATCAGCCTCCAGATGTTTCGAGAAGTTCAATCTACCTCTTCATACACCGCAATTCATTTTCGATAAACATTAAGATGAAAAAATGTATATTATTCTGGTAACCAAATTGATGAACTGCCACCAGCGTGCGTGGCAAACAGGCAAGAGATCAGATAGATGACCGACGAAAGCCATAACATGCTGGGCACAAAGCGCCAGCCCTATATCGCGCCATTCCTTGGACTAGCACCAGAAATTGATGCGTCAGCCTTTGTCGCTGCAACCGCGGCCATCATTGGCGCTGTGCGTATTGGCAAAAACAGCAGCATCTGGCATCAGGTTACCGTGCGCGGCGATAATAATTATATCACCATCGGCGAAGGCACCAACATTCAGGATAATAGCTGCGTCCATATCGACAGCATAAAATATCCAACAATCATCGGTAATTTTGCCACCATCGGACATAGCGCGATTATCCATGCCTGCACGATTGGCGATTATGGGTTTGTTGGTATGGGCGGCATTGTCATGGATGGAGCCACGATTGAAGATGCCGGCATGCTGGCGGCGGGCGGTATGTTAACGGCGGGCAAGACAATTCCGGCAGGCGAATTATGGGCTGACCGTCCAGCCAAGAAAATGCGTGATCTGACACCCAAAGAGTTGACCTTCAATCAACGTTCGGCGCATCATTATATCGAAGTCGCACGGGCGCATCGCCTTGGCAATGATGGCGCACCCTTTGATAATATGCATTTCCGCCCCTTGCCCCCCCTTACCAAAGAAACCGAATAACTTGCAAATGATGCATGCTAGGTGCATGAAACAGATCTAACAGACCCTTAAGACATAAGTGGAGATAATCCGATGCAATTAAATAATCCTGCTCTTTTGAAATCCGAAGCCTATATCAATGGTGCATGGGTATCTGCGGCTGATGGAAAAACATTTGCTGTGCGCAATCCAGCGTCAGGCGAAGTGATTGCAAATGTTGCTGATCTGGGCGCTGCCGAAACCACAGCAGCGATTGACGCATCGGTGCCAGCGCAAAAGGCATGGGCCGCACGCACCGCCAAAGACCGCGCCACGGTCATGCGCAAATGGTATGATCTGGCCATGGCCAATGCTGACGACCTTGCCGTGATCCTGACCGCTGAAATGGGCAAGCCATTAAGTGAAGCCAAAGGTGAAATTGCCTATGGTTCCAGCTTTATTGACTGGTTTGCCGAAGAAGCACGCCGGATTAGCGGTGACGTGCTGGAAAGCCCTATACCAGGCAAGCGTATGCTTACATTAAAACAGCCAATTGGTGTATTTGGCGCGATCACACCGTGGAATTTTCCAAATGCCATGATCACCCGTAAAGTCGCCCCCGGCATTGCCGCAGGATGTGCCTGTGTATTAAAACCGGCAGAACAGACGCCTCTTTCCGCTCTTGCATTGGCTGTGTTAGCGCATGAAGCAGGCATTCCAGCAGGTGTTTTAAACATTGTTACTGGTATGGACGCTCCCGCCATCGGCAAAGCCTTATGCGATGATACGCGTATCCGCAAGATGACCTTTACCGGATCAACCGAAGTTGGTCGCATCTTGATGCGTGAATGCGCTGACACGGTTAAGAAGATGAGTCTTGAGCTAGGCGGCAACGCACCCCTGATTGTTTTTGATGATGCCAATCTTGATGACGCTGTCGAAGGGGCATTATTATCAAAATTCCGTAATGCAGGACAGACCTGTGTCTGTGCAAACCGGATTTTTGTTCAAGATGGCATTTATGATGCCTTTGCCAAACAGCTAACCGAACGCGTCGCCAGCATGAAAGTTGGTGACGGCATGGATGCAGGCGTCGAACAGGGGCCAATCATCGATGAACAGGGCTTTGCCAAAATCGTTGCGCATATTGATGACGCCCGTGCCAAAGGCGCGACGGTGACAACGGGCGGCGTTCCACATGAACGCGGCGGCACTTTCTTTGCCCCCACCGTTCTGACAGACATGGATCATTCGATGCGGTTATTCAGCGAAGAAACCTTCGGGCCTGTTGCTGGCTTGTTCAAATTCTCCGATGAAGCCGAGGTCATCGCCGCCGCCAATGACACCGAATTTGGTCTGGCGGCCTATCTATTTACCAAAGATGTAGCACGCCTGTTCCGCGTCAGCGAGGCGCTTGAATATGGCATTGTTTCGGTCAATACGGGCATTTTCTCATCCGAGGTAGGGCCTTTTGGCGGCGTCAAGAATTCGGGGCTTGGCCGCGAGGGTTCAAAATACGGCATCGATGAATTTCTGGAAATCAAATTGCTCTGCATTGGTGACTAGCCTCTGCATGACAATAATCATACAAAAGGCCGGATCATTCCGGCCTTTTTCATGCGTCATATTCTAACAGCTAGCTTTTTCGCAATCGCCGGATCAGGCTGGATGTATCATTCCGGCCATAGCCATTTTCACTCAGCTCATCATAATATCCAGCGACAATTTTCGTAACAGGCAAAGGCGCACCATTCTGCGCGGCCTCGGTCAGACAGATCCGCAAATCCTTGCGCATCCAGTCAACGGCAAAACCGAAATCAAACTCATCTGCCACCATCGTATGGCCGCGATTGACCATCTGCCATGATTGCGCCGCCCCGCCTGAGATTGCCTCCAGCAATTTATCGGTATCAAGACCGGCCTCAGCCGCGAAATTCAATGCCTCGGACAGCCCCTGAACCAAACCAGCAATACAGATTTGATTCGCCATCTTGGCTTGTTGGCCTTTGCCAGCCCCGCCCATATGCACAACGCGCGCACTATAGCATTCGATCACGGGCAATGCCGCCGAAAAGGCAGTATCATCACCACCAATCATCACCGTTAACTTGCCATTTTCGGCACCTGCCTGACCGCCTGAAACAGGCGCATCGAGCGATGAAAAATTACGTTCGCGCGCGGCGGCATCAAGTTGCCGGGCGACATCCGCCGACACCGTACTATTATCAATATAGACAGCGCCTTCACGCATCGCGCCAAACGCACCATCGGTGCCCAGTGCTACGGCCAGCGCATCCGGATCATCGCCAACACAAGCAAAAACAAAGTCCGCATCAGCTGCTGCTAAAGCAGGTGTCGAAGCCAAAGCTCCACCATGTTTGGCCACCCAGTTTTCGGCTTTTGATGCGGTGCGGTTATAAACCGTAACATCATGTCCCGCCGCAGCGATATGACCTGCCATGGGGAATCCCATAACACCTAGACCCAGAAATGCTACCTTTGCCATTTGACTACCCTCTGATTGTTCTAAAATATTTTGTTGACGTTGAATTGAACCTAGTCATTTCGCGAATGCTGACTATACTCGGCATGCAAATAACATTCGCCTCCGGGCCATCCAATCAAGCGGGAATAGTTTACCTCATGACTGTATTGTCCAGCCAGCACGAAATTGAAATACTGATTACCGAAACTGAGATTGCGGCCCGCACCAATCAACTGGCGCATATTATTTCGGATCATTACAAAGGAACCGAACAGCTTGTGGTCGTCGGATTGCTTCGCGGATCGTTCATTTTTATTGCTGATTTAGTGCGCCGCCTTGACCTGCCTGTCGAAGTCGATTTCATGACCGTGTCATCCTATGGCGACAAGATGGAATCATCACGTATGGTTCGTATCCTGAATGACCTTGACGGTTCGATCAAAGGTCGTGATGTGCTGATCGTCGAAGACATCATCGATACGGGCCATACATTGTCACAGGTTTTTAAAATTCTGCAGACGCGCCAGCCAAAATCGATTGCTATTTGCACATTGTTGAACAAACCATCACGGCGCGAAGTCGAAGTCGATATTGACTGGATCGGGTTTGATATACCGGATGAGTTCGTTATTGGCTATGGCATCGATTTCGCCCAGCAAGGTCGCAACCTTCCCCATATTGGGATTGTAAAAAAATCCTAGGCTCTTCCTGCACAGGAAACTGTCACGGTGATGCGCCACAGTGACACCCTAAGCTAGCTTTAGGACAGAAACGCATCTTCGTAACGGTACGTTGATAGCGGAACAGCACCTTGATCGGTCACCACCACCTGTTCTTCCAATTTCACGCCATCACGGCCATCAACGGCGCCGACATAGGCTTCGACACATAACGTCATGCCAACTTCAAAACAGCCACCATAACCGTGATGTTCAACATCTTCGGGGTAGCGCACAGATGGATATTCGTCACAAAGCCCAACACCATGTGCCAGCACACCATAACGTAAAGCACGATAGTCTTCGGGTAACCGATGTGCGATGCGGGTCATGTCTGAAAACCGCATGCCTGGCTCGATCAGGCCGATATTGGTCATCACATGGTCATAGGCCACTTGATAAAGCCGCTTTTGTTCATCGCTTGGCGTGCCATCACCCACCAGCCATGTTCGTGAAATATCACAGCAATAACCATAGGTGCCCACAAGGTCGGTATCAAATGCCATTAGATCACCGTCCTGCATGATACGGGGACCACATTCCTGAAACCATGGATTGGTGCGCGGACCTGACGACAGAATACGTGTTTCTATCCATTCACCTCCACGTTTGATATTGCCAGCATGCAATATTGACCATAATTCATTTTCGCTAATGCCGGCACGCATCACTTCACGCATTTCTTCAACCGCTAGTTCGCACGTGGCAATTGCACAGCGCATAGCATTCAATTCATTTTCATTTTTGATAGAGCGCCCATGCTCGGTCAGCACTTGCCCTTCAAGCACCTCGACACCCAGCCCAACCAAGGCGGCATAGCCAAGATTTTCCATTTTATCGACAGCAAGACGTTTATTGCCTGGTGCATAGCTGTGCATAATATCGATTATCTGATCAGCAAAGGCTTTGGCCGCTTCAGCCGTTCTGTCACCTGTTTCAAAATAAAAGAAACTGGCACCACTGCGCAATTCGCCTACCAATGGCAAATGCGCTGACAGATGTTCACAATTATGAAAGTCCCACAGAATCACATTGCCTTCAGGCGGCACAAAACAGGCGCGCGCCATATTATGCGATGTCCATAGTTGCATATTGGTTGTGTCAGTTGCATAACGTATATTCAGCGGATCAAACAGCAAAAGACCTGCACAATCATGTTTGCGGATCTGTTGTTGTAAACGCTCAAGACGATAGGCGCGCAAAGCGGGCATGTCTGGCACTGTCAAACCCAGCTTTGCCCATTCATCAAAAGCCAACGCTGATGGGCCTATTTCCACCCGATCATTATTATCAGGCGTATTATCCGGTTTTAAATGTGAACGCCGCGTTGGATCAATTTTGCGGTTGGAACCGACAATCAACTGGTTCATTGCGCCCTCCAGAATGACTCTATAATCACACGCTGAACCGGTTTTTAAAAATCAGCAAGCATTTTTTGCGCACTGACTTGCCAGCATAAATCAGCTATTCACATCAACAAGAACACGCCCCTGAATGCGGCCTTTGAGAATGTCAGCACAATGGCCAGGGACATCCGCCAAACCAACAACCGTAACAGCATCATTCAGCTTGTCGATCGGCAGATCACTAGCAATGCGTGCCCATGCTTGAACACGTCGTTCATAGGGACATGAAGCCGAATCGATCCCAATCAGACCAACGCCGCGAAGCAGAAAAGGAATAACCGTCGTTGCTAAAGAATTACCGCCCGCATTGCCGACCGCCGCAACCGTTGCATTGGGTTTCATCTGCGTCAGAACACGTGCCAGAATTTTACCGCCAACAGCATCAATACAACCTGCCCAGCGTGCTGATTCCAATGGTCGGCCTGTTTCCTCTTCAAGTTCCGAACGCGCGATAATATTAGTAGCGCCAAGGCCAGTCAGATAAGTGGCAATATCTGGGCGTCCTGTCATTGCCGTTACCTCATGACCCATCGAAGCTAACAACGCCGTGGCAATTGATCCAACACCGCCACCAGCGCCAGTAAGCAGTATCTCACCATCGCCTTTTTGTAATCCGCGATCTTCCAGCGTCAGAATCGACAGCATTGCGGTCAGACCTGCCGTACCAACCGACATCGCATCACGTGTTGTCAAACCTTTGGGAAGTGGCACCAGCCAGTCCGCCTTCACTTTGGCGCGCTGGGCAAAGCCGCCCCACCATATTTCGCCAACCCGCCAGCCTGTTAAAATAACCTTATCGCCTGCACGATAACGATCATCCTCACTAGAAATAACCTCACCTGCAAAATCAATGCCCGGGATATGCGGATAGCTTTTCACCAGACCACGTTGACCGGCAAAACACAGGCCATCTTTATAATTAACAGTCGAATATTCAACAGCAATCAACACCTCGCCTTCAGCAGGCAATTCAGATTCATCAAGTTGCTCGACAGCGTGGCTAAGGTTTTCATCCTCATCACGGTTTAGGACAAGGGCGTTAAATTTTGACATGGGTTTCTCCGCTATCTTTGACTGAGTGCCTTCGCTTAATCTAAGCGCAGATAACAGCAATTTTGGCCGCCTCTGCCAAGCCCAAATCGGCTAATGGCTACTTTTTCTGGCACACGATATTGGGAAACGTCCAAAATCCCACTTAACCCTTGGCATTTACTGATGACAGGCTATATTTTAATTATGAGGTATCTTAAAATAATCACTTTATTACTGATACTGGTGCCAGGCACAGTATTCGCGGATCAGACCAACCCCGCTCTGAACGAACTATTTCGCGCGTTACAGGTAACAACATCAACCAAGGCTAGAGATATCGAAAATAAAATCTGGTCACTATGGGTTGTCCACGACAACAACCCCGATGCAACTGGCATGATGCGACTGGGTATGCAGATGATGCAAGCGAATGAACTTGCCGAAGCTGACCGTATTTTTTCCCGCCTCATTGATAAAGAGCCTGACTTTGCCGAAGCATGGAACAAGCGCGCAACAGTGCGTTATATAATGGGTGATCATGATGCGTCCAAAGCTGACATCGTCGAAGTACTCAAACGTGAGCCGCGCCATTTTGGGGCTTTATCAGGGTTGGCCATGATCCATATGCAAAATGGGAATCTGAAAGGCGCGCTGAGCACCTACGAGGCAGCCTTGCAGGTAAACCCATTCATGCTCAACGCCCAGCAGATGATCGATGCCTTAAAGTTAAAATTACAAGGCCAGGCGCTGTAACCCGCCTAACCACGCCATGCAGGCAAACTTATGACTATGATTTCGGAATCACTTCATAACCAGCCGCTTCTGGCTCATCATCGGTCATTTCAGCTGGAAAGCCCGGTGCCAGAATATCAACGCCAACTGCTTCTTCCAGCCGTTTGATAATATTTGGCGACCACTCACGCGGGCCAAAACGATCTTGACCATCCTTGAAAATTTCAATCAGCTTCGGTGATATTTCTAGCGGCACACCCGCTCGATCAGCAATAGCCTGAAACAGGCTTATGTCCTTGATAACCAGATCCATAGTGAAATTAATATCCCGACTGCCATTCAAAATGACCTGACTTTCGGTTTCATGAACAAAGGAGTTGCCCGACGAGATGCGGATTGCTTCATATGTTGTGTTTAGATCCATGCCAGCCATTTTTGATGTTACCAGCGCCTCACATACCGTCACTAGATTGGCGGTGGCTAGATAGTTGGTCATCACCTTAAGCACTGAAGCCGACCCCAATGGGCCTGTATGCAGCACGCGGCGCCCCAAAATAGTTAAAAC
>Ga0209251_1002785_pt1 | contig 11962 bp, 7 predicted proteins | sample SaaInlV_100m_DNA_6_FD_184665 | JGI IMG/M metagenome (GOLD analysis project Ga0209251, IMG submission 184665) | Marine microbial communities from expanding oxygen minimum zones in the Saanich Inlet - Saanich Inlet SI073_LV_10m_DNA (SPAdes) (version 2) | ecosystem: Environmental > Aquatic > Marine...
TGGTGAATTTAATTGGTATTTTTCACCCATCAGGCAAACAGAATTTTGAAAATGCGCAGGCACAATTGCCGCAAAACATAGCAACAGTCGCACAGAAAACAGGAATTAAGAAGATTATTCACCTATCTGCAATTGGTGCCGATCTTAATTCTTCTAGTAATTATCTTAGAACGAAAGCAGAAGGGGAGAGAGGATTATTATCGGTTGCGCCGAGTAGCACAATTCTGCGCCCTTCTATCGTATTTGGACCTGGAGATGGGTTTTTTGATCGTTTTGCAAAAATGGCAATGATAGCGCCTGCATTGCCATTATTAGGCGGAGGAACGACAAAGTTCCAGCCTGTATTTGTTGGCGATGTGGCGGATTCTATTCTTTATTGTCTTACGCATCAACAAACAGATGGACAAATTTATGAGTTGGGAGGGCCTTCTATATATAGCTTTAAAGAATTACTTGCTTATACGCTCTCATCGATTGGCAAAAAGCGAGGGTTAATACCGGTGCCTATTTTCGCAATGCAACTGCCAGCCGCGCTAGCCTCTATCCTGCCAAATCCGCCAATCACCCGCGACCAATTACGAATGCTGAGTAGCGATAATATTGTAAATGAGAAAATGCCTGATATTACCTCTTTTGGTATCATACCGCAACCGATTGAAGCGCATGTTCCAAATTACCTTTCTTGTTATCGACAAGGCGGAATTTTTGCTTCTAGCTAAAAGCTATTCTGGCTAAAAGCTATTCTGGCCAAAGGCTGTTTCAGCTAAAAGCTAACGGCTAGTAGGAGTAAACCTAGTGCGATGCGGTAATATACAAATAACCTAAAATCAGCGCGCTGAATCCATCTCATCATGCCATGAACCGCCAACAGCGCAATAATACAAGATAAAACCGCTACCAATAAAGCAGATATGCCGATGAGTGCATCTTCTGCCCTGTAAAGTTTGAGCATTTGTAAGAAGCCAGCTGCAATAATCACTGGAATAGCTAGCAATAACGAGAAACGTGCAGCACTAATACGCTCAAACTCTAGATATCTTGCTAATGTCATAGTGATGCCGCTTCTTGATGTGCCTGGAATTAAGGCAAGCATTTGCGCACACCCTATAATTAGCGCGTCTTTAATTCTTAAATCGCTTAATTTTCGGTCTGTTTTGGAGGTCGTGTCCGAATGCCAAAGAAAAGCGGCAAAAACTAAATTGGCAAGGGCAACAGTTTGGATTAATCGCAGAAAACTAGGCTCGAAAAGAGAGATAAAAAAACCTGCAATGATTACAGGTATTGTTGCAATAATTATAAGTTTTAACAATTTTAATGACTGTGTGTCAGATGTTATTTGTGCGTCTGAGATGGATATGTTGGGATTTAATTTTTTGAGTATTAAATTTTTAATCGCACCAACTATTGTTCTAAGTTCGGCTCGCACATAAATCAATACCGCTACCAATGTTCCTAAATGTGCAGCTACATCAATAGATAAACCATGATCTGCATGATTAATTAGTTTTGGTAGTAATATAAGATGACCAGAAGAGGATACAGGCAGAAATTCGGTGATACCTTGAATGATGGCAAGCAGAACAAGATAAAAAATTTCAGAAAGAGAAAAATCCATTATATGCAAAAACCTTTTCTACTATTTATAATTGCAATTCATCATCTTAGTAAAATCCTCTCAAAAGTAAATAAAAGAAGCAAAAATGAGAAGCACTGAAGGTGTTTAAATGATAAATAGTCCCGAAACGGAACTATTTAGAGCAATTTTATCAAAAATTTTATATAAATATATTATGAAGTTGAGATTTTGTGTTGATTATGGTAGTGTTGTTGACCATTTAGATTCGTAATCAACAAAGATATGTTATGAAATGAGGAGGCGGTTATGTCGTCCAAGATGCTAAAATTCGTTAATGTCGAAAAAGCAATGCCCCAAAAGCGCGAAGCAGAAAAAAGAAAATTTGATTTTGATGAAATTTACGCAGAATTTAGTGAGCAAAAAGCAGAAGAGCAGGCAAGTAGATGCTCCCAATGCGGTGTTCCATTTTGTCAGGTAAATTGTCCCCTTCATAATAACATTCCAGATTGGCTAATGCTGACAGCAGAAGGGCGTATGCAAGAAGCATATGAGGTGTCTTCTGCTACGAATACTTTTCCAGAAATTTGCGGCAGAATCTGTCCTCAGGATAGATTATGTGAAGGTAATTGTGTTATCGAAAAAGGTTTTGAGTCAGTGTCGATTGGTGCTGTTGAAAAGCACATTACCGAGACTGCGTTTGATAATGGATGGGTAAAACCGATAACTGTGAAAGCAGAAAAAGAACAGTCAATTGGCATTATTGGTGCTGGTCCTGCTGGTCTAGCAGCAGCTGATTTACTTCGCCGCAAGGGATATCAGGTGGTTGTGTATGATAGGTATGATAGAGCTGGGGGATTGTTGATTTATGGTATTCCGGGGTTCAAGCTTGAAAAGGATATTGTAACCAGACGCCATGATTTATTGGCGCAGGGAGGCGTTGTTTTCCGTCTGAATTGTGAAATTGGCAAAGATATTACGTTTGACGATTTGAGAGCAAAACATGATGCCGTTTTAATCGCGACAGGCGTTTACAAAGCGCGTGATATCGAGCTACCAGGCAGTAATCTAAATGGTGTTGTGCCAGCGTTAGACTTTTTAATAGCATCTAATCGCAAATCGCTAGGCGATTCTGTGCCTGAATTTGATAATGGTACTTTAAACGCTGATGGTAAAAATGTTGTGGTGATTGGCGGCGGTGATACAGCTATGGATTGTGTCAGAACAGCGATTCGGCAAAATGCTAAATCTGTTACGTGTTTATATCGCCGTGATAAAGCGAATATGCCAGGCTCGCAACGTGAGGTACAAAATGCAGAAGAAGAAGGTGTTGTTTTTCAATGGTTATCGGCACCTCAGGAATTCATAGGACAAGAACAAGTAACTTCTGTTAGCGCACAGCGAATTCATCTTGGTCAGCCAGATGCGACTGGCAGACAGGTGCCAAATTTGCTTGCTGGTTCTGAATTTACGGTTTCTGGTGATCTTGTGATTAAGGCACTTGGGTTTGACCCTGAAGATTTGCCAGGCATGTTTAATCAGTCAGAGCTTGGCGTTTCCAAATGGGGTACTATATCTGTAAATTGGAAAACAATGGAGACTGGTATCGACGGCGTATTTGCCGCTGGTGATATTGTAAGAGGTGCTTCACTTGTGGTCTGGGGTGTCAAGGATGGACGAGACGCTGCAGAACATATTGATACTTACATTGCAAAAACCGAACAACAAAAAGTTCAAGCAGCTGAATAAGCGCTTTATCAGAATAATTTAAAAGGTTAGTCACATGACATTTAATGCACAAAATTATATTAGCTCAAGAAAAGCAACTGAGAAGCTGTTAAGGCATGCAGGCGCTTATGATCCAACATGGGAGCATGATAATTGTGGTGTTGGTCTTGTAGCAGCGATTGATGGAAAGCCATCACGTGCCGTTGTAGAGGCAGCCATCAAAGCGCTTCAGGCGATTTGGCATCGTGGCGCAGTGGATGCAGACGGAATGACTGGGGATGGTGCTGGCTTACATATCGCCATTCCACGCGATTTCTTTATCGAACATGTGGCAAGAACTGGACATAAGGATAATGGAGATAGATTGGCTGTTGGCATGGTGTTTCTGCCTAGGCTAGATTTAGGTGCTCAGGAAACATGTCGTTGTATCGTAGAACGCGAAATCTTGAAAATGGAATATAAGATCTATGGGTGGCGTCAGGTGCCTGTTGATATCAAGGCACTAGGCGAAAAGGCAAATGCAACGCGTCCTGAGATAGAACAAATAATGTTTACCATGCCAGCTTCTTTATCAGATGCTGAAGCAGAAAGAGCCTTATTTATCGTTCGAAGACGCATCGAAAAAGCCGTTTTAGCAGAATTGATAAATGATTTTTATATCTGCTCTCTATCCTCAAGATCAATAATTTACAAAGGAATGTTCTTAGCAGAACAGGTAACTGAATTTTATCCAGATTTAGATAATGAATTATTTATTTCTGATTTTGCAGTCTACCATCAACGCTATTCAACAAACACTTTTCCTACTTGGCGATTAGCTCAACCATTTCGAGTGCTTGCGCATAATGGTGAGATTAATACCGTTAGAGGCAATATCAACTGGATGTCCTGCCATGAAGATAGGATGGAAAGTGCCATTTTTGGTGAAAATGTAGATGATATTAAACCAGTTATTGCTAAGGGTAGTTCTGATTCTGCTGCTCTTGATTCTGTGTTTGAATTGCTTTTGCAGGCTGGGCGTGACCTGCCGATGGTAAAAACAATGATGATTCCTCAGGCTGTAACACCAGAGGTGTCTTCTGAATTACAAGGATTATACGGGTATTGTAATGCAGTGATGGAACCTTGGGACGGTCCTGCGGCTATCGCTGCATTTTCAGGTAATTGGGTGATAGGTGGAACGGATCGTAATGGTCTGCGTCCCCTGCGTTATACGATTACGAAAGATGGGTTGCTTCTCGCTGGATCTGAAACGGGTATGGTATCTATACCAGCATCTAACATTCAAGAGTTAGGAAGATTAGGACCAGGTGAGATGATAGCTGTTAATTTAGCAGAGGGAAAGCTGGTAAAAGATGCAGACCTGAAATCTGAATTATCAGGACGTCAGAACTGGGATAGTTGGATTAGTAAATCACATCAGTTAGATGATTTATTACCCGAAAAACAGGATAGTGCCCCGAAACGTCCATCACCAGATGCTATGCGTCGGCGCCAGTTGCTGGCTGGATGGAGCATGGAAGATATGGAACTTATCCTTCAGCCTATGATAGAAACAGGCAAGGAAGCAGTTGGCTCGATGGGAGATGATACCCCGCTTGCTGTGTTATCATCTCATTATCGAGGATTGCATCATTTCTTTAGACAAAACTTCTCACAGGTAACAAACCCGCCGATTGACTCATTGCGAGAGCGTCATGTGATGACACTTCGCACACGTCTTGGCAACCTTGGAAATATTTTGGATGAATCTGCAGAACAATGTGACCATTTACTTCTAGATTCACCTGTTTTAACAAATTCTGAATGGACCTATTTAATTAACGATTTAGGACCAAAAGCAGTTGTTATAGAGTGTCAATTTGATGCAAATGGGGGCGAAAACAGCCTTAAATATGCCCTAGAAGAAATTCAGATTTTAGCTGAAAATGCGGTGCGCGGTGGGTGTGAACATGTGATGCTGTCGGATGTGAATATTTCTGACAACACAGCACCAATTCCGATGATATTAGCAGTGGGTGCTGTGCACTCACATCTAGTGCGCCAGCAACTTCGCACCTTTGCTTCTGTTAATGTGGCAACAGGAGAGTGTTTAGATGTTCATCATTTTGCCGTTTTGGTAGGTGTTGGTGCAACAACAGTTAATCCATATGGAGCTGAATGGGCAATTGCAGAGAGAAAGGAAAAAGGACTGATTGAGTCACTTTCTCTTTCACAAGCAGTAACAAATTATAAAACAGCCGTTGAACTTGGTTTATTAAAAATCATGTCAAAAATGGGTATTTCTGTACTTTCATCTTATCGTGGGGGATATAATTTTGAGGCACTTGGTCTCTCCCGCTCATTAGTTGTGGATTATTTTCCGTCAATGTCTTCTAGAATATCTGGTTTGGGTTTAAATGGTATTCAGACGCGGGTGCTGGAAATGCACAAACGGGCTTTCGCAAGTGACGTGACTTATTTGCCTGTTGGCGGGCAGTTTAAATATCGCAAGTCAGGTGAAACGCACGCATTTGATGGCCAAATAATCCATGCTATGCAACATGCTTGCAATACTGGCTCACATGAAAGCTGGAAAAAATACGTATCAATGGTAACTAGACAAGGACCTGTCAATCTAAGAGATTTACTTGATTTTGCGCCAAGCAATTCTGCTATTTCAGTAGAAAAAGTGGAGAGTATTACCGATATCAGAAGGCGTCTTGTTTCACCAGGGATTAGTCTTGGTGCATTAAGCCCAGAGGCACATGAAACACTTTCCATTGCAATGAATAGGATTGGAGCAAAATCTGATTCAGGTGAAGGGGGAGAAGATTCTGAAAGATATAAATTGCGAGAGAATGGGGATGACCCGTCTAGCGCCATCAAGCAGGTTGCTTCTGGTAGATTTGGCGTTACAGCTGAATATCTTAATAATTGTAAGGAAATTGAAATTAAGATTGCGCAAGGGGCAAAACCTGGTGAAGGGGGTCAGTTGCCAGGCATTAAAGTCAATAGTCTCATTGCAAAATTGCGTCATTCTACGCCTGGTGTAACTCTTATATCACCACCACCGCATCATGATATCTATTCAATTGAAGATTTAGCCCAGCTAATTTATGATCTTAAACAGATAAATCCTGAAGCAAAGGTATGTGTAAAGCTTGTTGCCTCTACTGGCATTGGTACAATTGCTGCGGGTGTTGCCAAAGCCAAAGCGGATACTATTTTGATATCTGGGCATGGCGGAGGAACAGGTGCAAGCCCGCAATCTTCTATTAAACATGCTGGAATGCCATGGGAAATGGGATTAACTGAAGTGCATCAGGTGTTAACTATGAATGGTCTTCGTGATTCTGTTGTGTTGCGAACAGACGGTGGTTTAAAAACAGGACGAGATGTCGTTATGGCTGCCATTCTTGGGGCAGATGAATATGGTATTGGAACATCTTCGCTGTTGGCTATGGGATGTGTAATGGTAAGGCAGTGCCATGCAAATACGTGTCCCGTTGGCGTGTGTACCCAAAGAGATGATTTGCGCGCCAAATTCGAGGGAACTCCTGAAAAAGTGGTGCAATTATTTACTCATATTGCTGAAGAGGTAAGAGCAATTATCGCCTCACTAGGGTTTGAGAATATTGCTGATGTGATTGGCAGAACAGAATTGTTAACACAAGTTTCAAGGGGTGATTCTGCATTAGATGACCTTGATTTAAACCCAATCCTTGTTCAAGCAGATGCACATTCTAAACATCGTGGCGGCAACCGAGATGCCGGCAGAACCGAAGTGCCAGACACACTAGATGCACAAATGGTTAAAGATACACAAAAAGCCTTGGCAACTGGCGGTAAAATGCAACTATCCTATAATATTGAGAATACTCAGCGTGCCATTGGTACAAGATTATCTTCACATATTGTACGTAAATTTGGTTTGACTGGAATGAAACCAGGTCAAATCTCTGCTAGATTGCGAGGCTCAGCTGGTCAATCACTGGGTGCATTTGCAACTCAAGGTCTTCGTCTTGATATTGTTGGTGATGCAAATGATTATGTTGGCAAGGGATTGTCTGGTGGTATGATTACAGTTAGACCATCTGCTGAAGCGTCTTTCATAGCATCACAAAATACCATTATTGGTAATACTGTATTGTATGGTGCTACCAGTGGAATGCTGTTTGCTGCTGGTCAAGCAGGGGAGCGTTTTTGTGTGCGCAATTCAGGTGCCACGGGCGTTGTTGAGGGCTGTGGGTCGAATGGATGTGAGTATATGACAGGCGGTAGGGCTGTTATTCTTGGGGCAATCGGTTCAAATTTTGGTGCTGGTATGACAGGTGGGATGGCTTTTTTATATGATCCTTCAGCAAATTCGTTAAAAGATTTTAATGCAGAAACACTTCATATAACACGGCTTCAATCTGGTTTCTGGAGTGATGAGCTTCTGGATCTTATAAAACAACATGCGCGGGAGACAAATTCTGCCCTTGCTAAACATTTGGTGAATGATTGGGTTAGGGAACTTGGAAATTTCTGGCAAGTGGTACCATTTGAGATTTTGCATACGCTAGAACATCCTGTTAGCAGTGATGCTGTTAATGACAAAATTGCGTAGGGTATTAATCTGATGGCACAGCGGTTCGTAACACGGGCCTATGTTTTGCAAGATAAACAGGCAGTAATTCAAATTACGCAAGATGCATTTGGTCCAGAACATAAACAACGGTCGGTATGGAATTTACGTAAGGCAGAGCCAATTGATTCCCTTACATTAATTGCTGAAGATAAGTCATTATTAGGTGAGAATGAAAATGCTGAAACGCAAAAGATCGTTGGGAGCTTGCAATTCTGGCCTATTAAAATAGGGTCGTATCGCTCTTTGCTTCTTGGACCACTTGCTATTAAATATTATCTAAGAGGTCTTGGTGCGGGAAGATTGCTTGTCACACAAGCTTTGAGTCAGATCAAAAATAGGGATTGGGAATTTTGTCTGGTTTCTGGGGAGCCTGATTATTATCCTAAATTTGGATTTAAACCTGTTCCCACTAATCTTGAATGGCCAGGACCAATTGAGAGGGAAAGAGTGCAATTTATAAATTTGCGTTCTCTTGATTTAGAAAAATTAACAGACATATCATTGCCTGTCTTGTCAGATGTAGAATGAAGGCATAAGGTAATCTATCTTCAATCAGCTAGATTTCTTATATGCAAAACACCCCACTTTTACATCATTTTCCGTTGTCTGCGGCTAGTAGATTTATTCGTCTGCAACTAGCCGAATATGAATATGATTTTGAATTAATTAATCATGTCCCATGGCAACGAGATGAATCGTTTTTATTACTTAATCCGGCGGGTTCTCTGCCGGTTTTTCAATATAATGAAAATAGTGTGATCTGTGGTGCGCGCGCTATTAGTGAATGGGTGGAAGAGTCACGAGTAGACGCAAAATTACTGTTTGGATCAAGCGTGCAGCGTGCAGAAATTAGACGCTTATTAGAATGGTTTGAGGATAAATTCTACTATGAGGTTGGATTGCCATTATTGCATGAACGCGTAATTAAACGATTTCAAAATGGTTCTGGGGCTAGCTCAGAAATAATTCGAAAAGCGCTTTCAAACGCTCAAGTGCATCTTGGATATGTTAACTGGTTGGCAGAACAAAATAGTTGGCTTGCAGGGGGTAACTTGTCGTTGGCAGATTTTGCTGCAGCAGCGCAAATATCTGTGTTAGATTACTTTGGAGATATTCAATGGGAACGCTATCCAATGGCTGCTTCGTGGTACATGAAGCTGAAATCACGCCCTTGTTTTCGCTCCTTGCTTGCAGACCAATTGACAGGTGTTACGCCTGCTGCCCATTATGCAGATTTAGATTTTTAAAACAGATTTGTCTTTTTAAATAATTTAATTGCTTCTGCTGTGTTTAGCAAAATGAAACTAAGCTATGCCAAAAATATATATGATTACGAATTATAATCTGTCACTAGCCCTCTTATACTGGATATCAGGGAATTTAATTGTTCATATTCTGAATAACGGTGGGTAGCAGTCTTATCAAAATGAATAGTTACCTGGTTAGAGGATAATTTTTCAGCAATTTGAATAGCTGTTTGCCATGGAACTTCAGCATCACATAATCCATGATGCAGTATTACAGCCCCATCAAATCTAATATCGTGTTCTAAAACCAAGTGGTTCTCTGCTTCACAAATAAGTTGATACGGATACAGAGTATCAGTGTCTCCATATGGATTTGGCGCAGAATGTAGCCCGTTTTTACGAAATGCTTCTTGCTCTGATTTGTCTAATCTTTCCCAAATTAGATGCTTTGTGAAATCAGGAGCAGCTGCAATTCCGACCATGCTATTAATTTTTTCATGTCTATATTTGCTTAAGGCAAGCATTATCCAACCGCCAAGAGAAGAGCCGATTATAATTTGTTTTCGAGATGTTACCTTGTCAAGAATATCGCAGGCATCTTTTAGCCACTGACCTACCGTAGCAGTCATGATATCGCCGCCAGTTACCCCATGTCCAAACAAGTCAAACCGAGTGAATTCTATGTCCCTACCAACAGCCCAATTCATAATCGCCTCTGCCTTGCCGCCAAACATATCAGACCCATGACCATGTAGAAAAATAATGCCGGGCTGATTTTGGCTAGATTGTTTTGGTGTGTAATGTTGATAGGCAATTGAATAGCCGCGTTCTGTTTGAAGCATTTCTGTTTGAAGAGAATTTGAATATTGCATAATGATTGTTTTGTCCTTGTGATGTTTCTATTAGTTAAGGATTTTGTGTTTCTGTAACATTCATATTGCCTAAAAAGATGACTAAGCTTACACATACATAATAAATTAATAATATATCGTTATTTTTGTAATAAGAAATTTATACAAATATGTCACAAAAGAATAATTTGGTTCAACCTGTAATTGTTCAGGTGCTTCCCTCGTTAAATAACGGAGGTGTAGAAAGAGGTGCCATAGAAATATCACATGCTATTCATAAAGCAGGTTGGAAATCTATTGTCATTAGTTCAGGCGGAATACTTGAAGCACAGCTGAAACGCACTGGTGCTATTCATTACACATTGCCTGTTCACAATAAGAATCCTATCTCTTGGGCAGTGACTAGAAGTAAATTAAAAAAAATACTTAAAGAAGAAAATGCAGATTTGGTTCATGTGCGATCTAGGGTGCCAGCTTGGATAGGGTTGCCTGTTGCTAAGATGCTTAATATACCTACTATTGCAACTATTCACGGTAAATTCGAAGCACAAAATATTTTTAAACGATTTTATAATCGTAAGATGCTAACAGCGGATAAAATAATAGCCATTTCAGAATATACCAAATCTGTTATAGAGCGACAATTTCCTAAACTATCAGAAAAAATATCATTAAATATTGTTCATAGAGGTGTAGACACCTCATTGTTCAACGCGTCGAACGTAACCCAGCAACGTATCGTAAATGAAGCAGATAGAATTGGTTTGCCAGATGATTTGCCAGTGGTGATGTTGCCAGCGCGTCCAGCAAAATGGAAGGGTCATGTTATTTTATTGGAAGCATTGTCTCTTTTAAAACATATGGAAATTGCCTGTGTTTTAATGGGGGCAGGTGACTCAAAAAATGGGTATTCCGAATTTTTAGAAAAAAAATCAATTGAATTGGGTCTTGGTGCCCATGTTCGAATCTCCACCTCCACCAGGGATATGCCAGCAGCGCTAATGCTTGCAGATGTTGTCGCAATGCCGTCAGTAATGCCAGAACCATTTGGCAGAACATCTATTGAAGCGCAAGCAATGGGAAGACCTGTTGTTGCTTTTGATCATGGCGGCGCAAGAGAGACTATAGCTGTTGGTAAAACAGGATGGCTAGCAGAACCAAATAATGTTGAAAGCCTTGCCATGGCAATAGAAAAGGCACTCAATTTATCGCAATTAGAGCGGGATAAATTATCCACCTATGCACAATCATATGTTAAACGAAAATTTAGTGTTAAGAAGATGACGAATTCCACATTAGATATTTATAAAAGCCTTCTGCTTAAAAAGGGGTTTTCCCCTCTTGTTTTAGGCAAGTGAACCAGTTAAATTCTGGCAAGTATGCACGCTTACTAAAATAAGGATATTAATTAATGCCTAAAATTGCTCTCCCTGATGGGTCTGAGCGGGTCTATGAAAACCCCGTTACAGCTGCGCAAATTGCTGCTGATATTGGTCCTGGTCTTGCAAAAGCAGCACTTGCTGCTGTGGTGAATGACGAGAATTGGGATATTAACAGAGTAATAGAAGAAGATTGCACCCTTCGATTGATAACGGCAAAAGATGATGCATGCCTTGAATTAATTCGACATGATTGTGCGCATATACTTGCAGAAGCTGTATTGGAATTATATCCAGAAACCCAAGTTACGATTGGACCTGCAATTGAATCTGGTTTTTATTACGATTTTTACAGAGAAAAACCATTTAGCACTGATGACCTTGATGCCATCGAAAAACGAATGCATGACATAGTTGATCGAAATGAAGAAATTATCAGAGGTGAATGGAGCCGAGATGAGGCGGTAGAATTTTATAAGAAAAGAAATGAGCCATTCAAGGTTGAATTGGTTGAAGCAATACCAGCAAATGAGACCGTTAGCTATTATGCGCAAGGGGCGTTTATTGATTTG
>Ga0209251_1002787_pt1 | contig 11959 bp, 10 predicted proteins | sample SaaInlV_100m_DNA_6_FD_184665 | JGI IMG/M metagenome (GOLD analysis project Ga0209251, IMG submission 184665) | Marine microbial communities from expanding oxygen minimum zones in the Saanich Inlet - Saanich Inlet SI073_LV_10m_DNA (SPAdes) (version 2) | ecosystem: Environmental > Aquatic > Marine...
GATGGATGTTGCGTCTTTTTAGTGATCTTAACTTCACATTTTTTATGATGGTCATCTATGATTTCACACATAAATTGTCCCCCATGTCCATTAATAATTTCAATCTCACTTCCGATTTTGTTTCTTAGTACCTTAATACAATGCTTTGATTCTGCTTCTGAAAGCGTGTAGGTGTTGTGGTCAAGGGTACATTCGGGAGCGTAAAAAATCATGGATTCACCAATTTAAATACGAGTTCTTTCATTAAATCAGATGGGGTAGAGCTGGTATTTCCATACCCTTTTGATTTTAAATCGAAATCTTGAAGGATTTCCATATTCTTTGCAATTTTCTTTGGACTATATCTGCTTTTTGCCTTCATAAGTTCACCTGCGACAAAAGGGTGCACACGAAGTGTTTTAGCAATAGCTTCTCTAGATCCTTGTTTTAGAAAATGTATTTTAAGAATTTGCGTGTAAAATGTAAATAAAGAAGAAATGACCTGAACCAATGATGCGGCTTTAGGATTTGATTCAAAATAATTAATAATCCGATAAGCCTTGTTCAATTCTAATGCAGAAATAGCATTTGTTAATTCATATACGTTATAGTCTTTTGAAATGCCAATATTTTCCTCAATATGCGCTTCTGTTATCTGAGTCCCTTTATCAATTACAATACCTAGCTTTTTAATTTCATTGACAATTCGTCCAAGATCATTACCGATAAACTCATTAATAAGCATGGTGCCTTTAGAAGTAATGGAATAGCCAGCACTGCGGATATGATTTTGAATCCATTCATTTAATTGGTATTCCTTGACCTTTTGTGAATGGAAGACAAGGCCATTTTTTGCGCTTAGTTTTAGTGCTTTCTTCCTAAGATCATATTTTTTGTATTTGTAGCACAAAACAAATATGGTTGAAGGATTTGGGTTTTCAAGATATGCACAGAGTTCTTCTATTTTCTTGAAATACTGGGCTTCCTTTAAAACGACCAATCTTTTTTCACTTCCCATAGGAAATGACTTGAGCTCATTAATAAGCATATTTGGCTCAGCGCTTTTGCCGTATATAATGCTCTGGTTAAAACCCTTTTCATGTTCTTCAAGGCAATTGGCGATGATCGCATCACTTATAGCATCAATAAAATAGGGTTCCTCTCCATGTAGAAAGTATATGGGTTGAAAGTTTTTGTTTTTTATTTCTTTTATAATCAGCTTATGACTCATGTCTTTTTTCCCAGATTTGAATCAACTCTATTATGGTTTTAACTGACTTTTGCATGTCCTGAACAACAACGTATTCGTGTTTAGAATGGATGGCCATTTCTCCGGTAAATAAATTTGGACAAGGCATACCCATAAACGAAAGTCTGGATCCATCTGTTCCTCCTCTTATCAAATCACAATAGGGTTCAATCCCAACGTTCTTCATCGCTTCTTCAGCATAAGCAGTAACTTGAGGAAAGTCATTTAAAATTTCTTTCATATTTCTATATTGCTCAGTTACCTCTATTTGATAAGTAACACCAGGATTTGCTTCCGAAATTGATTTTATTGTTTCTTCAATAAGAGTTTCGTATTCTGCAAGTTTCGAGGTCTTATGATCTCTGATAATGAAATCCACCTCTGCTTGCTCTAAGCCTCCTGTAATAGACATTGGGTGAATGAAACCTTCTCTTTTCTCCGTTGTTTCTGGAGTCATGGTGTTTTGGGGAAGTGAGGTGATAAGTTGTGATGCTATTTTAATGGCATTAATCATTTTGTTTTTTGCATATCCTGGATGTGCACTTATACCATTAATAATGACCTTTAGTCCGTCTGCAGAAAATGATTCATCTTCAATTGAACCTACAGGCCCTCCATCTAATGTGTATCCGAAATCGGCATTTAATTTGTCCATATCCAAAAAGTCTACACCTTTTCCGATTTCTTCATCTGGAGTGAATAATATTTTGACCGGTCCGTGAATGATGCTTTCATTTTCTTTTAAATGTTGAACGAAGTCCATTATAATGGCAATTCCTGCTTTGTCATCTGCGCCCAAAAGTGTTTCTCCGCTAGCCGTTATAATATCATCTCCTATTTTCTTGAGTAGATATGGATGTTTTTTTGTTTCAATCACTTGTGTATGGTCATCAGGAAGAACAATTGGATCTCCTTGATAATTATAATGAACGATGGGTTTTACATTGGTTCCGCTGCAATCGGGAGCGGTATCCATGTGAGAACAAAAACAAATCGTAGGAATATTTTCTTTTTTTGAATTGGAAGGGATTGTACCTAATACATAACCGTATTTATCCATCTCTACATCTTGAACACCAAGCTGGTTGAGCTCTTCTACTAATAGTTTTCCTAGGTTTTTTTGTTTCGAAGAAGATGGAAATGTATCCGATTCTGGGTCAGCGGTTGTGTCAATTTTGGCGTATCGTATAAAACGCTCTTGCGATGTGAAATTGTAATTCATAAAGCAAAGATAAGAAACCAATAAAATTGAGCTTAAATACCTACGATGATGTTTCGTAATATTTTTAATTCGTCCACTTTTTCTTCATTTCCAACCTTCTGAAACGAAGTAATGAGATTTGTCAGCATTCTTTTTATAATGGCAGAATTTGAGCAGGGTTCAAAAAATTCTCTACGATGTTCAAATTTGAGTTCATCCAAGAATTGTTTGATTTCATTGGTGTTGAATATTACACCATTAGAAAAAGCATTGATGTAAAAGAGAACCCCGTACTCATTTTGTTCATTAATCATTGCTCCAGAACCTCTTTCATCTATGTAGGCCAAGACAAAATGATTTGGGAGATTTACACCATAAATTGGAAGGTCAAGCGATTGGGCAATGATACTATAGATTAAGCAAATACTTAATGGATTGCCTTTTTTACTTTCGATAACTGTATTGATGTAGGAATTTATGGGAGAGTGATAATTCTTGCTGTCGCCATGTAATTTATGTTCTTGAAAGAATATGCGATTAAACACTTTCACTTGTTCAAAAGCAGTTAAGTGATCATTTAATTCAAGCCAAACATCTCTTCTTAAGCTTTGAATATAATCCCGTATTTCGGCTTCGTTTAATCCTGGGTACTGATATCTGGCAATAATAATCGCGCCCTCAAGTAAATCTTTTTCGGCACAATCATTCCACTTTTCTAGTGCGATTTTGATGTCTTCAAACTGAATGTCGTGTATGACATTTTCAATTCTGCTTTGGAATACAAGGCCGTAATAGTCGTCTTCCCAAGATTTTTCAAGGTAAGGTATTACTTTGCTTCCACATTTGATTAACTCATCACGAACATGAAGAAAAATATCTTCATCTGGATCGTCAATTAATTTGACCAAAGCTTTTATTGATGGACTGTGATTACCCATAAAACAAATATATCTATGTGTTCACTTACTTATAATCACGACTAAATTGTTTTTCAATGCACAATTGTTAATTGAATATGAAACCCTTTTAGGTTAATTGCGTTAAATGCTATGAATCTAAATTAACTTTGCTACAGGTTAATGATTAAAAGGAGACTTCGGTCTCCTTTTTTATTTTTGGTTTTAGGGCCGACTTTAGTTGATCTAATGCCATTTGATTTTCCGTGCTTCCAAAAGCAAGACTTATTTTTTGTTTTTCCCTTTTTGTCAGATGCCAAGACAACGAAATACGTTCGTTATAGTCTTCTCGTAGATTGAATGTTATTTTTTCAAATGGAAACGTGAAGCTTTCGCTACACATCTTCATAAGTTGTTCTTGATCAAGATCCTGTGTTCTCGTGAAGTTATTGTATACATTTCCAAAGGGCAATAATATTTTGTCTAATAAAGAAACCTGTTTGTAATGTTCGTTTTGCATGATTCTTTTGGTATCTCTGACTTCTATTATGACAACGCCTGAGGTGTTGTTCTTTATCCATTCACTAAGAGCAAAAAGATAGTCGACAGTTACTTTGCCTCCATAGTTATCTCGAATTCCAGAATCCATTAATTGAATCTCTGGAACAGTTGGCATCCCCATCATAGGCATAATAATAGGGAATGTAGCATTCGCTCTCAAGACACTTGAGAATCGCATTTCTTGCGGGTTATTCGTACTAAAGAACGTTTGAAAGTCGATGTTCTCATAAGATGTGCTCTTATTGTCGTGAATTAGAAAACTCAAGTTTTGAGAAGACATCAGCATTCTTCGTCCATCATTCACTATAGTCGGGCTGAAAATCATCAATGGAATCTGGCTATTTAATTCTGGATTTTTGTAGTAACCTAATGGATGCTCTATATAATTATTTAAGTTTTGGTGAAGCTGTTTTTCAAATTCGGCGCCTCTTTCTTGGGTGTATTTTTTACCGTTGTATTCCATTTGTTTATATCTCATAAACAAGTCGCTCGTAGATGCGGAAAAGGAAAGTTTATTTAAAAGGTCTTTACCCAACATGTCTTTATAGACCTGTTCGTTTTTATTATCAATCTCACCAAGAGTATTTCTCAAAATGAGTTCACGGTAAAATGCGGCCCCAACCATTCCTCCTGAAGCACCAGTAATCATTTGCAAGTGCTTGCTGAGTTTCTGATCTAGAATTTCATCACAATTTGATAGAACCGTGAAAGTCCATAAAGCACTTCTTAATCCTCCTCCAGAAGTGTTGAGTATAACGAGCTTGGGTTTTTCTTCTTGAAATTTATTCTTCCAATTTTCAAGAATGGTCGATATCGCATGATCTGATTCTGTTGAGTCACCATACAACTTGTGTTTTTCTCTGATGTTTTTTAGATTGTATTCGACCAGCTTATCCTTGGAATAATCCATTCCAATGGCATAGCTGGTATATCGAAACAGATCAAAATGCTTTGATATGAATGACATGGCAATGATTGAAATAAAAATAGCAGGGTAAGCCCACCTATGAAACCAAGAAGACAATGCCCCAAAAGCCATTGCAATTATGGTCAGTAGGGTTATAATACTCATTGAAGCGGGTACCTCAAAAAGAGAGTAGTTTCTTAAGAAGCCCAAACTTAAAAATGCAGAAATGGTAATGACTTCAAAAATAAGAGCATTGATTCGGTTTTGAGAGAAAACTTGCTTTATTACTTGCTCATCGAGATGAGAAACACTTCTGCTTTTGTAGATTTTAAATCTTCTTCCGATATAATAGACTTGTCTTTTTCTGTTTTCGCGGAAATAATTGTACCATTTTTTACCTGCACCTTTATTGGTTAGCGAGGAAACAGGATTCGATTCAGGCAGATTGTCATCAGTATCTTTATTGCGTCTAAGTGGAAAAAAATATAGAATAGACAGTAAGATAAAAAGTAAAAATCCGATAATAAAAAAGATGTTGTAAATAAGAACGGTAGATACAGGTGCGAACTCCTCGTTAAGTTGGAATTTCGACATCTTTACAAGATAAACTATAATGAAAATTAAAGGCAGAAGGGCATTATTGATGCAGAATCGAAAAAAGGGTGTTGAAACCACAACAAGAAAAGGAAATCTTGGTCCGAGTTTTGTATAGCTGTAAACGTTGAATCCCATGGTGAATCCGCCTAAAGAAAACCCAAGAAGCAAAAAGGACCACAAGCTTACTTCTCCGAGATATTCTGGCGAAAAAAACAGAAAAGGAACGCCGAAATTTGCACCCAATGATTCAAAAATGATAGCGAATAATAATCCCCAATACAATAGACCAAAGAAATTATATTTCAGGTGACCCTTAAGCAGTACAAGAGGGAAGAAATCACGAATCAATTTTAGGTTTTCAATCATACTTCTTTAAGTTAAAAAAAAGAAATTTGAATTTGAAATTTTGACTCCATTATTTATCTCACTTTTAAATTATTCATTGTTTTAATGAAATTTGAATCAATATTTTCGTTTAAATGAGATCCTTTTTTAATGATCCACTGACCATTCACTATGGTTCCAAGGTTCATCGAGGAGTCTGTGGCATATACCATAGTATTTGTTCGGTTTTTCTGTGAGCAGGTTTGAATTAAGGGGTGATTGTCCATAATAATCAACCCGTCAAGTGGTTTTCCTATTTCAAAAAATTCCTTTTGATCATTACCCATGGATTTTCTTCCATTGACTAGTGCGCTTTCGATGGCAATTTGACCATTATCTCCACTATTGGTATTGCCAAAAGTATTTCGACTGTGCGTAATTAATCTTTGTCCATAGTCTAAGATTCTAATTTCTTCGAGGGGATTAATACCAATATGACTATCTGTTCCAATCGACCAATTCCCATTTTTATTTAGGAATTTAGATAAAGGAAACAGACCATCTCCCAAATTTCCTTCGGTGCTTGGGCACAGAACAACATTAGAACCTGCCTGTGTGATTTGTTCTATTTCTTTGTCAATCAAATGAGTCGCATGAACCAAATGAAAATTTTCATCAAGATTCACATGATTTGCAAACCATTCGATAGGTCTTTGCCCAGAATGCGCAAGACATTCCTCTATTTCTTTTAGCTGTTCTGAAACATGAATATGCAGAGGAGTATTTTTATTTTTAACTTCACATAGTTGAATTATATTTTCAAATTCAACCGCTCTTAAAGAATGAATGCCATAGCCTACATTCGCATGGTCGTAATTTAGAGCGCTTTTTTCACAAGCCTCAAAAAGCTTCATGTAATCTTCAAATGACTTTGAAATGAAACGGCATTGTTCCTTTTCTGCGTCTTTTCCAAATCCGCCTTTTTCATAATAGATAGGAACAAGCGTTATTTTGATTCCAGCGGTTTGGGCTGCAGCCATCAATCTTTCACTCATTTCTGATAATTGAGTATAATGATTCCCTTGTTGATCATGATGTAAATAATGAAATTCAGCAACGTGAGTGTATCCATTTCTCAACATTTCTTTGTAGAGCATAGCTGCAATATCTTCCAATTGTTTTGGTGAAATGTGTAGCGCAAGCCTGTACATGCTGTTTCTCCAGCTCCAAAAGTCGTTTTGACCAGGAGCGACGGAATGGAGTTCTGCCAACCCCGCCATTGCGTATTGAAAGGCATGGGAATGTGCATTTTGAAATCCGGGTAATGCAAATCCTTTGTAGTTCATACTGCTTTCCACTTCTGAATTGATGGAAAGAATAATTCCATGATCATCAGTTTTAACGATTACATTATCAACCCAGCCTTCTTTTTGGAGAATGCCTTTAAAAGCAAATTCATTCATTCATTAAAGTGATTAAATTTTTAAATGTTTTTATCAAAGTTCTTTTTATGTCTTCCGCCTTGGTGTTGTCGTAATCCATTTCATTATTGGACATATAAAGGTCTTTTGACATTTCTAGTTGAAGGGCATGGATGTTGTTTTCAGGGTCTCCTTTTGAACGGGTAAGGAATCCTCCTTTAAATGGATGGTTATGTTCTACCGAAAGCTTACTTTGTTTGAGAGAATTCAAAGTGGTTTCAATTATTTTTAATGAAGCAGTTTTGCCATCATTATTTCCTAAGATCAAGTCTGGAAAATCATTTTTTTGAATGGTATTTACATTTCGTCTAATCGAATGTGCGTCCCAAAAAAGAACATTTCCAAATTCATTTTTAAGCTCATTTAGGATCAAGTCAATTTTTTCGTGATATGGCTCATGATATACTTGGAGTCGTCTTTGTACTTCTTCTTCATTTGGTTCATCATTAGTAGAGGTGTAAATAGAGTCTCCTAAAAAATCCGTCACGGGGCAAAGACTTGTAATAATTCTACCGTCATTGTAGAGGCTTTTATTTTGCGGTGTTCTATTTAAATCAATAACCCATCGAGAATAGACGGCTTCAATGATTGTAATACCTAATTCATTAGCGAAGTCATATAGTTTTTCAAGGAACCAATCAGTATCATCAGGTTTTGGGATTTTCGATTGATCATAATGATCAATTATTTCATTAGGAAAAGCGGTTCCGCAATGAGGAATACTTATTAGGATGTTTGTTTTTTTTCCTTTAGGATATGATATTTTGAAGGGAGAAGAATTTGTTACTTCTTGCATATTATTCTTATTCATTGATGTGATCCATTAATGATTTAAAATCATCAGGCGCTTTTATGGGTCTAAAATTTTCTTTTGAAACAAAAACAAGTTCCGTATCTGCTGTTGCAATTAATTTCTGTTTTATATAAATAGAATACTTGAAAATGATTTGTGAATTTTTAATGTCGCTGATTTCGGTTTTGATTTGAATCACATCATCGTATTTTGCGGGTGCAATATATTTAATAGAGAAGTTTCTTACGGGTAATAAAATTCCTTTTTCTTCTAGCTCTTTATAAGAGATTCCTTTTTCTCTGAGCGTCTCAACTCTAGCCACTTCGAGAAACTGAGCATAATTCCCATAATAACAGAACCCCATTTGATCCGTCTCACCATATCTAATTCTAATTTCTATTTGAGAAGAAGCCATTTAATTGTGTTTTTTCTTTCGATAAAGCTAAATAAATATTAGATTAGTATAACAAAACTCGAATCAAACTGAAAGTGCTTCTTTCACTTAACAAAAGTTTTCAAAAAGTCAATAGCAATTCAGGTTTTTTTTTAACTTTTTTATGAGAATATTTGTCCTAAGATATTCGACACGCTAAAAGGCGGAAAAAAAAGAGTTTTAAACCAAATTAGAAATAGTCTGCTATGAGTAAAAACCACGAAGGGGCATGGGAATCCTGTCTAAAAATCATCAAGGATAATATATCTCTTCAAGCATATAAAACTTGGTTTGAACCAATCGTTCCTGTTAAGCTAGAAAAAAACATATTAACAATTCAGGTGCCCTCTTATTTTTTTTACGAGTGGTTAGAAGAAAATTACATCACTTTGTTAAGAAAGGTGGTGAAAAAACAGCTTGGAACCGAGGGAAGTTTAGAATATAGTATTGTTATGGAAAACAACAATAAGTCGACCAATCCTTATACGGTTAAAATACCTGCACAAAGTTCGAACTCTTTAAAAAATTCACCTGTGAATGTTCCGATAAGCGGAAATGAAAAGCAAATTAGAAATCCATTTGTTATTCCAGGTCTCAAAAAATTAAATATAGAATCAAATTTGATTCCAGCTTTTACCTTTGATAATTTTATTGAAGGTGAATATAACCGTTTGGCCAGAGCTTCTGGTTTTGCAGTTGCTAATAAGCCAGGAGGAACGGCATTTAACCCGTTATTGATATACGGAGGTGTAGGTCTAGGTAAAACGCATTTGGCACATTCAATAGGTATTTCTGTCAAAGAAAATTTTCCTAACAAAACAGTATTGTATGTGCAATCGGAAAAATTCGCTCATCAATTTATAGATGCGATCAAAAATCAATCAACAAATGATTTTGTTCATTTTTACCAAATGATTGATGTATTGATAATGGATGATGTTCAGTTCTTTTCAGGAAAAGAGAGAACGCAAGATGTATTCTTTTCTATTTTTAATCACCTTCATCAAAATGGAAAGCAAATTGTATTGACTTCTGATAAAGCTCCTGTTGAAATGCAGGGTATGGAGCAACGCTTACTTTCTCGTTTTAAGTGGGGTCTTTCTGCTGATTTGGGCACACCCGATCTTGAAACAAGAATTGCGATCCTTCAGAAAAAAATGTACGGTAGTGGTATTGAACTACCTAAAGAAGTCGTTGAATATTTGGCTTACTCGATTAATACCAACGTTAGGGAAATAGAAGGGGCATTGAATACTTTATTGGCTCAATCATCCCTTACTAAAAAAGCCATCACACTTGACTTGGCCAAGCAAATGGTAGATAAGTTTGTCAGAAGCACTGCGCGTGAAGTTTCTATTGAATACATCCAAAAAGTGGTTTGTGATTATTTTGATCTTCCAATAGAAATACTCAAATCTAAAACAAGGAAGAGAGAGGTTGTTCAGGCGAGACAAATATCTATGTACTTCTCCAAAAAAATGACAAAATCTTCTTTGGCAAATATTGGTGCACATTGTGGAGGCAAGGATCATGCTACTGTTCTTCATGCTTGCAGAACAGTTGTGAATCTTTCAGAAACAGACAAACAGTTCCGTCATTATTTAGAAGAACTTGAGAAGAAATTAACCATTCAATAATACTTATTATGCTTTTAACTTTCATTCTTCGCGCAGATTTATCTGAAGCGATTCCAGGTATTGTGCTAATCCTTGTAGTTGCACTACTTATTTTTAAAACATTTTTAATTGTCAAAGAAGCTTCTGCCGCAGTTATAGAACGGTTTGGTAAGTTTCAATCCGTTAGAACATCAGGACTATCTTTAATGATTCCTTTTATTGACAACAAAACTTCCGTTGTGAATCTTAGGGTTCAGCAACTGGATGTTACTATTGAAACAAAGACATTAGACAATGTATTTGTCAATCTTCAGGTTTCTGTTCAATATCAGGTGAGACGCGAGTATGTTAAGGAGGCGTATTATTCGTTGGAAAATGCAAAAAATCAAATTGCATCCTATGTATTTGATGATGTGCGAGCGGAAGTCCCAAAATTAGAATTAGATGATGTATTCGCTAGAAAAGAAGATATAGCGATTGCTGTTCAGTCCAATATATCCGAAAGTATGGCTGAATATGGGTATAAAATTATAAAAGCCCTGATCACAGATATTGATCCAGATCATAAGGTAAAAGATGCAATGAATCGTATTAATGCTGCCAAAAGAGATCGTCAGGCAGCTAATGAAGAAGGTGAAGCTCAAAAAATCATCATTATTAAGCAAGCTGAGGCTGAAGCTGAATCAAAAAGATTGTCTGGAGAAGGTATTGCTCAACAACGATTGGAAATCGTACGTGGTTTCAAAGAATCTGTGGAAGATTTCAAGAAGTCTTTGGATACGGTTACCCATGAGGAGATTATGCAGTTTGTTTTGATGACTCAGTACTTCGATACCATTAAAGATATTGGCGCCAATTCGAAAAACTCATCTATTTTGATGCCCCATTCTCCTGGCGGAATGAGAGAATTCCAAAATCAAATTATTTCAGGAACCTATGTTGGTGCAAAAATCAATGAAGCTGATGAAGCGGCTGATAAGTAAAAAATCTAAATAATATTAGGGCTATTAACTCAGTTGGTTTAGAGTGTCACCTTGACAGGGTGGAAGTCACTGGTTCGAATCCAGTATAGCCCACAAAGGGTCCCCATTATTGTTTTAAATCCGTTAAGGGCATTGACCCTCAGTATATTCCATGATGCCATGACATTCTGCTTCTCCAGAATTGCCATAAGTATTCCCGTCACAACCGCACACAGGGGCGTATTCTTCGGTGTGCACGCATCCATTTATTAGTTCACCGCTTTCACAGGGATAATTATTTTGATCACAAGATGTGGCTATTATCATCAAAGTAATATATGTTATTGGTAGACTAAATTTCATTTTTCTATTATTAATTCTTTACGTTAAGAGGCAAAGGACGTTTTAATACCGTTAAGGTTTTATACATTCCAGTTTTTTGTTTTATAACTTTCAACTAGAGTTTTGATAACTTCCTCTTTGTTCTTCTTTGCCATGTCTATTCGATTATCTGAGATTAAAGACGAATGATATTCCCTTATATTACTGTCACTCCAGAGTGTTAATTCAATAATTGTTGGAGTCAGTCCAAGACCTTTTTCCGTTAAGAGATAAATGTTCGTTTTCTTATTATCAGGTAGTTTTTCCTTACTAATCATCTTAAATTCTTCAAGCTTTTTAAGTCTTGAGGATAATATATTGGAAGCAATGGCTTCATTGCTTTCTGAGAAATCTTTAAAAGTTTTCTTTCCTTCCAAAAGCATCTGTTTGATAATTACCAATGTCCATTTATCTCCTATAATATCTATTGCAGATGTAATAAGACAATTACAGCGAAAATCATGATTCATTGTACTAAAATAATAAATATTACTTGCAATACAAAAGTAATTTTGTATTTTTGCTTTCAAAATAAAAGTAATAAATACGTTTAATATGAAGAAAGTATTGGTAACAGGT